>ERZ1047472.2623-NODE-2623-length-12522-cov-10.684046_pt1 | contig 12522 bp, 9 predicted proteins | sample MGYA00383095_ERZ1047472 | MGnify/ENA primary metagenome ERZ1047472 (study PRJEB29581, sample SAMEA5548365) | metagenome | biome: marine; feature: coastal; material: water | depth 1 m | study: Short-term variability in the microbial, nano- and picoplankton...
CTATATCGTGACCGGCGAGCTGTCTATGGCTGCGATGATTGGCGGCATAGAATTTGTTGTGAAATTTATTACTTATTATGGCCATGAGCGTGTTTGGAATCTGATTCGCTAAAGAGTAACCTGTCCCCAGTGTCACAGTTTATTCCTGTATCCTTCAATTGAGTCACATCACCCTTGCATAGTGATTGCTAAGCAAATTTCGTACCTCTATAATCCTCGGCCTAGAACCATCTTTTACTACTTTAGATTCCTGTAGACAACACCTTTAATGAGGACCTCCCTTTGAGTAAAGATAATGTTACTTTAGCCGGCAAGAAAACCTTTAAAGCTGGTAGCTATAGACCGCTGCCAGCATCGGTTACCATAAATAATAGTAAGATTGATGGTCTTGGCTTGTTTGCTGTAGAAAATATTAAAGAAGGAACCTATTTAGGGGAGACCCATTTTAAAATTGATGAGAATCGCGACTGGATGAGAACGCCTCTAGGAGGCTTTATAAACCACTCAGAACAGAGTAATGCGGAAATAAGCTTGTCTGAGGAAAATATCAGGGGACTTACAGCCAAAAGAAACATTCTGAAAGGTGAAGAAATTACGGTTCTCTATACGCTTTATTAAAGTCTCAAAAAGCTTAGTTATCAATACAGATATATTCCATTAGCTAGACATTCCAATTATAAGTTCACTTTGGTTCATCTGCGTTCTCCTCAATCGACTAAGTATAATTAAATAAACAACAACCTGTATTCCAAAAATGCCAAACCAGGTATTGCTGTCAATTGCAATCCAATCAAAGACATAGATTATCAAACTCACTCCTGATGAACCGCTACTGATTGTCAACCCAGTCAAAGAGTTAGGAGTAACCCGAGATTTAAACTTTGGCGCATAAAAGCTATAAAGACGATTATGGAGATGACCGTTGTCAGCCTGAAGCGGTGAGAGCCCTTTACGCAACCGGCGGATAACACTAACCAAGAAATCAACGCAAGGATATGACAGCAAAGACGCCATAAAGCCAGCTGAAAAATCACCCTGAGCGACACCCAATAATCCATAACAAACCAGCACGGCGCCTAAACCATAACTACCCATATCACCTAAAAAGAACCAACCCGAGACAACATTAAAGATTAAAAACATCAGGCAAACAAAGAACAGTACACCCTCAGCGGGGCGGCCATAAACTAAAAATAATATACCAAAAGCGATTGTTGCTATCCCAGGGATCAGGCCATTAGCACCATCTGCCATATTAAAGGCATTGATAAAACCAACACAAAAAATCGTACAGAGTCCCCATGCGACTAATGGGACTGAAAGAAGATAATCGATGCCCGGGATACCAATAACCAAGGGCACTACATTCGGCGTCGTCCAGAGGAAGAAACCGAAGGCCAGCAGTTTAACTACAAGACGAAAATACGGACTTAATAAATCAGCCTTGATATCCTCAGCGCCACCTAAAATCACACAAACAAAAACAGTGGACCAAACATGGAGGAAGGTAACATCACGCACCACCCCGGGTGTATAGGAACTCAATAGAACCATGCCAATAAGAAATAGAATAAAGGTAATAACAATCGCAACGCCACCTAATCGGGAGGAGTTTCTAGAGCTGATGCCATGGGATGCAGCGGAGTCTCTCCCTGCCCGCAGGGTAGATAAGGCAAACATAACAACGATTGCACCAAGACCTGTTAAACCGAAGCTCAGAAGCGCCAAAAGAGCCATAGCGATATATTTAGTAAGCGTCTGTTTGCTCGGGGTATTAGCAGAGTTTTTATAACTGTCAGACATAGAGCTCAATTTACAAAATCTCCGGGCTTTCTGCCATTAATCCTGTCATCTGAGAACCGACGATCCTCATCTTTAATAATCACGGTACTCTCACCCCGACGAATCAACTCACTCGCAACACGGCTCCCTATAAACCCTAAAAGCATCAATCGATCAGGTTCGTAAACATTACTCACAACAGACCCATCGAACCCGGTTCTGATAGCAGCCTGAGACAGCTTCGCCACACCACTGATACCCCAAAGCATCAGAAGTATCCCAATAAGTAATATCAATGAAAATCTATTCATATCGTTAACTACTTACCAGCCATTTGATTTAAACAGTTTTTTTATGGCTAAATTGGTCTCAGGATCTCTCATCCCAACCGCCAAGTTTGCACTTAAAAATCCCTGCTTGTTGCCACAGTCATGGATCTCGGCGTCAGTCTCAAGAGCATTTAGCCCATCAGTATCAAGAAGCTTGACCAGCGCATCGGTCAGTTGGATCTCGCCACCCACACCCGCTACGGTATTCTCCAACAAGTCCAACGTCTTTGAGGGCAAGACATAACGACCGAGAACCGCCAAGTTGGAGGGTGCTTGATCAGGAGAAGGCTTTTCAACTAGGCCTTTCAAAGCAACACTCTTAAACGGCTCGAGCGCAACATCACCAAGATTCGCAATACCGTAGCTATCAACAACCCCTGGGTTAACTCGCTGAACCATGACCTGGCCCACACCAGTCTCATTCCAGGCCTTAACAAGCTGAGTGAAGCTATAATTACTGTCTCTGGATTCGTGATCAAGAACTAGCACATCTGGTAACAAAACCGCAAAGGACTCATTATTTAAAAGGTGCTTGGCACATAGAACCGCATGACCCAAGCCTAACGCATCACTCTGCCTCACTGAGGAGACCTTAATGCTCGCAGGAACAACATTCCTCACCGTACCCAAAATCATTTCCTTACCCTTTTTCTCTAGACGATGCTCGAGTTCGTAGTGGGCGTCAAAATGATTTTCGATAGCCTCTTTGCCACTTCGGGTCACAAAAATAATCTCAGTAACACCCCCTGCAATAGCCTCCCTGACCACATGCTCAATAATCGGCCTGTCATACACCGGCAGTAGCTCTTTTGGGATAGCCTTTGTCGCTGGAAGCATGCGAGTGCCAATACCTGCTACAGGAATGACTGCTCTTTTTATTTTAGCTACCATAACTTTTTACCCTCAACATTTATGTCCCGAGTACAGGGTAATCTAATTACCAAATCTTTGTTCAATAGCAGTAAAGTCAACGGGCTACAATCGAGTACCAAATTTAACGACAAGCTTTGCAATACAACAGTAACCCAAGTTAGCTACCTATCTTATAAGGTTAATAGCATATAAAAAGTGCCTAGCAAGGATATGACAGACTAGACACAACCCTGACCCCATTAGTTTGACCCAACTCAACTGCTACTTTGGTATCTACCTCTTACCTCGATAGTACTAAAATATTTCCTACAAAACCTTCTTGCGGCGATACCTTAGCATAATAAAGTGTAGTAAACCCTGCTTAAATGTAGCAGTTTCGAATCGACTATTAGGTCTCTGTTGCGACCTAACTCTTTATAACAATTGAGCAATACTTGAATAATTCACTGCGTTTACGCTTATCTCTAACCAAACGCCGCACAGTGATGGTCGGCTATCTTATGATGCCCTTGCGCATCAGCCAACTATCATTCGAGAGCATAAGATTATTACTCAAAAATTTAAACACTCAGTATTTGAACTCTCGTTTTGTTATATTCTAAATTACGTATGAGTTTAACAAGCAGGAGAGGCCACCTTGGGGCTCTGTAGCTAGTATGTAACGAAAAGTTCGAGGAAAAAAATGGGCAGTACGGTTTACTGCGAAAACCAAAAGGGGTAGAGGTTTTTCAAACGAAAATGATAATCAAAACCAGCTCTAATGGACGGGATTAAGAGCTTTTCCTGCCCAGAGAAAAATCACACCATAAAGAATACTTTGAATCAAAAAAACGAAAGACCAAAGGTTACTAGTGATTGGGATTAAATCACTGGCATGGCCAACCAAGGCAAACCCAGAACTTCCCAGAGCTATTGATAATCCCGTGGCAGAATTTGCCATATTTTTAGACTTAAACACCGACTTAAAATATGCATGAACACGGTTGTGTAGGTGGTCATTATCCGGTGCAGTCATCGCCCGCCCGTCGAGATGCCTCCGGACCAAGCTAACAACAAAATCGAAGCAAGGGTAAAAAAACAGTACTGCCAAAAAGGGCAGAGATACTAACTCTTCACTAAAAGCAGTTAAGCCAACAAGTAGCATCACTGCACCGATTCCATACGCCCCAGCATCGCCCAAAAATAAACGTCCTGAGACCACATTAAAGATTAAAAATAAGCCCGCTCCATACAATCCAGAGGGCATAGCCATTCCATCCATTTCTGCGGAAAATATGTAACAGTTGATGAAAAAAATACCTACCACCAACCCATTGGCACCATCAACCGTATTTACCGCATTGATAAATCCCACTGAGAAAAACAGACAAACCGCAAACGCTACAAAAGGAATATTTAAAAACCAATCGACAATAGGCAATCCAACACTACTGGGAACTAAAAATGGTGCCAATAAAAATATAACCATCAGCACCAAGGCTTTGCTGATCAATCGAAACCTTGGAGATAAACTGTTATTGCGCAAGTCTTCAATTAAACCAAGACTAAAGCACCCAGCCCCACCCAACCAAACCGGCCAGGAGACCTGTACTCTAAAAAACTCAACCGCTGTATCATCACTTATCATAAAAAAAGCCGTGGACATCAAAATACCCATCAGCAGGGCAACTCCCCCCAATCGTGACGCCTGAACCTCAGCTATCCCATGTTTGTCTACAGCATCTGATGCATAACTCTGCAGCGTCATCCACTGCATGATAAAGATAATAATTAGACCGCCGACACCGAAGGCAGCAGTAGCCAAAACGGATATTACTGCAAGTTTGGCGAGCTCACGCTCGGAGAGAACAAATGAATTCAATTTTTTAATTCCCTGTTGATGAATCACCACCTGAGTCCTGCCAGATGTTTCCGTTTATTGATGAAAGATGGTAACTTTTTTAGTGCCTGTTATCCAGCAAAGAAGAGTAAATCGGAACTCTTACACTATGGTTATATCTTTCATACAACTTTAGTGTTTAGCAGTCCTTGGTTGCTAGCGAACCCTCGTGAAAAAATTTAAGTTCTATAAACATATTGAGTATTCGCGCGACCAAAGCGTGTTAGATAAAACACGACACCGTAGCTGACGCACTGGAGCGAGAAAAGCCAAATCCAGAGATTGCTAGTCACTGACCACCACTGGAAAATATACCCCAAAAGAGTCACTCCAGAAGATGAAGCCACTATAAGCCCGCCAGTCATGGAATTAGCCAAAGTTTTTGAAGGTAACCAACGCTGAAAGTGATAGTGAATGCGATTATGTAAATGATCATTATCTGGCAAATAAATTGATCGACCTGCTCTAAGTCGACGCGCCAATGTCATCATAAAATCGATACATGGGTAGGAGAAAAGGCAGGCCAAAAATGCAGCAGAGAAAATATTTTCTTGAAATAAATACAGGCTAGAAATAACAATAGAAGATCCAAGACCATAGGCACCTGCATCTCCCAAAAATAATCGCCCCGAAATGACATTAAAGATAGTAAATACTGCACAGGCAGTCATCATAGCAGCGTATACAAATTGGCCCGTATTCGCGTAGAAAAGACTGAACGCGATAGTGATCACGCCCGCTATGAGTCCGTTAGCGCCATCCGCCATATTAATTGAATTAACAAACCCTACACAGAATGTTACCGACAGTAACCAGCCAATAAGTGGCAACCTCATAAGGCCATCAAGAATGGGAACACCAAAATCAGTGGGAATTAACAAGGGCCATACCCCTATAGTCACCGCGAATATTCCTAATTGTGCATATAGCCGAAACCGAGGGTTTAAGTAATTGTTACGCAAATCTTCTGCCAGCCCAAGGAAGGTACAACTGCCCACGGCGATCCAACCAATCCAATAAGGGCCCGACGGCCCACCTAATTCATCACCAAAGTAGTCACTAAAATAGCCCGCAAGCAACAGACCTAACCAGCTTGCAAATATTATAGCGCCCCCTAGTCGTGATGCACCAATCCGAGAGATTCCGTGCTTATCAATAGCATCTTGAGCATAACTTTGTCGGGTGATCCACTGCATAAGTATCATGATCATCAGGCCGGCTAGACCGAAGAATATCACGGCGAGAAGCATCATTACTGAAAGCTTAACAAGATCCTTTTCTGTGAGTACGAAAAGGGGTTTAGTCATACATTACCAAGACAAGAATAATAGTACAGTCTCCATTACAATCAATGTTGAATCGAGTATCCATCCTTGAACGGTCTTACCTATAAAGCGTTGACAAAAACTTTTTATTGCTGGTCAAGTCAATGATCGTTTAGTAGTGCTTAATAAAATCCCTATCAACTAATCAGGCTTTCTAGCGAAGTGCAGTACCAATACCGTCAGTACCGACAAAATACCACCAAGCAGCGTTCCTAGAATACATATCAATGCTCGTTTAGGTTGAGACTTTTCCTCTGGCACCATACTCGGACTGACTGCCACAAAGGCATAATCAGGACTCGCCTCAGCCAACATCTGACTTTTTATTTGCTCTTCAATGATAGTGTAGAATACCTCTTGCATCTCTGTGATCGAGGTTTTTTCTATCTGAGCCTCAAGATATTCAATATTATTGCTAACTTTTACCACTTGGCGCGCCTGCATGTGCTTATTGATCGATGAAATATATAAGTCGAGCCACTGCTTAGCAATCTGCGGAGAATAGTATTCAATGGAAATGGAGATGAGGCCAGACTTTTTGTCTTCTGATACCGCTAGCATTTCTGAAAACTTCTCAAATAATTGCCAACTCGTGGGTGGCCCTAACCGACCAATATTATCATTTTCAACCAACCACGTTTTCGTTTTGACTGCATAAACATCATTATCAAACTTCAATTGATTCGACTCTCTACTCCAACCTTCGGCTGCGTATACCTCCACAGCAAGGTCATTGTCAGCAATAAAACCCTCAATAAAGCTCCAAGACTTCATAATCTCTTGCGCCACTTGAGCTTCACTGCTTTCACCACCGCCAATGCTCACACCCGCAAGAGAAGCCAATCCTCCTAACTGACCCAAAGCGCCGGAAAGCCCACCCGACTGTTGCTGTGCAGGGGCCAGAAGCGCAGATGCTTTATATTGATTTGGCACTGACAGAGCATAAATCACCGAAACAACAGCGAAAACAGCAGTAATTCCGATAATCTTAATTTTATTACCCCAAAGAACGCCGAAAAGTTCTCGTAGATCTATTTCATCATCGTACTGATCATTCGTTTGACTGTTATTTTCCAAAAGCCTAATCCTTAACCTATTAATTTCTGCTACTACTTGCAGCTACGGATTGTTATTAAATGTATTAATCGCCGCAGCACCCAAAGACAATTGATAAATAATTTGCGATGCTTCAGCAAGTAGTGCCATGGGTCTCATTTTTTCATCATCTGTGTCTAAAGGCACGACGATAGTATCTCCAGGACTTATAGATGCCGCAGCCGATCTAAATCTGAAAAGGCCGCGAGTCGGCTTTATAACTTTCCCATTGGCTTTTACCACATAGATTCCTTGCTCATCCGCTCTGGGCTTTAGACCACCACTTTGATCTATATAACCTGCTTGATCAAGCTCAGGGTCGAATAAATAAGAAATAGGCCTACGCACTTCGCCTAAAACTGTCACCTCTTGGCTAAATTTAGGCAATATTAAACGATCGTTATCTCTCAAAAGAATATCTTCAGCAGAAAAGTTCACAATAGCCCTCAGGGGGATTACCAAACGCCCTAATGCCTCTAGAGACGAAAGCTCTGAAAGTGCCTTCTCTTGCAATGCCATCTGGTCTTGATCAATATCAAGATCGGCGTTTAATTCCCTTAGATTTTGAGATTGCAGTTCATCTTGCAGACTTTCCGTTAGGCGCTTTAGCTCTTGCTCCTCACGTTCTCTTAGACCTTCTCTCAGAAATACCGATCCACCAATGAATGCCTCTGTGGTGAATCCCCCTGCTCGTTGAATAACCGAGGTTAAAGTCTCACCCTTATCAAAAGCGTAGGTACCAGGAAATATAAATTCACCCTCAAGGGAAATCGTATGAGTTTCTCTAAACCCCGGAACGGTGCGGAATTCAACAAAATCAAAATTCTTTAGCGGAGTTGAGGTTCCTTTTTTGAGAGAAGACAAAACAATTTTACTCTCCGCACGGCTTGGGTCTGACATATCAATGCGTGCTATCTCTGTAGATTGAGAATACGCGGACTCCCTCAGCCCTCCTGACAACTCAATCAAGTCTCCCACGGACATTCCTTCAATCAGAGGATATGTCCCTGGGAAGCGCACTGTGCCGTCAGCATTAACCACCTTGGGTAATTGTCCCAACCTGGCTTGCCGCTTAAGCTTGGCAACGTAAGGAGCCAATTCTGCAACTCGATCACCATAGGCAGACAGAACAATAATATGGTCTCTAGACATTAATCTAAAATTTTCACCACTTTCGACGTCCGCAATAACCTTGCTCGGATTAAACCTCAATACTTTGATATCCACGCCATTTGCTAACTCTCGAACTACAAGAGCAATATTCATATCAGTATCGGGATTAAGTTTATTATTCTCAGCAATGACATCAGAAATACGCATGCCTTTACGCCATGCAAAGTCACCCTCGTGTCTAACATTGCCCAAGAGAGAAACAATATCCTTTTTGTAATCCGTGACCGCATCAACGCTCAGATGATCACCACCTCTTAGTGAAACTGACTGATCGCTTTTTTGAGTTAAGTCCACATCAAAAACTGAAACGAAGCCATCAGTACTAATTCTTTGTAATCGAGCACTTTTCGCATACGCCTTGGAGCTCAGGCCTCCAGCCAACCGCACTAAATCTTGAGTAGATTCGCCTCCCTTTAATTCATAAATAGCAGGCCTTAAAACCTCACCATCAACGGACACTACATCGCCCACCGTAGGAACATACACAACATCACCCGACTGGATCCGCAAATCTCTGCTTGTATCACCAGATAGCAATAGGTCATAAAGGTCTAGTGTGGTGATTAATTTTCCATGGCGCTTCAATTGGATTTTTCGCAAAGATCCTATATCGCTGACCCCACCACTACTCACCAATGCATGCGTAATAGTTGAGAGTGAAGACACAGTATACGCACCAGGGTTGAAGGCCTCTCCTAGGACAAAAATTTGCATCGATCTCAATGTGCCCATACTGATACTTACTTGCGTACCGATAACCTGAGCTGCAATACGCGCCTGCAGCATATCCTTTGCCTCAGCATAGGTTAACCCTGACAAACTCACTGGCCCTAACTCGGGGAAATCTACAGATCCATCACGATTGATTTCCAGAGAAAATGTACTGTTAGATTTACCATAAAATAAAATATCTAGCGTATCACCGGGTCCGAGCAAATAGTCTGAAGATACTGGAATACTAGTGGCAGGAGCAAAGGTTGTGGGCGCACTGGCAAAGAGGTCATACCCGAAGGGCTTTAAGCAGTCGATAGCCGCAAAAGAGTCTACCTCTTCTTCAATCAGTACCACCTTATTGTCTTTACCAGCATTCCGGTCTTGGTCTTGGTCTCGGTCAGCATAGATTTTTGCTGCAAGACAAGGGTCTTGCTCTCGGTAAAAATCACGCTCATCGTAAAACTTCTGCTGACCATAGGGGTCATTATAGCTTCCTGATGAGGCTGTATTTCTTGGAACCATCGGCTCTAATTCGACAACTTGTTTATCTGCTCTTGCTGCAGATACTCCACCACAGAGTGCGTCAAGATCGTAACCGGCCTGTTGGGCCATCGCCTTATTGGCCGCAGTGAGATTACCACAAAGCTGTTTTGCTTGAGCAAGATCCTGAGAATAGCCGGTACTCGCGCAACACATGATGACTAAGGCAAAAACAAAGCGCAAAAAATGTGTAGTTTCTAGTTGTTTCATAGTCCTTTTTCTCACTTTGTATTATTCAAATCAATTTCAATAGTGTTAGTTTAGCTTGGTTAAAGTCAGCGCGTTATATCTGTCATCGACAACTTGTCGAATCACGGTGATACTTCCATCTTCAGCCACAGTAATACTGTTGTTATAAGCTCTTACATCTTTACAGTACTGAGAAAATTGTTGCTTTCCTGATCGCTGCTTTTTCTGCCACTTACCACAATTATGTACGGCTAGTGTTCGACTGCCCCTCATAAAAGTCCGTTCGTCGTCAACATCACTGTTTTGATACTCTTGTCCTCGCAGGCCTAAACCCCTCACCCGCCGCACTGACCAGCCGTCAAACAAAATCTGATCACCTGCTTTGTTAGAGAACAAAGTGCCCTGAGTCATGGTAACAGGATAAACTATGGCCTCATAATTTGCATATTTCACTGACCAACTATTTAGAGATATATCCGCGTCTGGCGTCTTAAAAAGATCCATTACTGCCGACAGTTGACTAGATTGGACGCTGCAGCCGCTAAACGGGAGTAACATCAAAAGACAGATTGTAAGGGCGAATAATCTCATGGGGCTAACCTCTTGGTCATTTCACTGAAAGCATCATACCTCGCTCCACGGATATCCCACCAAATATTAGCACTAAAATCTTCTAAACGCTGCCCACCATCACGCTGAATTGGACGCAGTCGTGTGCTGTAGTTACTTCTGTTACTGGCCCCAAGTATCCCATTAAACGGAATACGAAAATACATACCTTTGTCAAAGCTCCCTTCGCCAAAATCTTCCGCGGAGACATTTGTTTTTGTCGCCCATAAACCCACTGACCAACCATTGTGGAAAGTCCGTCTAATTTCTAAGGTTGCCCCTACATCTTTAGCTAAATATTTGCCCGCATGGACAGCAACATCAAAATTGTAAAAAGGTGTCGCCCAGTAAACACTGCCAAAGACTGTTGATGTTTGGTAGTCTAGGTGCCTAAAGCTTTTGTCGTAATCCCGTTGTTGCACCCAGTTAGCGCTGAAACCGTAGGCTAGCCGAGACTGGTGCGGCTGATACAAAATCTCTCCACCGAAGCCGCTAAACATTGACTCTAGAACGCCTCCGAAAACTCGGTAGTGGACATCATTTAATATGGTGCCTCGTTTTTCTGTGTAGAGTGAATCAAGGCCAGTATCTCCTTCTATGAGGTACTTTACGATATCTGACCGAACTCGTGGTAGTACTGAGCCAGAATTAATCCGATTACTTTCATCAAAATTATTTGTAATATCAAGCCCATAGGCGCCGGTAAGCAACCAAGACTTCGGTAAAGCCAAGCTTATTCCTAACTGAGCATACAGTTGGTATCGCGCTGGATCATCAGGATCAAACAACTGGAGTCGATTAGATAAGTTTACATCAAAGAATACCTTTTTTTGCACGAAATCAGTTTTATGCTGAACAAAACTCAATGATTTAGCAGGCTTCACTCTAATTTCACGCTCAACTAATTGACCAATTTGTCCGTAAGACAGCGAAGGACGACGCAAGGTTATGGAATGCAATCGATGCCCCTCTTCCTCAATAACGATATTAAAACTATTTACCGAGGTGGGTAAATGTAAGTCTGCTAAATTCGCCATGGTAGCCACCGCGTCAGACCATACAGGATAAGCTAAGTTACCCATGACGATTGTTGCACTGTGAGAACTCTCATCTATGGTCGCTTCTAATAACAGAATCCCCGAACGCTCAACGTCAAACAACAACGTGTCATACCAACTTAGATGATTGATTCCAGTAGGGAGTTCATCAACTGGATAATCTAGGCTTGAGCGAAATAAACGATTAGACGGCTTCGGTGGCAATGTTTTGGTATCAATGGCCGCTGAGACTTCAATACCCCACTCTTGATTATGTTGGTGTGAAATAGTGAGTGACAATCCGGGCACGGCATCCCACTTTACAGCTGCGCTGATGGGAGTTTTTGGTCTTTGCCCGCCCCGACTGAATTCTCGATTATATTCATCAGGATTGTATTCAAGCAAAAACGAAAATGGCAAAGCTTGGGGCCTATAGCTAATACCACCAAAAAGGCCTGCCCTTTCACCACTAAAAAAAGCTCCGGTAGATAACTCACCACCCAAGCCTTCGAAGTTATCTCGAGCCTGAAAGCTATCGGAAACCCACGTCATAGGATTTTTAAAATCACCTTTACCAGCTAAACGTCCCCATCCCATCCCTAAGGTGAAATCAAAATTTCCCACTTGTTTGGAGGCAACCATGTACTCTGATCCCCAAACACCTGTCCCAACCAAATCTCTAATTCCTACAGCCACCTGGGGCGCATAACGTTGCTCTTCCCAAAGCCTGATTTTTACCTCGTAATTGCGATCCCAGTAAAAAAAATCGTTGTCGCCAGTATATCTGAAAGTACCTTCTAACCATGGTAAAGCTTGATAAGTGATCGCATAGGAATTTGTTCGAGATTGAATCGCAGCGGTGGTGGTCAGCGTTCCATCCGGCGTCATGCGCGCGGTGGGGATATCGATTAGTCCGGTGGTGCCAAAATCCGATGCCATTGACGGCACTGCAATACAAACACACAAACATGGCAGTA
>ERZ1047472.2629-NODE-2629-length-12511-cov-6.088953_pt1 | contig 12511 bp, 4 predicted proteins | sample MGYA00383095_ERZ1047472 | MGnify/ENA primary metagenome ERZ1047472 (study PRJEB29581, sample SAMEA5548365) | metagenome | biome: marine; feature: coastal; material: water | depth 1 m | study: Short-term variability in the microbial, nano- and picoplankton...
CTAACAGCCATTACTTTTTCTTTTTGCCTTTGTTTTTTCTGCATTTAGCTATAGCTCCACTCGCATAAGCGGATGGGAATACTTTGTATTGTCTTTTTACTTTGTGGTAACACGCATCTTTTGGCATAATTAATATATTTTTATTTTTCTTTTAGATTTTCTTTTTTTCTTTTTAGGTTTTTTCCATTCTAATTCCCATTTAGCCCACCCTAAAGCGTTTGCTACTCTCATCCAATCTTCATTTTCAGTGTCTAAAGCATCTTTTATATTTGTTAATTTTTTAATACCTCTATCTAAAGGTAAATTTGTACTTGCACTTACTAAATTACCCAACGCTAGTGCCGCTGGATTGTCTAAAGAAAAACCTTTTTCTCTTATTTCTTTTTTATTCCAATCAAATGTTCTACCCGCTGACCTAACTTTTTTAATCTTAGATGAAATAGGCGGTGATAAGTTTAAAAATTCAATTGCAGCATCTTGCGCCTTACCTCCGTCGCTAACTTTTAAAATTACGTTTTTTAAAGTAGATATTACTGCTCCATGAAATCCAACACCCCTCAATAAAGAATCTGCCATTCCATTTACAATTCTAGAGCTTTTATTTTTTAATAGCTCATCATCAGGGTCATTTCCAAACATTATAGCAAATAATGCTTGCTGCATAGCGTTAAATATAATGTTTTGCAAAACGCCATAATACATTATCTTAGATAAATTTGTTTTAGTATCCCCACGCCCGTTTTTAAGGTCACTAACGGCTTTTTGTATTATTCTAGCATATTGCGATGGTGTATTTGCAAAAGCTAATATAACACGGCCTAATTCACTGGCTTGCTGTTGACTAATTCTATCTGGTCTACTAGATTGTTGCGATTCTTCAGACAGCTCTCTAAAATCTAAAAATGCTTTTTGCTCAGCGTCGGCCTTAGACATGCCGTCTTTGATATAAGAGTTAACTCTATTTCTATAAAAAGTAGCCCCTCCAGAAGATATTGCAAAACTATCAGCTATTTGTGTAGGTAAAAAACCTAATTTTAATACTTTTGCTATAAAAGCTTTTGCTTTGTTACCCGACTCGGCAGCTATTTCAGCAATATCGGCTTCGTTGACATTTATTTTTAATCCGTTACGTCTTGTTACTAAATAATCTGAATTCATTAAAAACATCACATCTTTCCAATACTGTGGTTGATTTGCAAATGCTTTTGCGGCCATTAATGGATTATTATCATTCCAGTTTAAATAATTTACCGCAGATATTGTTTGAAGAACAGCAGATCTAGAATTAAAAAACATTATTGTTCCAACTGATCCATTGATCCAATCTACAAGCCTATTTGTTAAACTATCCCCACCTTTAGAATTTCTATTTGTACCTGTTCTCATGCGCTCTAGCATATTTTCTAAAGCCAATCTATAATTTTTTCCGTAAGCAGCCTCTAGCTTATTTAAATTTGTTTCTGAAAATATAATATCAACATTTTGTTGCCATTTTTCTAGGGCTCCTTTTCTAGAGTCCGTGTTTAATCCCTGCAACAAGTCTGTATTTATATTACCCGCTAACCAGTGTTTACCGGGTTTTACATATCCATTATCATTTATAGACATTAAATTATTAGCAAAATCTCTTAAGTCTTTGTCTTGAGTAACAAATTTATTTAATTCTTTTTTATCAATTTGAGATAATCCATCAATCTCTAAACCTTGTTGTGTCCATATATAAACTCTTACAGCTTGATCAATTGTAAAAGGCTCGCCAGGTATTTTTTTATTTAAATCTTTTGAATCAACTATTTTTTTAATTTTATTATATTCATCAGCCATTTTTACTCTAGTGTTAGATATATCTACCATAGCTTGAGCATAAACATCTGTTATGTTTTTTTCAATCCATTTTATTTGCCTATCGCCTTCTTTTCCTTTACCTATAAATTTATACACTAACCCCATAAAATCTTGGGCGGAAGGTGGTATACCTATTAAGTCAAATTTTCCTTTGCCTTTACCAGCTACAGTTGCTTTAGCTCTCGCATATCTTTTTTGCGAAGCTATGTTTGTAGCATTTTCAATAATATTATTAAATTCAATATTTAAATCAGGGCTTTCGCTAAGTTTTAAATTTGTAAATACCTCCGCGGTTTGCGGGCCAGTCTCTATTGTTCTAGGCTTTACAACAGTATCATTGTTACCAAAAAATAAATAAGCTCTTATATTAAATTTTGTTTTTGTATTATTTTCTCGGGTTTGATCAGTTAAAGAAATTTTTATAACAGTGTCTAACCCAAAATTGTAAATATCTTTTACTTTTAATTTTAGAGGATTTGTCCCTAATGACACCCACCCTTTGTCGCTGAAGTACATGTATTGATCCCCTTTACTTTTATATAATTTAACTATCGGGGCCACCGTTGGTAATGTTTTTGTAGCTGTTCTACTAATAAGTTTACTTAACCATTCACTCATTTTTAATGGCTCTTTATTTATATCTTTTTCTGTTGGATGAAATTTATCTGTAATTACAAATCCATCTGAATCTAACTCATATGGCAGGTTTGCTTCGTCTAATTTTTCAATTATTCTATTGGTTATTTTATCAGCCTCCGCAAACATTTCATTTGCTATTTCTGGACCAAATTCATTTAGTATATTTTTTTTACCATTTTTAGACCCTATTTTGTCACTAATAGAATTTTTAATTTCAAAACCGTATTTTTGTCCATTGAGTTCAATGTCTATGTCAACACCTGTATCTCCTGTTTTTAGTACTTTTAAGTCAGCCATATTAAGAATTTTAACCCCCGGTATCAAAGCTTCTAACTCTTTCGCTACAAAATACTCTAATGCTTGTCCTTTTCTATCTTTTAAATTTAAACCATATTGTGCTTGCCCAGCAATTAAAGCGGTCCAAAATACATTAAAATTTTCTTCTAAACTAATACCGTCTAAAGAGTTAACAAGATCTATAATTAAACCAGCAGATTCAGAAAATTGAAAATCTGTAGCTCTGTCAATTTCTTTTGCAACTTGAGACAAATAGTTATCGTCAAATTGTTCACCTTGCATTTCAACAATACTTTGTACTTTGCTATACACCTCTGGGTCACGCAGTACATCTAAAGTAGCGTCAAAGGCAATTTCAGTTGCCAATCCTTCTGCTAAAGCTGTTTTTCTTGTTCCCTGGGTCGATCTACCAACATTATCTCCTAAAAAATAATCAACAAATTCTTTGTTTTTTATTTTCTTTTTTCTAAATACAGCATTTCCTTCTGCTGTTTTTTCCCTTTTTTGCTTACCATTTTCATCAAGCACCGGTTCAACAAAAGGTTTAAATCTTTTATTTAAAGTAGATTGAGGCAGTGTACTATATAATAAATCAAAATTTGATTGAAGAAATTGTTTGTATTCAATGCCTCTTCCTAAAAACTTTGCTATAGTAGGTTTTAATTCAACTTGAAAAGCTTTTTGAAGTTTTTTTCTAAAAGTTTTAGATTTTACACTTGGAAGCTTTGTACCAAAGGTTTTAATAACGGAGTTTTTAACTTTGTTAATAATATCTTCTGTTAAGCCTAGTGATATTCTTAAGCTTTCTCTTTGATTTAATATTTCCGGGTCAGTAACATCGGTGGTAACACCTTTAGCTTCTGAAACATCTTCTGTAAATTTAGTTTCAAATAATTTATTCGCTATTGTTATGCTTTTCTTTTTTAATCTAGCTAAAATATGAGAAGCTAACACGGGATTTCTTTTAGCATCATAACTTCTTAAAGACCCAAGTATTCCATATACTGGATCTGATATAAGTGCCATTTCAAAATCTTCTTTCATTTCTGAAAATTTAGGAACTTCCCTATACTTGTTTACAAGTTTTTTAATTTCTTGTTTTATATACTTATTATCTGCAATTGACATAATAGCGTTCTCCCCTTTGTTCTCAAACATAACCTGTATTGCTTGAGAATCCGAAGCAGCCATCTGAACTTTTGGCTCCGATTGCACTTTTTTATCCGCTTCAACAATTAAATCACTCAATCCAAGTTTTAATTTTATTAAATCAACTTTATTTAAACTACCGTCTTTTATTCTTTGACCAAAGTTTATAAGTAAATTTATAGCGTCATTTTGCCCTTTAAAGTTAATTTTTGTTTCTGCAATCAAATTCATGCTTTCAGCAACCGACCCTAAAAATGTTTTATTTTTAACATTATCTCCTTTTATTTTGCCCTCCGCTACTCTTTCTAAAAAGTTAACAACGATTTCCTCTGCGTTTGTAATATCTGCACTTTGTTTGCCTCTTCCGGTAATAGATAATCCTTTATTTCTAAAACCAGTGGAAGAAAACATTGTTTTGTATAACTTAGGATCATTGACTTTTAACCATTTTTGGATTTGATCCGCTAAGGGTTTATATTGTTCAGATTTTATACCTAAAGATTCAAATAAAGCGCCGTGAGCAATTTCGTGATAACCAGTTCCCGCCCTTTCGTTTTTGACTGAATTTTCTTTAGATATTAATTGTAGTGTTTTATCACCTAAAGTTGTATTAACCCCATTTAAATTACCACTTTTAAATTTGTTTAAAGTTTTTTCATCTACTTTTAAACCTTCTTTTTGAAGATAATCTAATAATTGATCATTTGTTTCAAAAGATTTAAATTCATTATTAAGCGAAGTTATTTTTTTTGAGTCAGCTATTGCCTGGTCGTATTTATCGCCCTGATATAATTCAGATGCTTTACTAAATATTTTATCTGTAGATGAAGTGCTTTCACCATAAAAATTTAATGATTCTTTAGCTCTCCTGATATAATTATTATATGCCGTCTTATCTGTTCCTTTTAATAAAGAAAATTCATTACCAAAATTATCAACGCTTCTAAAATAATCTCTAGCTTCTTGTATATCGTTAAATTTGTCTTGTAATACTTCTAGCCTTAATTTTTTATCTTTAGAGGAAAGTTCGCTGTCATTAATAACGTTTTCAGCTGTAGAACGTAGAGTTTCTTGTATAGAGGTCATGTCCATATACTTTTGAAAACCTTCTTTACTAATTTTTTGATTAGCTTTATTGGATATTTCTGAAAGTATATTGCTATTTGTTTCTTGTAAAGATTTTTTTTGAGCTTCTAGCGCTTTATAAGAAACAGATGTTTTATTTTTTTCAGATAATAAACTCTCTTCAATTTGATTAATTTTTTCATTGTTTAATCTAAATTCTTTATATTTTGCTATATCTCCGAATTTCTGCATATACATGCCAGCAACAGCCGGAGCGGAATTCATAAGCACACTGAACATACCGCCGGAAAAAGCCGCGTGATCTACATTTTCAAAAGTTGGTCTACCTGTTAAAATGTTTTGTGTTATAGATGTTAAACTCTCACCACCAGATTCTATAAATATAGGGGCTGCTACCTGTTCGCCAAAGTATTTTAGCATTCCGTCTTGGGCAACTTTTCTACCAGATTTTGAAAGAGCATTAAAAGTGTTTCTTAGGAGTAGATAACTTGGTGCAACCCCAAATACCCCTTCTGCCGCGCCATAGCCTGCGGAAATTAACATTTTTTCCCCATTGCTTCTATTAGAAAATGGGTTTGCAGCGTCTTCTTGCGTCATTCTTGCGTATTGATCTCCGGCACTTGGTAAGCTAGCGGAAAGGCCAGCCGCTACAGTTTGTCCTGTTGCACCATAACCAGCTAACCCAGCTGCACCACCCGAAGCAGCCATAGTAACAAAAATAGGTAATTGCGTAGCCACTTCTTGCCCTAAAAATCTACCAAAGTTGGCATCCTTAAAAGCGTCTTTGAATTTAATATCGGGAGCATAGTTATTTTTTTCACCATTAGAATAATTATCCCATTTCAAATCAATTTTATCTAAAAGATTACTGTATCTTTTTTTATTATCAATATCATCTTTATCAATAAGAATTTCCGTTATTAACCTGCCAGTGTATGTACCCCCTTTAACAATTATATTTCCTAAGCCTGTTATTGCAGTAGATTTTTGTTTTCTAAACAAATCGTAATCTTTGCTTAATAAATCAGCAGCGACGCCTAGTTGTGATATAGATTGATTTGTTGCTTTTAATTGTGGTATTTTAGATAATATAGCCTCTTCTTTTAATTTATAATTATCAAAGTCATTTTTATAATTATCATACTCTGCTTTAGAAATCAACCTTCCGTCTTCTAATTGTAATAATTCACTTTCAGGTACCCCTAAAGTTTTAAATTCATAATTAGAGTCCTTTATTTTATCATTAAATTTTTTAATTCGGTCGCCGGTTACATTGTTTTGTTCATATAAATCTTGAACTTTCTGGGACAATTCCATGTAATTAGCAATATCCTTCTCAACCCCTTTTTTATCACTTGCAAATTTATCATAATCAGGTATTATTTCTGTGCTTTCAGGAATGTTAATATTGCCGCTAATAGACGTAAAGCCCTTTACTTTTTTTTCCTTTTTATAATCAGGATCTTTTGACAGCGCTTGATCTATGTTGTATTTGTATTTTTCAAGCTTAAATTGTTGTTTAAGTGTAGATAAAACAGCTTTTTTTAAATCATCTCCAGCTAAGCCTTCCTCATTTTTAATTTTATCTTCAATTTTTTGTATTTCTTCTTGACTGTAGTTACTAACGCCTTTAGGCATTCTTTCGTATTGAAAATACTTTGATTGTGTTGTAGATGAAGGCCCAGATCTTAACATTCCCCCGGTTGCTATAACGCCTGGGTTTTGTATAATATCAGTTTTTTCATTAAAAAAATTAAAATTTGGATTCTTGTCAGTGCCAAATAATTCTTCCATTTCTTTAATATCAGAATCACTTAAATCTGATTTAGACATAATCTCAATTGAACCTTCGCTAAATTTATTGTATTTAGAATCTTCTAAATCTTTTATACCTGTGGGAGTTTTCTTTGAATTCTTTTTAATATCTTCTATTGAAACACCTTGTAATTCATCACCTATTTGTGTCGGTATTTTTGATAAATCCGAAGAAGTATTTTCCAAACTGGAATCCATATTGGGTACTTTGTTTTCTTCCACAGCCGCACCCGGTGTTGTGGACGATTGCTTTCCCTCAGAACCATCGTATTTTTCGTATCCTGGAAATAAGCCTAACTGAGACTCTTCGACTTCGTATATCTCACCCTCCCATTTAATTTTAAATTTATCCATATAATTATAGTTTTAATGATTCCCTAGTTTCGTTTTCAAACCATTTCATTGACGCTAGCTGAGGATAGTTTTTTGTTAAAGATTGAATTGCTTGTTTTTTTGATAAACCTTGACTTTGTGCATATTTATTTATAACATAAGGTCTAAATTTTGCCATTCTAGGATCGGTTAACCTTGAAGGATTTTGTAAATATTTAACAAAGAATTGTTGATCAAAATAAGTTTTATAAGCCTGCGACTTAGTACTCTCATTCAATTCGCTTTCTTTACCCTGTAATCTTTTATAGAATTTTTCAAGGTCGTAAGGATCGAACATGTCAAACTTTAAACTCTTTTGTGGGCCTTGTTCCATAACCGCATTTGGCAAGTTCATTAATGCTGTATTTTTTTCATCTTCAGTTTTTGTTGCATATTCAGGATTACTAATTAAATCTTTATACTCCTTGCTGTTTTTGTCAATACCACTAACTATTTTACTTTTTGGTTGGAAAGATAAAGTTAAAACACCTTCAGCATTTATACTAGAACTTTCCACACTTCTTACAACACCACCGTCACTTATTTCATTTATTCCAGCTAAATTATAATCTTTGGAAGATCCCTTAAACTCACCCCCCTCAGTTTGTTCTCTGTTTGAACTAAAATTATCGCCTGGGTTTGCAATTATATCTTGTATATTAGAACTTATATCAAAAGTTCTACTCATCATTTGTTGTGGGTATAACTTACTTTGATCAGCTCCAGCTCCAGATCCACCACCACCTCCAGTATTAGTTTGTTTAGGCTCTTTTCTATAAAACTCATCAAGTAGCCCATTTTCTTCCATTTTATTGAAAGTATATTTTGATACCATTTTAAGCTTGGCGGTTTTTGATTTTTCAAATAAATCTTCAGCTGTTTTTGCGTCAACTCCTAATTTTTTTTCTATTTCTTTTGGGCCAACGTTTAAGGGAAGATCTAATAGTGTATCCGCTTGTGACCCGGTTAAATTAAATTCACTTGTCTCGTCTTTAAGCATTTGCTTTTTAAGATCCTCATTTAAATCAAGTTTATTATTATAAATATTATTTGCAACACCTAATTTATTTCTAGTGAATTTTTCAGGGTCAGCTTTACCTTCCTCATCCAAACCAAATTGCTCAAAAACATTTTGCATAGCGTAGTCAGCGGCAACTGCTCTTCCTGAAGCAAATCCTCTTTGTTTTCTTTCTGCAATAAAATTTTTCAATTCATCGCTAGTTCTTGAAGACAATCCGTCGAGTAATGTGTCATGCTCTCCATCGATTATATCCCTTTGTTCTTTTCCAGATGCTGTAAAAATTGTTTGTAACTCTGCTTCTGTGTATTTTCTACCACCGACTTCAATAAAACTAGTAAATTTTTTAGTTTGATTATCGTATTTAAATGTGGGTTTTGCATCGCCATTTTTAATAGCATTGTATATATTTTTCTTATCTGAATATAAACCGTGTCCTTTGTCATTGTTTTCATCAATGTCCATGTCTGAAGTGTATATGTAATCCAGAACTGTATTTATAGGTGTTACAGCACCCTCAAAACTATTCTGAGCCTCTCTCATACCTTTCTGGTCCATGCGATTTTCAGTAGGCATAGAAAACAATCCGCCTAAGCCTTTTTTGGTTGGTTGCTCAACATTAAGTGCTTCTGCATAAAATTCTTCTAACGCAGTGTTTATTTGTTCTTTTGTTTTTTCCCCATTATCAACTGCCGCACTAAGTTCTTTTTTCATTTCTTCACCTTGCGCGTATACGGTGTCTTCGTATTTTTTTCTATCAGCAATTAATTTGTCTCCTTCTGCAATACCAGCAGCTAAACCAGTTTGAAAAGTTGTATTAAAAGCTTTAGTGCCTGCAGTATAATCTACTGTTGTGTATGATTTTGGATTATCGTATGCTCCCATAATTTTAAAATGTTGATTTACCTAGGTGTGCCGTAAGTTGAAAAAGCATCTAAAATGCCCATACTGCGGTAATTATAATTTGAATTAAGATCCGGTGTTGCTGGAGAAGTATTCATTCCCGCTCCTAATGATTTTTTGTAATTTGCTCCACCAATAGCGGCTCCAGCTAAACCGCCAAGAGCACCCAATGCTTGCCCCATCATTTGACTAGACTGTTGGCTATATGCAGCAGCTTGCCCTGAAGCGATATCAGCTTTACCGGCTAATCTGTTTAATTGTGAAGTGTCTCTGCTTTCTTGTGCATTAAATTTAAACGCTTTACCCTGAGCCTCCGCTCCTTGAACCCTGGCTGCTTCGCTCATTTGAAGCTTTTGCATTTGTTGTTCACCCTGAGCTCTTAGCCTTGCGTTTTGTGCTTCTTGCTTTTCAATACCAGCAGCAATACCAGATTTTGATCTTGCGGCTGCTTGTGCTAACGCGGTTGCACCACCTGCTCCAGCCCCAGTTGCTCTTAAAGTATCTAATGTTGTTGCTAACGCAATATCGGTTTCAGCGCCTTTTATTTCAGCAGCTTTTGTAGCTACTTGTAAATTGGCAAATGGATTTGTAACCATACTACTAAGATCCTTTACATTTTCATAAGGATTAATAACAGCTTGTCTATTCTTTTCAAGATTAGCTATTTGTTTATTTAAAGCATCTGCTTGTTGTCTGGCTTTTCTAGCAGCTCGTCTTGCTTTACCAGCTCCAAATAAGCCACTAAGTGCAGAGACGCCCGCTGATATTCCCATTGCTAAAAAAGGTGCTGGCATAATTTATTATTTTAATTTGATGATAATACTGTCTCAGATGAAACAGCAAATAATTCTTTTTTCGATGTATCCGTTGTGCTAGTTTCAAACACAGACGACACATACATTCCTTTTACTCCTGATATTGCTTCTCCAAATATTATTTCATTTTCATCAATAGAAGAACTATTTTGTAAATAAGATGAATATTTATTTTCTTTCTTACTGAAAGCTTGTATACCCGGTAAATCATAATCTAAGCTGTTATTATAAGCACTGATATCATAAGCACTATCTGTAAAAATAGCATCATCTAAATCAGTTTTTATATCATTAACTTTCCAGCCAGATGTTCCTTCGTAAGATAAATTTTTAAATATTTTAACAACCGAAGGTGTGTTGTTTAATATTAAATTAATTTTAGATGAATTATTTACAGTATAAAACTTGTTATAATTATTTGTTTGATAATGTTTATATAAATCTGGGCCATTAAATGTGTATAATACATTTTTTAATGTAAACCCAGCATTAGGTTTGTAAGTGTAAAAACTCGTCCAACCCTTTGAAGATTCATCATAAGCTAAAGTATAATAACTTGAGGTATTGTTTTGTAAAGAAAGGACATAATGATCTTTAACATGATCGTATATTCCTACGGCTTTATCAAACGATCTAAAATTTTCTTTAAACCAACTTCGCATACCGTAATATGATATTTCAGTATGGCCATCTCTTGATAATCTTATTACAACCCCTCTTTTTTTATCTGCAAAGTATTTTAATCCGCCTTTAACAGCAAAGCTTTCAGGGTTTCTACTTATTCCGTATTTTCCTGCAAAAGGTATAACTTGCCCAATTACTATTTTACTTAATGTTTTTATAGGTGAACCCTCCGCTGTAAATACAGCGTCTTTGTCAATCAATGCTCTACTTACTTTATCTTCCTGAAATATTAATAAATTTGTATCTTCAGCGTAAAGTTTTTGTATACTACCCCGTGAGTCGTCAACAGCTTTAGTATTGGATTTGCCAACACTAAATTCGTTTAATTTATTTACACCTGTTTTAGAGTTATAAATACCTGAATATATTAAAGCACTCTTTCTTCTTCTTTCTGCATAATTTTCATCTGTAGCAAAAGCTCTGGTAGCCAATTCCATAGATTGATTATTAAATCCACCTTTTATTCTAGATTCTTCAATATGAAATTTCTGCTGCGATGCAGCGGGCTTTATAATAAAGGTGTTAAAATAACCTATTTCTTTTGATATACCCATTAATTAAAATATTACATGTTTTAGAGTATCCCTAACTACGGGTTTGTTGTTTGACAGGATCTTGAATTTCCTATTGATTCTACAACCCCGTTGCCACTACCATCTCTTACATTAGCATATAGCCCTTGATCATACTCGCCACCAATAAGTTGTGTTAATATTAACCCAAAAAATGTAGAGGTTAAATTTGAATTTGTATATATTGTGTCTCCTGCTTGTATTGAAGTACCACCTGTGTTCGATGAAGGCTTTGTTATATATAGAGCTGATGTTGTAGTCGGTGTACACAATTGTTGATGATTTGGTGCTGTATACATATTGTATAAAACACCGGGTGTTATAGTTACAGCAACAGTATGTTCATCTGAAGATGGTGTTGAAGTGGTGTGACCGGCGTCAACAACTTTTATTTTAACATTGTAAACGTTAGTAACCAAATTTTGAGCCATATAAGCATTTAATCTAAGCAACCCTGGCGCTGGATTTCCAGTGTCCCCGGAGTTGGTTATAGTGAATAAATTACTAGACGTAACATCTGTGCTATTAAGTGTAACTTCTGTTATGCTATACGTCAACCCTAATGCGTCTCTAGACGTGTCTTTGCTACCATTTTTAGTACCGTTTGCGGCATTCAATATTGTTTGTACAGTGCTATAATGTAATGAATTAGCTGTTGCTGATAAACTATTAGAAAAAGTTGGAGCGGCATTAGTTAGTGTTATAACTAAATTATCCGTATGGTCTTCACCATTTGCGTCTACAGCTGTTATTGAAAAATTATAAGACTCTCCATTTGATCCGTAATAAAATACAGGATTTTTTACCCTAAGATTACCACTGTTTATATCAAAGTTATTTGCTAAATTTGTATTTAAATCAGATTGAGCATAAACACTGTTTATAGTAAATGATATATTTGTTAAATTACTTCCAGTTGAATTTGTAGCCCCTAAAGCCCCTATAATTGTATTTGCTACATCTCCTTCAGAAAATGAGCTAGATGTTATTGTTAATCCTGTTGGGCCACCTGTTGCTCCGCCAATTTCAAGGTTTAAAGCCTCAACCAAACCACTAAGAGACGTTTCGTAATATATGTCTAATCCAGATTTAAATGGCTCTGTTTCGAAAATAGATAACCCTAATGTGCCTAAAAAGTTTAAAGGTTGTTGATTTTTAGGGTTGCTACTAACGGTAATAGATTTTCCGTAGCCATCTGGTAATTCAGCCAATAAAGGATTTTTGCTGTAATTGTGGAAAACTAAATAAGTATGGCCAAGCTCTTGTGCTGATCCAGTTGCGGTAGTATCGAATAGTTCTAATCCGTGATCCATTGC
>ERZ1047472.2632-NODE-2632-length-12507-cov-6.558786_pt1 | contig 12507 bp, 10 predicted proteins | sample MGYA00383095_ERZ1047472 | MGnify/ENA primary metagenome ERZ1047472 (study PRJEB29581, sample SAMEA5548365) | metagenome | biome: marine; feature: coastal; material: water | depth 1 m | study: Short-term variability in the microbial, nano- and picoplankton...
TACCCTGCGCAATGTGGGTGAGTCCGTTGCCAACGTTGGCGGACAAGTGCAGGTTTCCGGTCACACCGACAACATCCCCATTGCCTTTAGCGAGCGATTTGACTCGAACTGGGATTTATCGGCTGCCCGAGCGGCAGCGGTGGCAGACTTTTTCTTCGCAAATAACGGCATAGACAGTCAACGCGTGAGCGTTTTTGGCTACGCTGATACCAAACCCGTCAGTGACAACGACAGCGCTGCCGGGCGGGCGCAAAATAGACGTATTGAAATTCTTATCGACGGGTAGTGTCTTATCCCGCAGTTTACCGGCATATTCGTATGCGCCTTACTGACCGAGGACACAAATGGCTCTTTTTGGCAGCGTTCGGCAGCGCCTCTATCACGCGTTAGAACAATACGACCGCACCGATCCAGTATCGGTTGTGATCAGCTCCTTGGTAGTCGGCGTGATCGCTATCAATTTAATCGCGATTATTCTGGAATCCATCCCCGCCTATGCCGCCGCCTACGGCCCTACTTTTTTCTTGATCGAGTTGGTGTCCTGTATATTTTTCTTAATCGAATACCTGTTAAGGGTCTGGGTCTGCGTCGAATCGCCTGGCCCAGTCAATGCCGCGACACAGGCTCAGGGCCAACCAAACAATCTAGGCAAGCGCCTTCGCCATATGCTCAAACCCATGTCGATCATCGACTTGGTCGCTTTTCTACCCTCCATTCTTCAGGTTCTGATGCCGGGACTGGACTTACGATTCCTAAGAATTCTCCGATTATTCCGAGTCTTTAAACTCATCCGGTATTTTGCCTCCTTAGACATCTTGCTGAACGTTCTCTATGACGAACGTAAAAATCTCACCGGTACCTTTTTGATCATGTTGATCGTTCTGACCTTGGCGGCTTCTGCGTTGTACGTTGTCGAACGGGATGTCCAGCCGGAAGCCTTTGGCTCCATCCCCCAAGCCATGTGGTGGGCTATGGCTGCGCTGACCACTGTTGGCTACGGTGATGCCATACCCATGACCACCCTGGGTAAAATTTTGGGGTCCGTGGTGACCATATTGGGCATTGGCATGGTCGCCTTGCCCTCGGGCATCCTAGCGGCCAGCTTTTCCGACCAGTTGCGCAGCTCTCGCCGATCTCTGGAGGCCAGTGTCACCGAGGCCCTAGAAGACGGTATTTTGACCCAAGATGAAACCGAGCGATTACGCCGGATGGGTAACGATTTAGGCTTACGACCAGAGACATTAAACGAACTGATTGAGAACACGGCCCAGTTAAAAGCAAGGCAAAGCCACAGTACAGTGGTGCTGGACATGGATGGCCAGACCACGCAGATTTCCGGGAATGGCAATGAATGATAAATCAGCAACAACCCAGTCAGCGGTCAGCTGCTGGCAATGTAAGCACTTCAATACCAGTTGGGATAAGAATTTTCCCTATCTGTGCCGATCGCTAAATTTCAAAAGTCGCATGCTGCCCTGCATCGAGGTAAGGCAGAGTGACGGACGCGAATGTATGGCCTTTCAACCCAAACCCCGACCTTGATGGCTTGAAAATCTTGTAGGAGCGCGGTACAGGTAGAAGCATCAGGCGGGCAGGGCAGGTGCCGAATGCAGCAAGGACCGCACAAAAGAACAAGAACTGAGGGGACCCAAGATGACCGAGCAACCGTTTGAGCATGGTGGGGCAACTAGGCCTGCCGACATTCTCATCGACATTGCCAGCCAATTCCTACTCGCTGTTGTGGTGGGATTGGTAATGGCCGTAGTGGCCAACAGCTTTGTTGAAGGCGCGCGCTGGTTTTTAAACACCAGCCGTATCGACAGCTTTGTCGCGATTCAACTGGGTGGCCATGTATTTAATCTGGATATCTATTTTACTCTGGGAATCGCCGCTGGTTTGATTTTCTTAGTACGGCGGATGCTGGGTATTACCGTTTGGTCTGGCCCTGCAGACAGTATTTATGCTGTGCAACAAAGTCGTGAGCCCTTGGATGTTCGGGTGGGCATGGGCTCAACCATTGCGGCCTTTGTCGCCGCCAGTGGTGGCGGATCAGTGGGTCAATATGGCCCTCTTGTTCACTTTGGTGCCACCATGACCGAGGTCTTACTGAAATACATCCGCATCAAGATCGATCGTCGAGTCTTCATCGCCTGCGGCGTGGCCGGCGCCATATCCGCTGGTTTTAATGCGCCCATCGCCGGGGTACTTTTTGCCCACGAGGCTCTGCTGCGTCGCATCTCTATTGGCGCCATCGCCCCCATTGCCGTGGCGTCGATTGTTGCTTACGCGGCCAATCAGGCTTTCTTTGTCATCGAGCCAACCTTCTCAGTGCCGGACATGCCCATAGAGCTGCAACCGTTGATCCCATATTTAATTATGACCGCCATATTGAGCACCGGCAGTGCCATCGCCTATATGGCTGCTATCCGCAAAGGCCGTGACCTAGCCGGCCGGTCCGGCTGGTCCATGCCCAAGCTCATGTGCAGTTGCGTACTAGTCGTCGGCACCGTAGGCGTTGTGTTGCCTGACGTAACCGGGCTGGGACTGGTTCAGGTCAATCAAATGATTGGGGCCGAATTCACCCTAGGCATGCTGGTGATGTTGTTGTTCGCCAAAATCTTTGTCACCGCCTATTGTTTAAACGCTGGCTTTTTCGGTGGTGTATTTGGTCCGGCCTTATTTGTGGGCGCCAGCACCGGAGGTATCGCTGCATACCTGGCCGTCGCCGCGGGCCTAGAACCACACCTGAGCTTTGCTCTGCCCGTAGCAGCCATCGCCGCCGTTGGCGGGGCGGTTATCGGAGCGCCGCTTACCGTCATCATGATTGTGATTGAACTGACCGGCAGTTATGCCTACGGCCTCAGCGCGATGCTCTGTGTCATTCTGTGCTCGGTGCTAACCCTGCGTTTCTTTGGGCTGTCCTACTTTGATCGACAGCTACTGGATCGGGGGGTCGACCTGCGACAAGGACAGGAACACATTGAACTGGCACTTACGCCGGTTAACGAAATACAGGGCGGCTCATTTGTGCGGCTCAGCCCAGAAGTGTCTGTGCCCAACGCCCAACGAGCACTTGCTGAAGCCCAAGCCACCGAGGCGTACGTTTGCGACGAACAGGACCGATTGCTAGGAAAGATCGATATCCACAGCCTGTCGCATGCCACCACCCTGACCCAGGCCATGGATGCGAATCCAACCACCCTGGCTGCGGACGATAACTTAAACACTGCTATGACCACGGCTAGTACGTTCGTTGGCGAAAGCATTCCTGTGGTTGATAATGGTCGACTAGTAGACGCCCTTAGCGAGGGCGATATTTTCAACAAGGTACTCCAGATACAGGCGGGCTTAAGACAGCAATGATGGCAACTAGAACTGGGCCAGCAGTATGGGTGATCACCGGTATTTTCTGGTGCCATGCCGTGATTTCCGGCAGTGCATTGGCAGAACCGTTCAGCGCCGGTCTGAAGGCCCTTGAGCGCGAACACTACGCTACCGCTTTTAGGGCCTGGCAAGGCTTGGCCCAAGACGGCGAATCCGAGGCCCAGAACAACATTGCCTACCTCTACGAGCACGGCTACGGCGTCAAGCAGAGCTATACCCGAGCCATTGAGTGGTACAAGAAAGCGGCGACCCAAAACTCCGCCGAGGCCAAGCACAACCTTGGCATGTTGGCATTTCAGGGCTACGGCATGCGTCAGGACTACGTGGCCGCCAAGCGGTACTTTACCGATGCTGCGTCCCAAGAGCTGCCGGACTCTCACTACATGCTGGGGCTGATTTACTATCAAGGCCATGGGGTCAAAACCAATCCAGCAAGAGCACGCGTACACTTTTTAGATGCCGCCAAGCTCGGAAACCCTCAGGGACAGTTTATGACCGCGCTAATGTTTCAGGGCGGAGAAGGCCATCCAGCCGAAAAAACCGAACCGTTAAAGGCCTTTATTTGGGGCATGGTCAGCAAAATGAATGGATACCCTGACGCGGATAGCATTTTGGAATTCAGCAAAATGCAGTTGTCTCAAAGCGTTCAGGAAAAGGCCACAGAACTGGCGAGAAACTGTTTCGAGTCGGACTACGGTAACTGCCCAGGCTGAATGTGACGAATTGCCAACGAAAATTCGGGCTTTATTGCAGAAAACGCTAAAGATCCTTGGAATTTTCCCGACTAGAGGGTGTAGGCAAAGAATTTAGGTTTCACGTGTCACATTTTGCGCAATACATTCAGAACCTCGCTGTATTCAGCGAAGACAAGCAGCAGGAAATTCGCTGGTTGTTCGATTCGCTAATTAACAGTTTGGCGATTGCTGAGCGTAATGCCCATTCTCAACGCCACGCCTCTGCCGCTACGTCTTTACGACATGCAAAAAATCTTATGCGCTTTTTAGAGCGTAGCTTTCAGGAGCTGCCAGACCCGCAATTGGTGGGTCATCTAAACGATTTCTTTGGCATGTTGGACCGCTCCATGGAACAGAGCATGCAGCTGCCACTGGAAGAAGACCTTCAGGAACTGAGACTTTTAGTTTGTGATTTGCAGAAAGGCTGGGAAACGTTATTGATGCCCACCACATCGGCGCCATCTAACCCAGCGCGCAATACCTCAGAATTGTCCGAAGGCTTGTTGGCCTAGCGCTCAAAGCTTACGGGAAAACGCCTAAACCTAGAGGTATTCGAACAGGCTTAGCTGGGCCACCTTGGCAAAGGACGTCTGCGTCGCCTCCAGTCGCGTCATTTCCTGATTAAAGCGCGTAATCGCTTCCGCGTAATCCAGATCTTCTTCATTGGACAACATGCTTTGCATCCGCAGTCGGCTGTCCGCATTGATCTCCATCTGGGTTTCGACGCTTTGAATCTCGCTGCCCACTTTGCCGATAGCCAATGCCAGACCGTCGTGCAGTTGGGTCACCTCACCCAGGGCCCGCTGAATATTTGCAGTATCGTTTTGCAGCAAACCGGTAACAAAGTCGTCTAGGGTCGCAAAGAAGCCGACGCCTTCAATTCGATCAGCAACTCCGGCATCCCCATCGTTTACTGTGATGGCATCAAAGGTCGGGCCCGTTCCTGCATCCATCTGTTCATTAGTCTTGGCGGTGAAGACAAGATTGTCCCCAGCCAAATTCACGGTATAAGCAAATGCCTCGTAGTTGGCGTGGCTGGTTATGTCCGTGAGCAGGTCTTGGGCGTCGGTGGGCGCATTGCTGCCAGTGTGATCCAGCGCAATACTCGTCGTGCCGTCGGTCAATGTTTCGGCCGCATTGAAAATCGAAAGATCATTCACCGCGACAGTAAAAGTTGCCGGACTTCCAGCAATTGTGCGATCGGCGGATGAAAACACATCCAGTCCATTTCGGTTTTTGCCTAACTGACGCGCGTCGCTGACATTGACCATGGTCTGGCGTGCATCGCCTTGATATACCACGCTACCGTCCGCCTGAGTTTGGAATGCATCCGCTTCGGTGTTGCCACCAGCAAAGATCGCGTTGCCGTTGACGTCGCGGCTATTCGCAATGCTCAACAGTTCATCGCGCAGTCCCTGCACTTCTACCGCGATGATTTCGCGATCCTTAGCAGACAAAGTGGCGTTGGCGCCCTGCAATGCCAGCTCTTTAATGCGGACCAGAATATCCGAGCCATTGGTCAGAGACGTTTCTTCTTGTTGATAACGATCCTTGAGTTGCCCCATAACCGTTTGATAGGTGTCTTCCTTGGCGATTGCTCGATCCAAGTTCTCAATAGCGCTGACTTTTATCGTGTCGTCCGAGGGGCGCACAATCTCTTTGCCCGTTGCTAACTGTTCTCGAGTTTTAGAAACCTGATTCTGGGTCTCCTGCATGGTGTTCAGGGACCGTTGAAAGTTGAGTGCGGTAGAGATTTTCATACGCTTTCCTTAGAGCCGCAGAATGGCATCGAACAGCTGGTTGGCGGTTTGGATCATGCGTGCGGAAGCTTGATAAGACTGCTGGAACCGAATCAGGTTGGCGGCCTCTTCATCAAGGTTTACACCGGCAATCTGGTCCCGACTCTCATTGGCTTGTTCATAAACCACCTGCAAGGCTTCTTGGGTTACTTGGGCCTGACGAGCCGTAGTACCCGCTTGGTTCAACAAACCCAAATAGGACTCATGCAAGGTATCGTTGTTGCCTAAGACCTTGGCCGATTCAATGTCGATGAGCCGCAGCAAATTCTCATTGCTGCCAAAGCCATCGCTGTTGTCATCGATGCTAAATACGTCACCACTAGCGGGCGCATTGTCTAAGGTTACCTGCAAGTTCTGATAGACAATGGGCTGCCCGGCCACATAGCTGCGCTCTGCCAGTACGGTGCTGCTAACCGTATCCCGAATTTGATAAACCGAATCGGACGTAAAACTGATTTCAAGGGTGGAGGATCGCAGCCTAAGCGAATCGCTTTCTCCACTTTTGTAGCTGGCACTTATGGCAGCGGTGTTGCCCACGGAACCCGTGGTAAAGACGATGAGATCCTCACTCAGGGCATCGCTTGTTTGGAAGGTCGTGGTAAACCCTAAACGCGCCAGATCTGCCGCACTGCCGGTTTCAGACAGTGTTAGCGCCACATCACGCGGGCTGGTATCGCCAGATGCCCGAGTTGCCGTGAGGGTTACCCCGGCTTGAATATCACCAGAAATATTGGTGAACACGGAGCTACTGCTGCCAAGAGAAATGGTCTGACCTTCCGACCCTTGCACGTTAGACAGGATCAGCGCGCCATCAAAGTCCAATCGAGCTTCAACGTTAGTGCTGGTTGTTTGCGCATTAATGCTGTTCACCAACTCTGTCGTATCAGCAATGGCAGTGGCGTCGTGCACGCTGACGCCGTTGATATTCAAAGTGCCAGATGTAGCGGAAATCTCCGCCGCAGGTATGCGTATTTCGTTTTGTGTCCCCGCGCTGACAGCTAGGCCTGCAGCGGAAATTGCGGTATTCAGCCAGTTTGCGACATCGCTTGTAGACAAGCTCGCGCCGTTTGCCAGTTCCAAAGCGGGCAATGGGGAACCGTCCAGTTTTAAGGCTCCGGCCGCGATCACCGTCATGGTGCTGCCGCTGTTATTCGTCAAGCTCGGTAAGGCACCGCCGCGCAATATGGCCTCTGCCGTTACTACGGAACTTCCATCATCCAAGGTATCGATCACTGCCCCGGCACTAGCGCCTATGGCCCAGGCGTTATCGAGATAGGAGGTCGCGCCATTCAAGTAACTATCGCTGTAGGTGCTGCCGGTAACGAAACCGTTTTGATCACTGAGCATGACGCTGCGCTGGGCATCGCTTAACGCGCTGCCGAAAAGATGACGGCCATCTCGAGTGAATACCTGAAGCTCTGCATCGCTACTTGCTGCCTTGGACATGGTAAGTGCAAGGTTTGATGTGCCCGCAGGGAGGATGGTTTTGGCCAAAGAATAGCTAGTGCTCACTGAGAGCGCTGCGTCTTGGTTGATGTTGTTCACCAGCAACGTATCTAATTGGGGTATCGTCGTCGTCGCTACAGCGGAATCTACCAAGCGAATAGTTGCGTTGGCGTCACTGGTATTTGCCACATTTTTCGATATACGAAACAGATCACCTGCGGCGATGGCATTGGGATCTTCTACTGCGATTTTGATGCTGCGTGCAGGCCGATCCTCGCCACTTAAACGCAGAATGTCGCCGGTTTGTGCTTGACCATTGATGGTCACCGTTAAGCCGTTGAGCGCGATTTGTGCTGGCGCACCCGTTGACGTGTAACGAAGCCCCGACAGTGTATCTTCAGCAACCCAGCGCGTGTTTCTTGCATCGTAGGTAATGTCTATAGGCCGCAGGTTTGCTGTCGACGCCTGATCTACAGCCACCGCTACCGAGACACCACTTTTAGCCATGCTGTAGTCGATAACGAACTCTGGCTCGCTGGCGAATAACGCTTTGCCCGGTCCTTCGCTAAGATCCATGCCCTTAGCGTGAGCATCATTAATTTCTTTGATGAAGGTTGAGGCTATGTCGTCCAGCTGATTCATCGCCGGCGCAAGCATTTGATCTCTGAAGTTCAAAATACCGCCAAGCTCTCCACCAATAAGACCTGATAAATTTACGGGGTTCTCATAGGGATTCAGCAAGAGCTCTGTTCGACTGGGTGTGCCTGGCAGAAAGTTAACGCCCACTGGCGTGACGCTTAGGCCATCTACGACCAACGCATTCCCAGCATTGGCCCCAATGCCCACCGAGACGGTGCCATTGGCGCTCTCACTGACGGAGATCCGGGTGATTTGGGCCATATCCCGCAGCACCTGATCCCTGGTGTCCATCAAGTTGGCAGGCTGCTTGGTCACGTCAGAGGTTTTTTGTAGGTTGGTATTGATGCTTGCCAGTTGCTCGGCAAGGGCATTGAAAGCGCCCACTTTGTCTTCGGCCATGCGACGGGTTTCATCGTCTAAGCCGTCTAACTGTGTCGCTAAACCATTGAACCGGGAAGCAAGGGTCTGGCCGCTGCTCACCACTTGGTTGCGCAGAACCTCCGAGGACGCATCGACGCTGAGGGCACGTAAGCTGTCGAAGAACCCGCCAAGAGCCGGGGTTAGCGAAGCGTTTTTGTTACCAAATACATTGATCAACCGCTCTGTGTTGGCAATCAGTGGCGACTGGGCATTCAAGTCACTGATGCTCATGCGCAATGACGATTCCACCTGACCGTCGTAGGCTCGGCGAATGCCATCCGCAATGGCGCCACTACCCAGGAAGAACAACCCGTTCTTGGTGGGCAAGCCTTCCTGCAAATTCAAATCCTGACGTACGTAACCGTCAGTGTTTACATTGGCAATGTTGTTGCTGACAACTGATAACGCCAGTTGGCTATTACGAACAGCAGAGCTGCCAATTGAAAGTAAATCTGTCACTGCTCACCTCTGGGAAACGATGATGAGCGGGGTGCTCTCTGCAACTCATAGCTGCTTTCGTGCTGCCGAAGCTGCATGCCTTGGGTCTGCACGAGGGGCATGAAGCCCTTAGACGACTTGCTACGAGGGTCTAAGTTCAACTGATTTTGCAGGGCCTGTGCGATGCCAAAGGTTCCTTTGCCCGCCAAATCCGTGGACATTTGCTGGTCGAACATAGACTCGTAGGTTTTTGTTGCCTCGGAATCCAGCAAGCCGGAGCGCTCGGTAGCCTCCCGCATAGACTTGAGCATCATGTTGATAAAGATCGCCTCAAACTGCTGGGCGACTTCCTTCGTGACCTTTTCTTTGCCTTGGACCGCCCCGGCGCGCATTTGTGCGAGCCCGGCGAAATCTAACGCACTGGTCATTTTGGGGTCAGGTGAAATGGAGTCCGTCATGCTGATTAAATCACCAAAAGTTCAGCGCGGAGGCTGCCGGAACTTTTCAGTGCCTCTAAAATAGCGATCAGCGACGACGGGCTTGCACCTACTTGGTTTACCGCTTCTACGATATCGCGCAAGTCCACACCAGGCTGGAACAAGAACATGGGATTCACTTCTTCTGTCACTTCGATATCGGCGTTTTGAACCTCTACAGCCTCACCACCACCGCCAAACAAGCCAGCCTCGGGCTGTACGACTTCATTGGTCGCGGCGATAGACACAGACAAACTGCCTTGAGTGACCGCTGCCGCTGTTACTTTGACGGTGCGACTGATAACCACGGTGCCAGTACGAGAATTCACTACCACCCGGGCCTTTGGCTCGCCGGGAATCACATCAATGTTTTCAATCATGCTCAAGAAGCCCACACGCTCGGTTAAGCCAAGAGGGGCTCGTACTGCTACGGATCGGGCATCAAGCGGGTTGGCTGTACCAACCCCAAATTTTTCATTAATTGCATCGGATATGGCGCTCACCGTGGTGAAGTCCGTCTGATGGGCGTTGAGCACGACAAATTCAGACTTTCCAAAGGGGGTTTCTACCGCGCGCTCAATCAGGGCGCCGTTGGGCACTCGAGCGGTGGTGGGTACACCGATGTTGATTTCAGAACCCGCTGCATTTACTTCGATACCCGTGGTGGTCAATGGACCTTGGGCTAAGGCATAAATCTGACCATCAGCACCCCGAAGCTCGGTAAGAATCAAATTGCCGCCGCGCAGGCTGGTGGCAAGACCAATGGTGGCAACATTTACGTCAACTGCCTGACCGGGTTTAGCGAAGGCCGGTAGGGTAGCCGTCACCAAAACCGAGGCAACGTTGTCCAGCTTGGTCTTATCGTAGGCGAGATTAGCGACGCCGCGACTGAACAAATCATAGTTTGATATTGGTCCGTCAACGTCGACTCCCAAACGGTCTAACACCTTCTTTAAGCTTTGGGCTGTGAAAGAAATCTTGTCCTTGTCGCCAGTACCCTGCAGGCCGACCACCAACCCATAACCCATCAACTGGTTTGGTCTTGCGCCAGCGACAGACGTTAGGTCTTTTATCCGATCTGCCATGGCGCTGTTCATGAACAGAGGTTGCAAGATCAGGGCTAAAGCGAGGCCCATAAAATTTATACGATGAGCGATCATTAGAATGGCCATACCTTATTCACAATGTTAGTACCCCAGGGCACCTTAGCGACAGCGGAGAGGTCTCCGGAGCCTTCGTAGGAAATGCGTGCGTTAGCAAGGCGCGATGACAGCACGGTGTTATCAGGCTGCACGTCGCGTTGATCCACTAAGCCAAGGAGCTGAATGGTCTCGCTGCCTTCGCTCAAGGTCAGACGCTTCTGCCCCTTTATCAATAAACTTTCGTTCGGTAGCACTTGAATCACCGTCGCCGCGATAGCCCCGCTCAAGGAGGCAGCCTGATTCGCCGTACCAGAACCTTTTGATTCGATCTTTAGATCATCGAAGGGGATGGCCTTAGCTGCTCTCTTAACGCGATTGCTGTCTAGGGCGAACGCCCCCTGCAGGGCTTTAAGCGGGCTGTTGGCGCCTTCCCTTGTGGTTTCAACACCGCTTTGGCGTTGGGCTTGAGTAGCCTCAGTCAAGACCACGGTAATGATGTCACCAACCTGAAAGTTCTTCTTAAACCCAAATCGGTAGCGGGCATTGCTGTCGGCAAAAATCGAGCCTGTCACCGAGGTAATTTCAGCGGGCATCACCGGCGTAATGGGCTCAAAGGCTCGCTCTGGTAGCAGCGGAGCCACTTGGGGCGCGGCGCAGCCACTACCCACCGTCAGGCTAGCCAGCAGCATCAATGCTTTAGCGTAGTTCATGATTCGGCCTACAAATTATTGTTCAAGAAACGCAGCATGGAATCCACGGCGGAGATCGCCTTGGAGTTCACTTCGTAGGCGCGCTGGGTTTCGATCATATTGACCAACTCTTCCACCACGTTGACGTTTGAGGCTTCGAGCATGCCCTGAGCAATTCGACCTGCGCCCTGTTCACCGGGCACTAAGACGATGGGGGGGCCGCTGGCCTGAGTCTCTCGGAATAAGTTCTGGCCTAAGGACTCAAGACCTGATGCGTTGATAAATCGCGCCACCTGAATCTGACCGATTTGCTGGTTGCCGCCGCCATTGGCGAGCTCAACGCTGACGGTGCCATCGGTACCCACTGAAATACTCGCTGCTTCCTGAGGAATCACGATTTGGGGCTGCAGCAGATATCCAGCACTGTTCACCAGCTCTCCGTTTTGAGAGAGCTTGAAGCTACCATCACGGGTATAACCCACCGTGCCATCTGGCTGTAGGATCTGAAATAGGCCCGGTCCTTCCACGGCGAGATCAAGGGCGTTTTCGGTAGCAACCATGTTGCCCTGGCCCTGCATTTTTTCCGTGGCCACGATGCGCGTACCCGTACCCAACATAAAGCCGTTAGGCGCATTAGTGTCGGCTCCAGTTTGGCCACCGGCCTGCCGGATATTCTGGTACAACAAATCTTCAAAGACGGCACGGTCTCGTTTGAAACCATTGGTATTGACGTTAGCGAGGTTGTTTGAGATCACGCTCATTCTTGTCTGTTGAGCGTTCAAGCCGGTTTTAGCTACCCACAACGAGGCGTCCATAGTCTTTCCTTTTAGTGCTGGCAGGACTCAAGGAGCCGCGCCAAATTCATTTGTCTCGCTTCTAACTCAGGCGCATCAACGTGTTGTTGGAATCGCCCAAGTCACCAAGTTCTTTCACCAACTTCATTTTCATTTCAAAAGAACGGACGCCGTTCATCATCTTCACCATGGTTTCCATGGCATTGGCCGCGCTGCCTTCCAGCTGCCCGCTGGAAATAGAGACCTGTACCGGACCGGACTCAAAATCGGCCGGTGGTTGGCCCTGCACTTTCAACAGCCCGTCTTTCATTTTTTCTAACGGTGTTTCACTGGCATCTCGCAACATCAGTCGGGCCACTTCTTGGGGTTCGGCAACTTCTTGTTCCGGATCTACAGCGTAGACCACGCCTTCATCAGAGATGCTAAGCAGCTGATCTTGAGGCGGCACGATGGCGGCTCCGCCGTCATCCAACACAACCTGACCGGTAACTAGTGATAACTCGCCATTTTGATTCACTCGGATATCGCCGCGCCGAGTAAAGGCAA
>ERZ1047472.2634-NODE-2634-length-12497-cov-6.612361_pt1 | contig 12497 bp, 9 predicted proteins | sample MGYA00383095_ERZ1047472 | MGnify/ENA primary metagenome ERZ1047472 (study PRJEB29581, sample SAMEA5548365) | metagenome | biome: marine; feature: coastal; material: water | depth 1 m | study: Short-term variability in the microbial, nano- and picoplankton...
TAGAACCTCAACCTCAGAGCTTACAAACAATTATGCCCGCTCAGTCTGCAAACGTCAAAACCTTTAATTATACGGATTTTGAACAGCTCACACGAAACATCGATTCTGCTGGCTACACTTCAAAAGTAGTTCCCTTAGCAAAAGCTTTTTTTAATACGATTAAAGAAGTTGGTTTTTTTGAAACCCCAAAAGGAGATGGGATTGCACTGAAGTCCATCGATATTAGTGCGACTTATGAAACCTTAAGTAGTTTTCAAAATGAACTTAATAGTTTTCGATCGGTTCCCATATTTGAGTTCACAGAAACGACGATGTTTAATACCGCTTTTGAACCTTTACTCCCCCATGTAAAAACAACAAAATTCATTACTTTGGATGATTACCTAGTGTTTTCAGATTCGAAAGAATTATTGGAGCTTGTGATTTCAAATCATCAAAATAAAAATACTCTTGAGTCTTTGTATGCCTACCAAAACATTCAAAAATCATTAAGCGACGAAGCTTCTTTTCAAACTAATTTTGACACTCAATCTTTAACAAATACATTAAACGAACTGTTCAATACTACCCTAAAAAAGGAGGCCTTGAGCTCCTACAAACGTTCTGCAATACAATTAGTAAAAGATGATCACATTGTTCACGTGAATGGCATCCTTCAAAAATCTAAATCTAAACAATCTAAAACACAGATTACTGAAGAGTTTAGTTTAATGCTTCCAAATGATATTCTGATGGATCCAGTATTTGTAACAAATCATCGTTCCAAAGAGAAAGAAATTCTAACTCAAGATGTTGCAAATAACTTATATTTAATTTCTAACAAAGGGGTGGTCTTATGGAAAAGGAAGTTGAATGGCGCTGTTTTAGGCAAAGTTCAACAAGTCGATTTATATAGAAACGGACGGTTACAACTCGCTTTTGCAACTCCAAACACCATGTATGTAATTGAACGTAATGGGAAAAATGTAGATGGATTTCCACTAAAAACTAAGGATGAAATCACGCAACCCTTAGCTATTTTTGATTATGACAAGCAACGAAACTATCGGTTTTTGATTACTAAAAACACCACTCTTTCGATGTATGACTCTAAAGGTGAATCTGTCAAAGGATTTAAGTATAAAGCCTCAAAACCTATTGGAACTCCACCGAAACATTTCCGAATTCGGGGAAAAGACTACATCGTATTTAGTGCTGGAAATGAACTCAAATTATTGGACCGTCGAGGCAACATTCGCATAAAAATTAAAGAACGTATTAATTTTTCTGGAGAAAACATCTATTTTTATAAGTCTCTATTTACAACCACCAACACAAAAGGGGATTTGGTGCAAATCAATACAAAAGGAAATGTGAATCGTCAACCTTTGGGACTTGATCAGAAACATGATATAACGAGCTCATCAAAAACTTTAGTAACAAGAAGTGATAATCAATTATCGATTAAATCGAACACCCTAAACTTAGAGTACGGAAACTACTCGGCACCACAATTATTTTATTTGAGAGACAAAATTTATATCACAATCACCGATTTACAAGCTCAAAAGGTATGGCTGTTTGACAGTCAAGCAAAGCCATTCAAAAATATGCCGGTTTTTGGATCGAGTGCTATTGATTTAGCAAATGCAGATGCAGATTATGCCCTCGAATTTGTAACAAAAAGCGACTCTAATAGCCTGCTATTATATCAGTTGTATTAAGCTTGACTCGCTTCGAAGAGGATTAAAAAATGTTTTAAAAGTTTTTCTTTAACCTCCTCTTCACCGACCTCTGTTTGACCAAGTTCTATATGCAACGAGGTCACAGCTTTACCACGAATACCACACGGAATTATATGGTCAAAATAGCCTAAATCAGCATTCACATTTAAAGCAAACCCATGCATGGTCACCCAACGACTCGCACGCACACCCATGGCGCAAATTTTACGAGCAAAGGGGGTACCAACATCTAACCAGACACCTGTTTCGCCTGGGCTTCGTTCCGCATTAAGACCGTATTCTTCTAACGTTAAAATGATGGTATCTTCTAGCAAACGAAGAAACTTATGAATATCTGTAAAAAAATTCTCTAAATCTAAGATTGGATACCCAACCACTTGACCCGGTCCATGGTAAGTGATATCACCACCACGATTGATTTTATAAAAGGTAGCTCCTTTGGATTTCAGTTGTGTTTCAGACAACAAAAGGTTAGAAATATCGCCACTTTTACCCAAGGTATACACATGTGGATGTGAGACAAACAATAAATAGTTTGGAGTGAGTAGTCCCGCAGATTCCCGACGGTTTTTAATCTTGATATCAATGGCAGCCTTAAATAACTCTTCCTGATAATCCCAAGTATCTTTATAATCTTTGAGTCCAAGGTCCTGGATGTTCACCGCTTTATTCATAGACTACAAATATACAGGATTATGACTTAGGATTATTCAAAATAACGAGAGCCGCAATGACGCCAGGAACCCAACCGCAAAGGGTCAACAAAAACACGATAACAATGGAACCACAGCCTTTGTCGAAAACGGCTATAGGAGGGAAAAAAATAGAAACAATTACACGCAAAATACTCATAGAAAATAAAGGTTAATTTAACTTATACTTATTAGACAAAAATACACAACAAACGTTACAAAAGCAATGGAGGATTTATGCGTCTTTAATTGAAATCTTAAGCAATAGTCTGTATCTTTGTGTCTAAAATTTTTATCCGAATATTATGTCGCAGCTTTCAGAACAAGAAATTGTCCGTCGAGAAAAACTTTCAAAATTACGCGAATTAGGAATCAATCCTTATCCTGCAGATTTATTCCCCGTCACTCATAGTAGTGCTAAGGTAAAATCCGAATTTAAGTTGGGAGATAAGGTCGTATTGGCCGGACGTTTGATGCGGAAAAAAATACAAGGCAAAGCTGCGTTTGCGGAACTTCAAGATAGTGAAGGACGTATTCAGATTTACATCAATAGAGATGAAGTCTGTCCGGGAGATGATAAAAGCATGTACAACGATGTCTTTAAAAAATTGTTGGATTTAGGTGATTTCATAGGGATTGAAGGTGAACTTTTTACAACGCAAGTCGGCGAAAAAACAATTTTAGTAAAACACTTTAAGCTCTTAAGTAAAGCATTAAAACCACTACCACTACCAAAAACCGATGCTGAAGGAAATACCTATGATGAGTTTAATGATCCCGAAATGCGCTACCGACAGCGGTATGCAGATTTGGTGGTCAACCCACATGTTAAAGACGTTTTTGTAAAGCGCACAAAATTATTTAATGCGATGCGTAGTTTCTTTAATAAATCTGGTTATTTTGAGGTGGAAACACCCATTTTACAACCGATTGCAGGAGGCGCTGCGGCACGTCCGTTTTTGACGTATCACAACAGCTTAGACATTCCATTGTACATGCGAATTGCTAATGAATTGTATTTAAAACGATTGATTGTTGGTGGATTTGATGGCGTCTATGAGTTTTCTAAAAACTTTAGAAATGAAGGCATGGACCGTACTCACAATCCAGAGTTTACAGCGATGGAAATTTATGTCGCTTACAAAGATTACAATTGGATGATGGAATTTTGTGAGCGTTTATTAGAGCACTGTGCGCTGGCCGTAAACGGCACTACTAAAGCGACTTTTGGAAATCATGAAATTGATTTCAAAGCACCCTATGCTCGAATTACGATGGCCGATTCTATCAAACAATTCACAGGCTTTGATATTACAGGAAAAACGGAGGATGAGATTCGTGCAGGCGCCAAAGACCTGGGCGTTGAAGTCGATGACACCATGGGGAAAGGGAAGCTGATTGATGAAATTTTTGGTGAAAAATGTGAAGGTAACTACATACAACCCACCTACATCACAGACTACCCTAAAGAAATGAGTCCGTTATGTAAAGAACATAGAGAAAATCCTGAACTAACGGAACGTTTTGAATTAATGGTCTGTGGGAAAGAAATTGCAAATGCTTACTCGGAATTAAATGATCCTATTGACCAACGTGAACGCTTTGAACACCAACTAAAATTGGCTAAAAAAGGAGATGATGAAGCGACTGAATTTATTGACGAAGATTTCCTGAGAGCTCTGGAATATGGTATGCCGCCAACTTCTGGAATGGGCATCGGAATGGATCGTTTAATTATGTTTTTAACCAACAATGCATCAATTCAAGAAGTGTTGTTTTTTCCTCAAATGAAACCCGAAAAAAAGGCGGTTGTTTTAAGTGATAATGAAAAAGCTATTTTTGAGATTTTAAAATCAAACTCAGGCATACTATTGTCGGACTTAAAAACACAATCCGGACTGAGCAATAAAGGCTGGGACAAAGGAATTAAGGGATTGACTTCGAAAGAACTCGCCAAGGTCCACAAAACTAATGACCTCTTAGTAGTGAACTTCCTAGACTAATTGTAATATTGATTTGTAAAAAGCTCAAACGGCCACGTTTGGACTTTTTATTTAGACAGTGCGGATATTTTTTTCAAATCGGTTGTGAATCCACAAAATCAAAAGACCAAAAGCAATTGAGCTAATGATGAGGCAGTTATTCAATAAGCCATCTACTGAAAATGACAAGCGAATCAGAATCGTTGAGATGATAAACCCAGAGTTTCTTATGACTTTATGAAATTGATCGGTATAGAAAAAAGAAAAGAGTAAGAGGAATACATCGACAATAATTAAAATTGCAAAAAATTCATCAAAGAAAATACTATTTATATCTTTTAAAGCGATGGATAAATTTTCGGGCGAGTTTTGAAAAACCCAACTTCCAAAAGTGAGCAGCCCAATTCCAACAAAAATAGGAACCAAAATAGTGGCCATAAATTTTTTGATGGCTATAAATTGTTCGATTTGGGTAGCAGCGAGGTTATTAGATTTATTTGAAGTATGAAGTTTTTGGCGTTCTAAAGAAAACAAATAGATCATAAAAAACAACAGCAGTGCGGTTATAATATCGTAGGTAAAATTAAGATCATTTTTGATATCAAACCAATCGGAATTGAGTTCTAAATTGGCTAGATCTTTAAAGATTCTACGAATAACGATCAACGTAATAATTTCATATTGTTTTCCAATATAAGTGGTTATGGATCGCGGTAAATAGAAAATCAACAGGTACACCTCATAAACCAAAATAAATGAGAAGGGAGTGTAAATCGCTGCAATAGGAGAGTCAAAAAAATTGAGTCCTTCCGGGATCACAATTAGCTGGCTTTTGACCATGTAGATGGTGATTAGGTGTGCTAAAAAACTAAAAATAGCAACGATAAGAATAAACCGTTCTACTTTATTTTTTACAGTTTCAGACAACACTAAACTATAAAAAAGCGCATTTAATTTTGTAATCATTACAGCTTGATTTAAAATTGGTTAAGCGTAGAAAGGAATCTAAATTTACGAAAAAAAACTAACATGCGCATCTATAAGTTTAAAATCAACGACTTAAAGACGTTCATTTTTTTTCGATTTGAATTGAAAAAATTAGAGTTTGGTGAGTTTTAGACTAATAGCATCCACACAATTAATCCCATCAATGGCAGCAGAAATAATACCGCCCGCATATCCTGCACCTTCGCCACATGGGTACAAGCCTTTAACGTTGACATGTTCTAAAGTTTTTAAATTTCGTGGAATGGATATAGGTGACGAGGTCCTACTTTCTGGCGCATGCAATACCGCTTCATTAGTAAAATAGCCTTTCATTTTTTTTCCGTACACAGAAAATGCTTTTCGCAAGCGCTTAGAAATCAATGGGGGTAAGACCGTATTTAGATCAACGGAAACGATGCCCGGTTGGTATGATGTTTTAGGAAAGTCTTTAGATATCTTTCCTTCCACAAAATCAATCATACGTTGCGCGGGTACTTGCTGTGTTTTGCCAGCCACTTCCCAACAATCACGTTCCACTTTTTTCTGAAAATCAAGACAAACAAAAGGATCGTTTTCAGAGTATTTTGGTAAATCTTTAGGTTCTACACTCACCACAATTCCGGAGTTTGCATAGGGGTTGTTTCGTTTGCTCGGACTCCAACCATTGGTCACCACCTCTTCTTGAGACGTGGCACAAGGGGCTATAATTCCACCTGGACACATACAAAACGAATAGACGCCCTTCCCGTCAATTTGATCGACCAGACTGTAGGATGCTGGTGGTAAATATGGGTTTTCGACATCGCCGTGGTATTGGATTTTATCAATTAAATGTTGGGGGTGTTCTACTCGAACGCCCAACGCAAATGCTTTGGCTTCTAAGTGAACCCCTTTTTTATGAAGTAAATAAAAGATATCTCTCGCTGAATGCCCCGTTGCTAAGACGACATTTTTAAAGGGACTCCATGGGTGATCGTTAATTTTCAGAGCTTTTATGGCGTTGTTTTCAATTTGAATATCGGTCAGTTTGGCGTTAAAATGCACCTCCCCACCTGCGGCGATAATCGCTTCCCGCATGGCTGTGATAATGGCTGGTAATTTGTTGGTCCCTATATGGGGGTGGGCTTCGACCAAAATGTCTTCCGACGCTCCAAAATGCACAAACCATTCGAGGGCTTTTAGGACATTTCCGCGTTTTTTGGAGCGTGTATATAATTTTCCGTCGGAGTAAGTTCCTGCTCCGCCTTCACCAAAACAATAATTAGATTCTGGGTTAACCGTTTGTTCTTTGTTAATAGCCGCTAAATCACGACGACGCGATCGCACATCTTTTCCGCGTTCAAACACAATAGGCTTTAAACCTGCTTCAATGGCGCGTAGCGCGGCATAAAGACCTGCGGGGCCTGCGCCAATAATCGCAATTTCAGGTTTTGAATGGACGTCTTGCGGCACAAAAGATTGTGGCTGTGATCGAGTTTCGCCAAGCAGCCAAAATTCAATTTGTAAATTGAGTTTAATAGATGCCTTTCGGGCATCGATAGAGCGTTTCCGAATGCGCCAATCGATAATATCTGCAGCACGAAGTTTGGCCTTAAAAAGACTCGATTTTAATATAAAATCTGTGTCTTTTAGTTGCGCTGGTTTTATGGTAATTTGTACGAGTACACTCATCGAAGCAAAGGTAACTAAAGTTTCATTGAAATGCTTCAATTCCTTTAAGCCATACTAAAAGGAATTGTGGCGTTGGTTAAAACTCTCGTTTCCCAAATTCACTGTCAATAAATTTTGAACGGTTTTTAGCTTTATTAAATGTATAAGACAGATTTAAAACAATCATATCCACCTCATATACATAATTTGTATAGGTATAAAATTCATTGGCTCGAGAAGTCGCTATACTTTGTTCGTTACTTTTTAATAATCCCATGTCCATATTTTGCCATTGCAAGGTTGTGACCAATTGGTTATCAAAAAACGATTTTTTTAAGGTGAGGTTGGGGGTGTAAAATCTAGAATCTTGTCCCTGAGCCGTATTTCTCTCAGACAAATAATTAAATGTGAACTGAATTGAGGCATTTTTTTTAAGTGCATAAGTCGAGTTTAAATTGAACGAATAGATTGTATTTTGATTGCTAACCTTATAATTCCGATCCACCCCATCACGATGTCTGAATACAAACTGACCATCGACCTGATAATTAAAAATATTTGCTCCTATAAAATTACTCCAGTTGGAATTTACTTTAAATTGTGCTCCTAATTCAATTCCTTTGGCATTGCTTTTTCCAACGTTAGAGTAGACCCGATTTAAAATACTGTCAATAACAGCTCCACTAGGTTGATAAGCCAATGTATTCACTCTATTAATTACATTATCAACATGTCTATAATAAACGGTTGCATACGCAGAATTTTTAGCATCAAATTCTTTGGTAATCCCCAGCTCAACTAAGTCGATAAACTCTGGTAATAAGCGGTTATCTCCTTGCTCAAATACCTCCGAGTGTTCACGTTCGGCAAAACTATTCATTTTTAAGGTCGTCGTACGATTAACACGCTTACTGTAAGCTGCTTTAATTTTTGTATCATCATTAATCGCATATTGTAAGGAGGCGGATGGAAATAATTTCACGAAATCGTAAGTGTATTTATTTGGAGTTGCTTCGCTCATTAGAGATTCAGAATACGTTCGATTCATGGATTCTAAACGGAGACCAGCGACATACTCCCATTTATTTTTAGAGCCTGTCAACTGAGAATACCCAGAGTGAAGGGTCCGAACTAATTGAATGTTACTCGAAAATTCTGGCACGATGACTCCATCTCTTTCATATACAAAATTCCCTTTATGATTTACGGTTCTAAATTGATAGCCCACTTCTATTTTACCAAACGAAAATGGCTTGAAAGCATAGTCTAAATTATAACGAAGTCCATGTAATGGATTATCATTCGTATTATATTCTTGTTGGTAGATATTGTTATAATCAGGGCTATCTACATTATCATTAAAAGTGGGACCCCCTAAAAATGTATATTCATATAAAATTGAATTTGTTAGTTTAGACCCCTCTTTAAAATCGTGATCATAATCAAAACTTCCTAAAACAAAATCTCCGCGTCGAGTTCTTGAGTTGTGGTTATAGTATGAAAAGGAAGGAGACAACGTATTTAGACTTGTAAGAGATTCAGAATGATTATCGAAATAGGTAATATCTGCCAAGCGTGTTTTAGTGCGTTTTCCGCCAAAGAACCCAAACGTAAACACATCCGATTCGGTTGGGGTGTATTCCACGTTTAAGCGTCCATTATAATTGACATCATCAAAACTACGCTCTCCATCCGATGGAAGGAAAGTTTGTTTGTTTTCGGCTTCGTTTATAATGTATAAATCCCCTTCTCTTCTGCCGGTTTTATCATTTCGATTGTAGCTTACAGAGGCAGAAGTGTTCCATGTATCGGTTCGGCTGTTTACCGTTGCATCAATACCATAGCGTTGTGCTGGTTGCTGGGTACCATAGGGTTCAACTGATGGAAACCCACCACGGACATTCACCTGAGAGAACACACCGTTAGTCGCGCCTTTTTTGGTGATAATATTTAAAATACCGCCTTTACCATCTGGATCATATTTGGCTGAGGGTGCGGTGATAACTTCAATTTTTTGTAAAGAATTTGCAGGGAGTTGTGCTAAAATTGCACTTACTTGGCCCTGAGTTGGTTTGCCATTAATTAACACCGTAAACCCTTTACTACCTCTCACGCTAATTTCCCCCAAGCCATTGACACTCACTGATGGAAGGTTTTTGATCACATCGGAAGCAGTCCCTCCTTGGCTCGATTGAAAGTTTTTAGAATCAAAAACTTGTCGGTCAATTTTATGAAGGACCGTAGAGCGTTCGGATCGAATCTCTATTTCGCCTAACTGACTTCCTAATTGAAGTTTTAAAACCCCTAAATCTACGTTTTTTTGAGTCTTAGAAATTTCTAAATTTCGGATTGTTTTTATTGAATACCCGATAAAAGACGCTTCTAAATAATAACGTCCATTTGGAATGTTTTGAATTTCAAAAAAGCCCTCTTGATCGGTAATTACTCCTGTTAGAAGCGAATTATCTTTTTCATAAAAAAGAGCTGCAGTCGCATATTCTAAGGGAGAATTCTCATTCGCCTCCATAATATTGCCTGAAATTTGCGCAAATACTGTTTGAAGCATTAATAGAAATATACAATTCAGTAATATATGTTTCATAGGGTATAATATTGAGTTACAAAAGTATTAATAATTACAAAGGTTATATGCACTATTTAAAGATTAAAAACATAAAATCAAGTTGTTATCAAGTAATTTATTTTCTTGTCGTTCGATTGATATTTTTACCTTTCTTTGGGGAAGAGAATCGTTTATAATTTTTGACGATATCGACTCTATATTAATAGAGTTAATAAATAAATAGTCCAAATGAATATAATTTATGCACCATGGCCTTGGTATATTTCGGGCCCGTTGATTGCCTTTGTGATGTTTTTGCTACTCATGGTCGGTAAAAGTTTTGGAATGTCATCCAACCTGAGAACGCTTTGCACGATTTGTGGTGCTGGAAACACTTCAGATTTTTTTAAATTTGACTGGAAAGCCCAAAAATGGAACCTAGTAGTCGTGTTTGGTGCAATTATAGGAGGGTTTATTGGTGCCCATTTTTTATCCAATGATTTAGCGATTGCAATTCACCCAGATACGATAGAAACCCTAAACACTCTTGGTTTTGAGAGCGCAGGTACTAGCTACCTTCCTACGGAACTTTTTGATGTTGGTGTTTTTTCAAATTTAAAAGGGTTGCTTATTTTAGCGATCGGCGGACTGTTGGTTGGTTTTGGTGCACGTTACGCAGGTGGCTGTACTTCCGGACATGCCATTTCGGGTTTGAGCAATCTTCAATGGCCTTCTTTAATTGCTGTTCTCGGTTTTTTTATTGGAGGCCTCACAATGATTCACTTAATTTTTCCTTTAATTTTTTAAAACGATGAGAACACTTATATATCTTTTTATTGGTATCCTTTTTGGAATAACAATGTTTAAATCAGAAGCTGCTTCTTGGTTTAGAATTTATGAAATGTTCCGATTTGAATCCTTTCACATGTATGGCATTATTGGGTCTACGGTTGTTTTAGGTGTTTTGATTGTACAAAGCATTAAGCGCTTTAAAGTTCGCTCATTTTATGGGGAACCTATTGTGTTTACTCCAAAAGCTAAAAGCGTGAGTCGTTACCTTTTTGGTGGTATTATTTTTGGCTTGGGATGGGCCTTAGCTGGCGCCTGCCCAGGCCCGATGTTTACATTGGTAGGTGCTGGATTTACACCTATTTTAGTAGTAATCGTTGCGTCTATTTTTGGTACATTTTTATATGGAATTGTAAAAAATAAGCTCCCCCATTAGATTCCTGAAAAATAGATCTTTTTAGAATAACAGAATCAACTATTACAATTGTTTAAGCTTATCAACTAACTCAAAAAAAAAAACGACTTATGCTACACGGAACACACAGAATAACAATTGTTTAGAGATATTAAAATTATAAAATAAACGATCTATTTGTATCAAAATAAGAATTATTCATAGTACCTTTGACTCGTATGAAAACAATAGAGCGTACTTGTGCCATTGCGTATTCAATTAATCTTTTAGGGGACAAATGGTCTCTTCTAATATTAAGGGATGTCCTCATACATAAAAAAACGAGGTTCAAAGAGTTTGTCGACTCCAAAGAAAAAATCGCAACCAATATCCTTGCCAATCGATTGAAATTTTTAGTTGAGGAAGGTTTTTTAGAACTTTTAGATCCTAATGGGTTTAAAAAAAACAAGCAATACATAGGTACTGACAGAGCTTTAGCAGCGCTGCCTATTATCATGGAATTGTATTTGTTTTCTATTCATTCTATTAAGGAATCTGTTTTGAATGCCTCTCAAGTTAGTATTAAAAAAAAGATCCTTAGCGATCGTAAAGGTTTTGAAGATAACATAAAAGAGACCTATCTTAATTTTGTTCGGAAATTAAAAATTAGTTAAAATCAATTTCATCCAAACGCGCCAATTCCGAAGCTAAAAACTGCAGTGTCATCCTTTTTTAAAAACATGATTTTCTAACTTAAAATGCTTGCAAGTTGCCAAATAAAGAGAAGAAATATAGCGATGCGTTAGTTATTACAACAAGTAAACGTTTTATCTTATTCATACGACTGTTTTCTCGTCATCTTCCTTTTAAAGTTTCTGATTTAAAATTTCAAATAACGTCTCCCCTGCTTTAGTATCACAATCAATATAAAGCGATACGTTTTAGACACTCAGGAGCAATAGAAATCTTTAAAAAAGCAGGCTCTATAACCAAGCTACAGAAAGCGATGGGACATTCATCTATTAATGTAAGTTTAACCTACTTGAGAGGGCTTGAAATAGCTGAATTAAAGGAATTAGAATGCTTATGGTTTAAAAGACGGGACTGCACAGGCGGCCCCCCTTAGAGTCAAGATTTTTAATCCCTAACAAAACGCACTGAAGAGCCTTCCTGCTTGAGATTGGAGTCCCAGTAGAGGTAACTGCTGCTGGTGTACAGGAGGCGGAACCATGCGTAATTAGTATAGTTCTCAGTGGAACTCCAAAAGACTGCACTTGTACCCTCATTGGCGAACGTACCATTGCTTTTACGGTAACCCTCAGGGAAAGCATTAAAACCGCTGCTGTTGTTTAAACTTTGGTCGTTGCCTATTGCTCCTAAATCTGGGGAACTATTCCAGCCTGTTGTAGAAGACATTGCTTTGGCGATTTTATTTCCTGTAATGGTGCCGTCATAGTTATATTCATTGGCTATGAGATATTCTTCAAGCGTTGTCCACTCTGCATCTGATGGTACGTGCCAGCCCTCTGGTGCAAACTCTTTATTAGGAGTGGTTTCAATAGCATCGTGAATACCCATTACTGCATACCAGTTATAAAGCTTTCCCTTTGTTTCGTCATTCTCATAATAACACCAAGCCCCTGTAGTGAGGCTTTCCCATACATCATTGGCAGTAACTTGTGGAATTGAGGTGCCATCACGGTAAGTTACCACCTC
>ERZ1047472.2644-NODE-2644-length-12468-cov-21.715379_pt1 | contig 12468 bp, 10 predicted proteins | sample MGYA00383095_ERZ1047472 | MGnify/ENA primary metagenome ERZ1047472 (study PRJEB29581, sample SAMEA5548365) | metagenome | biome: marine; feature: coastal; material: water | depth 1 m | study: Short-term variability in the microbial, nano- and picoplankton...
TCATAATAAATTAGTTTAAAATCTGTTTTAGAATTTGTTCAGTAATTAAATACGTTGGTTTTACTCCGCTAGAACCGAGTCCTCCAGAAGCTAAAGTTGCTCCTGTTTCAAGAGGGTTATCGCTTGCATAATAAGCATATCTAACTTTTACCCCTGGGTTAATGCTGTGACGAATTTTTGAAGCTGCCTGTATCGCTTTCTGGTAATGCACTCCTTCCATTTCAAGCCCAATAACATCCCATGTAGAGTCATGGAAAAACTTAAGGAGATCCCTGTTCTGAAGTGATGTTCCTAGAACAGTTACCATAGCGCCCTCAAAAACCTTAAGACCTTTTGCTTCAAAATCCTCAACCCTTAGCTCGTTTTTAAAAGGGTAATTATCTGCTGTTCCTTCAAATATATGGGCAGAAGGAATCATAATATCTCCCTTGGCCCCCTCTAATATCCCTGCCTTTCCCATAACAGAAATAGACTCTACGTTTAAGTGAGTTTTGTCGGTTTTTGAATTAAATGGCTTCAAAAGCTCGTCTATAGTTTCATAAGCCTGTTCACCAAAGGCATAGTCCATAACAATCAGGACATCCTCTCTTGTTGTTGGTTTATTTGTAATCACAGCATTTGAAAAGTCTATTTTTGATGTATCAAATATTTGAACATCAATATTAGTTCCTGACGTATCTTTTATAGAAATCATTCCCTCTTGCAACGCTGTCTGTTCTATTTTATTGCGAAGAGAGCCATTTTCTTCTCTACTAAGAAGTTCATAAACTTTGAAAATGTCTTGCTTGGCACACAAAGGTCTTAACGCTTTTGGAGCGTGTAGTGTATTCATTACGCTATGCAGGTTTGCTGATATAATATGAATCGGCCGACCTAGTAATTTGTGGTTTTTTAATGTTTGTTTTATGTTGTTAGCCCAAACTTCTCCATGTATGTGGTGACCTAGGCGTTCCCTAAGTACAGGGCTGAAGTTAATTGCCCGTTTCGAGTTGTCTATAATCTCACTTATAGCGCGCTTACCCAGCCAATAAATTAGATGTAAAAAGTGGTCCGGACGTTTTAATGTTGAAAACTGATCATAAACTTCTAAAACCTCCTCAAAAGTGCGCCCAAGAATATTGCCTGCATGAGTAATAGCCAACTCTCGGTCCTTCTGACTTAGCTTTTTCTTAGATAATACTGCTGCCTCCAGTTTCATCCAATCTCTAGTGGTTGATCCCTTATCGTCAATCAGAACACGTTTGGCAATCTTGTGAGACTCAATAAACATAAATGTTAAGTGAGTTAAAATGTCATAAATTTCTGATCGCCCTCTTGTAATTTCGATATTCATTTGCTCAAAGTCTATTCTGTAACAATCTCGACGGCGCTTAGATGGCACAATAACTTCGAAATGTGAGCCTCCAAAGCCCTCTGCGCTGGTTAGATTAATCAAAACGCACTCTTCAATTCCTATTGGAAGTCGATCAACAACATAAATAAGCCCCTCTAGCTCTGTTTTTTCACCAGCTATAGAGCCATATATTTCAGGCCGCAGCTGTAGTAGTGCCTGGCGCAGAGTCTCACCTGAAACACCCATCGGCTTGTAAAAGCCTCTATTAAATAAATGGCGCATAGTCAAGTAGAGTCTCTCAATGGCGTTTGAACTCTCTTGAGCACGAGTTCGTGTTAAGTTTTTCGTTTGATTTTGTTTTTTCATATAAAAACAAAGATACGGTAATTAGACTACATCGCGTCAGACAGGGCGTCTGCTATTGTCCTGTCATTAGACAGGCGTGGTGTTTTGTTTTGGCCTCCAAGCTTACCAATAGTTTTCATGTATTTTTGAAATCCTAATCTAGGGACAGGGGTCACAACTAGAGGTCGTAGAACGTTTCCTTGAATTAAATCTTTGTAATAACTGTTTTGTTGCTGCATAGCTTCGTCTATTTCTAGTGAAAAAGATTTAAGATCCAAAGGAGGTGTTTCAAACTCAATAAACCATTCGTGGTGCGGAAGTCCAAATTTAGGTGCTGTTTGAGGGGCAACAGTGAACTCACTTACACTAACGGCTGTTGATTTCAACGCAGACAATAGAGCGTATTCTACTTCCTTTGCTATTACGTGTTCTCCAAAAGCAGAAATAAAATGCTTAATCCGACCGCTGACAATAACTCTGAATGGGAACAAGGACGTGAATTGCACAGTGTCTCCAATATTATAGGCCCAGAGACCGGCTGTGGTTGAGATTATTATTACGTAATTTACTCCAATTTCTACGTCTTCTAGTGTTAATCTTTTATGGTTAGGTTCAAAAAAGGTCTCTGCGTTTATAAATTCGTAAAATATTCCTGAGTCTAGCTGTAGCAGCATTCCTGTCTCATTTTGGCAATCTTGAAATGCAAAAAATCCTTCGCTAGCGGGGTAAAGTTCAACACTATCCACTTTTCTTCCTATTAGAGACTCAAATTTAGATCGATATGGTTCGTAGTTGACTCCTCCAAAAATGAATAAATTAAAGTTCTTAAATATTTCCCCTACTTTTTTGCCTTTTATATCAACTAGTTTCTCGAAATACATTTGAACCCAAGACGGAATCCCTGCAATAATAGACATATCTTCACTTAGAGTTTCTTGAACAATTTGATTTACTTTCTCCTCCCAGTCCTCAATACAATTAGTTTCCCAAGATGGTAGTCTGTTTTTCTGAAGATACTTTGGAACATAGTGGGCTACAATCCCCGATAATCGACCAAGCTGTACTCCATTTATAGTTTCAAGAACAGGGCTTCCTTGTAAAAATATCATTTTTCGGTCTACAACTTGAGTATTGCCTGTTTGATGAATATATAATAATATAGCATTTTTGGCAGCCTCTACATGGCTAGGCATGCTTTCTTTTGTAATTGGAATATATTTAGATCCTGATGTGGTTCCGGATGTTTTAGCAAAATAAAGGGGCTTGCCTTTCCATAAAACATCTGACTCCCCTGCGACAGCTTTATCTACATAAAACTTCAACGCTTCGTAGTCTCGTACAGGCACTCGTTTAATAAAATCTTCATGGCTGTTGATGTTTGTAAAGTCATGATCGACTCCAAACTTAGTTGATTTTGCCTGCAATATTAAGGATCGAAAGACACGGCTTTGTGTTTCTATAGGGTTAGAAGACCATCTAACGATTTTTTTATATACTATAGCGGCATAAACCTTCGCGAAAAACGCTTTAAATGATGGCATTTGGATAAATTTAAAAATCAATAAAATTAGCTGGGTTGAGAGGCACTCCGTTGCTCCAAATCTCAAAATGCAAGTGTGGGCCTGTGCTTAATTCTCCCGAACCCCCAGAAATAGCGATAACTTCTCGAGATTTAACAATTTCCCCTTGAGACTTTGTTAAAGATGAGTTGTGTTTATACACAGAAATTAGTTCGTCACCATGATCAACAATTATTACATATCCTGCTTCAGAGGTCCAGGATGTAAATATTACGCGACCATCTAATATTGACTTTATAGGAGTATTAACCGGCGTCACAATGTCAACTGCAAAGTGTTTTTCCGTCGAATTGAACTCTGCGCTTATCGAGCCATTAACTGGAGGGAAAAACAGGAAATCTTTAACCGATGTTGCGGTTTCAAACAAATTATATTTATCCTCATTACTTACTTTCTCTCTTAGTATAGAATCTGCTGCTGATGGCGTTAATTCAAAAATATCTGTATCCAATTGAGCAGCTTTAAATATAGAGTCTTTATTAATCTCAACAAGGCTAACTTCTCCTCTCAACACGCTTTTAATTGATTTTATGTAAACTTCATTCATGTGGATTGCTTTCACTAGAGAATCTGTTTTATAGCTTAGGTTCAAAGCTTGTTTTTGCAAGGCTGAGGAGGAGTAGCCTGGAATATATTCTCTTAGCGGAGTAAAAACAATCAATAATGCCGTGAGGGTTATAAGAATTATTGCAGCTGATGAGCTCAAAAAAAACACATTTAGTCGTGTCAACTTAACCGCGAACCGCTCCTCAAAAGTATCTTCGTTCAGAACCACCAAGCGGTATTTATGAAGAAGCTTTTTTTGAAGTTTCTTTTTGTTTGTTTTTTTTTGCCCCATTTAAAAGCAAAATTAAATAAAAATTAAGCGATTCTTGTCTTTAAACCTGACTATTGTTTGAAATAGCTATTTATTTAAAGGATAATTATTAACTTTGTGTTCTAAATCTATAGAGATATGAATGCTTATATGATAACCTTGGCTATAGGTGCGCCACAAATAGTTTTAATTGTAGTTGTCGTTCTTTTGTTGTTTGGCGGCAAAAAAATTCCTGAGCTTATGAAAGGTTTAGGAGGCGGAATTAAAGAATTCAAGAAGGCTAGTCAAGACGAAAGTAAAGATCCTGAAAAAAAGAAAGAATAGAAAGTTTCCCAGTGGGCCTAATTTATTTACTCTTTAATAGAAATCGATTGTATAATCGATTCTAGCTCAAAAACATATGCTCTCTTTTCAACCGACGGGGCAAATACAAATCCCTCGGCAACAACAAATCGTTTGTTAGCATTGTCCTTTATCCAATAATTAATGAAGGGTCCTGACATAAAAGCGCCTTTCACCTGCCAAATACTTTTCGTTTTAATGGCGTCTAAATTAGCCGTTTTTTCTCTTTCAAAAGATGGTGCATAGGCTATGTCTGTAGTCATGTAGCTTCCATCTACCGGGCCTTGAATGTGCCTCTTTCCAATAGAGTCTCTTGTTTCTATCACACGACCTACTAACACACTATTTGTTAAGAAATCTTCGTAGGGAATACTATATAATAGCAAATTGACTGTTCCTGTTTTAATGTCTCTTCGAATCCAGAAAAAGTCATTCTCTTGCTTGGCTAATCTATAAATAGATGGAAATTGAATTCCGATACCAAGCTGCTCAGAAATTGCCGTAGTATTGAACAAGGATTTGCGAGAGCGGCGTTGTTTTTCCTTAATTTCAGATGATTTAAAAGCGTTTATAATTTTTTCTTGGTTTGCAATAAGCTGATCTATGATCTCTTGATTAGTCATTCCGCTCACTAAAACCATTCGCTGTGGGGAAGCGTATGGATCTTTGTAAAACTTTGTAGCTGACTCTGTTCCTTTAATGACTTTTAAAACGAGACGTGTGTTTTTAACGAATCCTGAAAAGACGGTTACGGGAATTTGTCTTAGTTTAAATTGAGGCTCATCTTGAGGGAGGCCGTATAGAGGCGCGCCTACAGTAGATTTGATTGATTCGCCAACTGGCGACTCCCATAATTCATTGTCAATTACAACGGACACATCATTGATATTGCCTGACGACTGAGGTTTATATAATGTACTGTCATTCGCAGAATTACAAGAAGACAGTAATAAAAACAAAAGAAGCAATTTCATAAATACACGCATTATTTAATATTTTTTTTTGAGATAATTAACTTCATTCCAGGTTTTAAATGATTGGTCCAAATATCGTTCCATTCTTTTAAATTTTGAATAGACACCCCAGGTAGTTTATTTGAGATACTCCAAAGTGAATCTCCGGATTTAACCAAATATGTTGATTGATTTGATGTTTTTTTTGAGGATGATTTAGCTGCTGTACCAAAACTGCTCGCTGTTGGGTTGCGAGAATAGACGGTTAATCGTTGCCCAATCTTAAGCTTATTCGTTAGTAGGCCGTTCCATTGTTTGATTTGACTTACCCTAACTTTGAAGTTGCGAGCAATCTTTCCAAGATAGTCTCCTGACTTAACTTTATATCTAATTTTAGAGTCAACCTCAAAAAACTGGGGTAATGGTTTTTCTCGAGCTTCAAATTCCTTTTTGGCAAAAGCATAGATTTGATCTTCATTCTGAACAAAATCACCAATTTTTTCAATAGGCAGCCTTAGTGTGTAAGTTTTAGTCTCTAAGGCAGGAATAATATCTAAACTATACGACGGATTTAGGAACTGTAGTGTTTCTATTTTCGTATTTGTAAGCTCCGCAATTTGGTCTAAAGAAATCATATGCCTTATATGAATAGTGTCTGTGGCTAATATCGGTAATTGACTTAGGTCTCTACTAAATCCATGAGCTTCTGCATACTCAAAAAGGTAAAGTGTTGCTAAAAATGCAGGAAGATAGCCCGCTGTTTCTTTAGGTAAAAATTGGCGAATATTCCAATAATTTTGATAACCTCCTGAGCGTCTTATAGCCTTTATTACATTTCCTGGCCCTGAATTATAAGCAGCCAGCGCAAGATCCCAGTCCCCAAAAGTTTTATACAAAACACTTAAATACCTAGCGGCAGCATTTGTGGAGCGCAAGGGATCACAGCGCTCGTCAACATAGCTACTAACTTCAAGCCCGAACTGTTTTCCTGTAGAAAACATAAACTGCCATAAACCAGCAGCTCCTACTCTGGACTTTGCGCGTGGCTTCAGTGAGGATTCAACAATTGCTAAATACTTAATTTCTAAAGGAAGGTTGTGTTTGTCTAAAACCTCTTCAAACATTGGAAAATAATAGCGGCTCAAGCTCATCAGGGTCTCTGTCGACCTTTTACGAGACTTTAGGTGGCGCTTTATAACGCTTTCAAGTGAAGGATTGTATTCAATATTAAAAGGTGTTTTAGCATCAAGAATTGCTAGTCGCTTCTTGAGTGTGTCTGTAGAAAGTTCCGGGTAATAAACGGATTCAAATGACTGATTTTCAATAGAATCGTTATGGGCTGTAAAAAGACTGGATGAATATAGTTCTTGTTGAAGGCGTTCTTCTATTCGCTCAACAACATTAATGTTTGTCTGAGCTTCTTTGTTTATGACTCTTTCAAGATCCTTAACACCTTGTTTTATAGAGTCGTTCTTTTGATTGTCTAAAAAAGGAAGGCTATCGGTTGTCTGTCCATAGAGCAAGCTTATATTTAATAAACATAAAAAGAATAGGGCTCTTCTAGGCATTGTTTTGTGGATTCATATTATAGTTGTTTAATTTGAAATAGCAGCTATGCCTGGAAGTGTTTTTCCCTCAAGACTTTCTAGCATTGCGCCCCCCCCTGTACTGACATAGCTAACCTTCTTTTCAAAGCCAAATTGCTTCACTGCTGATACTGAGTCGCCACCTCCAACCAAAGAAAATGCTCCGTTTTTTGTGGCTTCTGCTATAGAGTTTCCTAAAGCAATTGTTCCGGAAGAAAACGCTTCCATTTCAAATACGCCCAATGGGCCATTCCATAAAATTGTTTTACACTTCTGGACTACTTCATGAAATAGTGCTTTAGATTTTGGGCCACAATCTAAACCTTGCCAATTTGCAGGAATTGTTCTGACGTCTACAAATTGTGTGTTAGCGTGATTGCTAAAGTCGTCTGCTGCCAAAACATCGACTGGAATGTGAACTTGCACGTTTTTAGCCTTAGCTCTGTCTAAAATTTGGAGAGCCAATTCCATTTTATCATCTTCACAAATGGAATCGCCGATAGAACCTCCCAATGCTTTTACAAAAGTAAAGGTCATACCGCCACCGATAATTAAGTGATCTACTTTATCTAGAATATTGTTTATAATTGTAATCTTAGAAGAGACTTTAGCACCTCCCAATATCGCTAAAACTGGCTTTTCACCTGTCTGCATAACTTTGTCGATACTTTCTATTTCTTGGGCCAACAAGCTGCCAAAGCATTTATTTTCTGGAAAAAATTGTGCAATAATTGTAGTTGAAGCATGTGCTCTATGGGCGGTTCCAAAAGCGTCGTTGATATAAAAATCACCTAGTTTTGATAACGCTTCTGCAAATCCTATACCACCTGTAGTTTCTTCAGGGTAATATCTCAAGTTTTCCAGTAAGAGGACTTGGCCCGGCTTGAGGTTGTCGCTAGCTTTTTGTGCGTCCTCGCCAATACAGCTAGAACAAAACAATACATCTTTGCCTAGCACTGTTTCAAGAACATTAACAATGTGTTGTAATGAAAATGCTAACTCTTTAGATTTTGGTCTTCCCAAATGAGACATTAAAATACAACTTCCCCCGTCTTCTAAAACCTTCATAATTGTTGGCTTTGCGGATACAATTCGCGTGGAATCGGTTACCTCAAAGTGCGCGTTCAAAGGAACGTTAAAATCAACTCGTATTAATACTTTTTTATTATTGAAATTTATATTTTGTAGTGTTTCCATTAATTTAAACTCGTTTGTTTAATTTTACAAGGTTACAAAGGTAAGTATTTCTTTTAGCTTGTTGATGGTGGGCTTGAAAAAGTTATATGGAAGCGCCGAACTGTAATAATCACCCCTCGCTCAAAAGAGTACTAATGGGTTTAATGAACTCATGTAAGGTTCAATTAAATCTGCTATCTTTGATACATGAATTTTAAAGATATTATAGGACAATCTTTTTTAAAAACGCAGCTGATGCAGGGGGTTGATTCTGGCCGTATTCCACACGCACAGCTTTACGTCGGAAAACGTGGTGTTGGGGGTTTGCCAATGGCAATTGCTTATGCAGACTATTTAATGAAGCAACAGTCTAATGGGGTTGGCGATATGAGCCCCTTGAGGCATCCAAACATACACTTTGTATACCCCGTTACAACTAGTGAAAAAGTAAAGTCAAAGCCTATCTCATCTAACTATATAAATGAGTGGCGGACATTTGTTGAGACAAACCCATATGGCTCTATTAATGATTGGTATGAGTTTATAGGGGTTGGTAATAAACAGGGGGGTATTGGGGTAGAAGAGGCAAGTGATATTGCCTCTAAAATGTCTCTTAAATCTTTTAATGGTGGTTACAGGGTCATGATTATTTGGATGGCAGAAAAAATGAATCCCATGTGTGCCAATAAACTATTAAAACTCATTGAAGAGCCTGCCAAGAAAACTGTCGTTATTCTTATTACTGAAGAAGAGGAACAGCTGCTAGAAACCATACGGTCGCGGTGTCAGTCCATAATCCTAAACCCTCTGACAGAAGAAACAATCAAGAGCAGCTTAATTAAGAACCTAAACATAGAGGAGGACTTAGCGCAAAATATTGCGCATCAATCCGAGGGAAGTTATTGTAGAGCATTGGACTTATTAAAGCAGGAGCCTGAAGACTTGCGTTTTGAGGCTTGGTTTATCGCCTGGGTTAGAACAGCTTTTCAGGCCAAAAACAATAAACAGTCCATTAATAGTCTCATGGCATGGAGTCAAGAAATATCTAAAGCGGGGCGGGAAACACAAAAACAGTTTTTAGACTACAGTTTGCGGTTCTTTAGACAAGCCATGTTGTATAACTATGGGGTTAAATCACTAGTGTTCATTAAGCTAAATGATGAAAGCTTTAGGATGGAAAACTTTGCCCAATTCATAGACGCGTCTAATGTTTATGAAATTTCTAAAGAAATTGAGCTGGCTAACTATCACATAGAAAGAAATGGAAATGCAAAAATTGTTCTCACCGACCTGTCTATTAAGCTCACGCGATTATTACATTTGAAAAGCCTTAATTCTTAACGTAGGCCTTATTCATTGCCTTGAGCATCTCTTGTGTTAGGTCTAAGGCGTCTTCGCCATATAAAACACTTCCGGCTTCATTACTTCCCAATATAAAATCAAAATTATTAGACTTACCGTAATCTTTTACAAAATCTATAACTTTGTTAATGATAGAGTCGTTTAAGGTTTGACTTTCTTGCGCAATTGATTGCTGCTCAAGTTGAACTTTTTGTTGCAGAATTTGCTCTTTTTGTTGAAGTTCCTGTGAAAGTTTCTGGATTGACGACTGTGACATTTTTCGTGCTTTTAACTCAGCTTCTTTTATTTCTAACTCAAACGCAGAACGAAGGCTGTCTGTTCGTGTTTTAAATGCGTTAATTTTTACCTGTAGCCTAGACTCTACATCAATGCGCTCTTGATATTCATTTATGAGCACTACATTGTCGACAAATCCGATTTTTTGCTGTTTACAAGCGATTAACATAATGAGTGTTAAAAAGCAAAGGGCTAAATTTTTCATGGGTGTTAATTTTTAACAAAAGTAAAAAACCAATGGGATTTCTACAAATTTTGCAAACGAGTTCTGTCATAGGAAAAATCTATAGCAATCTGATTTATATATTGTGTTAGCCTATTGGAAACGAGGTCTACAAACGATGCTAAAATGACGAAAAACATATTTGCTTTGCAATAGGGGGGGGTGTTGAACAAAAACGCTTAAAACGCTTTAAAAGCTTAAACGTTGTTTTTTATGACATAAATCAACGATGAGTATTCGCCCGTCCTGAACGCCTTAATATTTGAAAGAAGCCCTGTGCACAAGCTGCTAAGAATTTTGTGTGATCCTGATTTATATTTATTAGACAGCATACTGACATAAAAAGCGTCCATTAACATAGGGTGGGTTGACTCTAATGACATTTGAACTTTAGAAAAAACTTTTGTCATGGAGTCTTTAGAAAAATGCCACAGGTGCCTCGGCGCATCATACGCGGCCCAAAAATTTTTAAAATGGTTCGAATCATAACTTTTATAATTAGGTACAGCCACAATAATACGGCCTTCTGGCTTGAGAAGTTTCTTAAAAACGTTGATGCTCTCCAACAAGTTTGGCAGGTGTTCTAAAACATGCCAAAGCGTAATCACATCAAAAGAATGCTCAGGAAAACCACTTAGCTTGTCTTGGTCAAAAATCAAGACATTTCCGCTTGAGTTTGCTATTTCTCTAGCCTTAATGTTAGGCTCGATCCCTATGGCGTCCCAGCCAGCAGCATTTGCAGATTTTATAAAATGCCCTGTGCCCGCACCAACGTCTAATAACGCTCCTGACTTAACTTTAAACGGTTTTATAAGCCTGATTTTTCTCTTTAATGAAACGTACCTAGCGGCGTGATACATCGCATCGACAAAAGAGTTTAATTGATTATTGTGGGAGATATAGCCAGCGTCAGGATAATATGCTTTTAGAGCACAATCGGTAGGCTTTGGAAAAGTGTATAAAAATCCAAAAGAAGGGTCTACCAAAAGCTTAAACGACTCTCCACTAACAGAGTGGTCCTTTAAGGTTATGTGTGTTTTGTGTGTTTTCATACATTGTTCCACGTGAAACATTTATACTAATTTAACGACCCATGTAAACCAATAACACTGAAATATCATTTGGGGACACCCCGCTAATTCTTGATGCTTGAGCCACGGTTGCTGGTTGTACTTTCTTCAGTTTTTCACGCGCTTCGTAACTCATAGATTTGATTTGTGAGTAATCAAAATCTAGCGGTATCTTCACATACTCTAGTCGAGTAAGCTTGTCGGCGTTGTTTTTTTCTTTAATAATATAGCCCGAGTATTTCACCTGTATTTCTGCTTGTTCAATCACCTCTTTGTCTAAACAGTTTTCACTAATATACTTCTCGACTGCGTTGAATTTACGGACGTCTTCTATGCTAATATTAGGTCTTGAGAATATCTTAAACATTTTGTCAGACTGTCGGATCGGGGCCGAATCTTTACCTTCCAAAACAGGATTAGCCTCTTCCGGTTTTACACTTTGTGTTTTAAAGAAGCCTACAAAAGCTTCCGCCTTGGAAAACTTTTCCTCCATACGCCTAAGCCTTTTTTCACTAGCAATTCCAAGAGCATAGCCTTTTGGTGTTAACCTAATATCAGCGTTATCTTGCCTTAAAAGCGTACGATACTCTGCTCTTGAGGTAAACATGCGATACGGCTCTTCGGTGCCTTTTGTAATCAGGTCGTCTATTAAAACACCTATGTACGCCTCGTTTCTTTTTAATATAAGAGGGTCTTTCTGCTGAACCTTACGGCTAGCATTTATGCCAGCCATCAAGCCTTGAGATGCTGCCTCCTCATACCCTGTGGTGCCATTAATTTGCCCTGCAAAAAACAAACCATTAACAAGTTTAGTTTCTAATGAGTGTGTTAGTTGAGTGGGTGGGAAATAGTCGTATTCAATGGCGTAACCGGGTCGAAAAAACTTGACCTTTTCAAAACCCTTAACGGCTCGCAAGGCCTTGAACTGAACATCTTCAGGAAGGGAGGTGGAAAACCCGTTTATATAATACTCTACCGTATTCCAACCTTCAGGTTCTACAAATATTTGGTGGCGGTCTTTGTCTGCGAAACGGTTTATTTTGTCTTCAATTGAAGGGCAATAACGCGGCCCCAAGCTTTGTATGCGACCATTAAACATAGGAGAGCGGTCAAAACCTTCTTTGAGCAATTCATGAACCTCTGTGCTTGTGTAGGACATGTGACATGAGCGCTGCTCTTTTAAGGGCGTAGTAATATCAGAATATGAAAACTTTTCAGCAACGCTATCGCCAGGCTGTTCAATCATTTTAGAAAAGTCAAGAGATCTTCCGTCCACTCTTGGTGGGGTTCCTGTTTTCATGCGGCCGGACTCAAAGCCTAGCTCAATAAGCTGCTCTGTAATTCCTGTTGCAGCTTTTTCGCCTGCGCGGCCACCTCCAAAATTTTTGTCCCCAATATGGATAAG
>ERZ1047472.2654-NODE-2654-length-12439-cov-11.197513_pt1 | contig 12439 bp, 14 predicted proteins | sample MGYA00383095_ERZ1047472 | MGnify/ENA primary metagenome ERZ1047472 (study PRJEB29581, sample SAMEA5548365) | metagenome | biome: marine; feature: coastal; material: water | depth 1 m | study: Short-term variability in the microbial, nano- and picoplankton...
ATCTTCTTCTCGCTTCTGCCCTTTGTGGTTACGCCTTTGATCGGGGCGTTGGTGCTGTTTTGGATGATTGACAGCCGAGGCATTTTGGGCACTGCGGTGCAATGGCTTGTATCAGATCCTGACCTTTCTCTTAAAGCTTCAACAGGATTGATGTGGATCTCCTTAATTGTCTACGGTATTTGGCATGCAGCGCCGTTTGCTTTTGTTATTTTCTACGCAGGTTTACAAACCTTGCCGATGGATCAGATTGAGGCTGCAGAAATCGATGGTGCAACGCGCTTACAGCGCATTCGATATGTTGTGGTTCCGCATTTGATGCCGTTGGTCACCTTCGTGGCCTTGATCCAATTGATGGATAATTTTCGCGTTTTTGAACCGATTGTGGGGTTTAATGCTGCCGCGCATGCGACCAGTATCAGCTGGTTTATCTTCAATGATCTGGGTGGAGAAACGCGCCAATTATCATCGGCATCGGCTTCTTCAGTGCTGACCATTATCGGCGTGTCAATTTTATTGTTGCCGGTTTTGGTGCGCACATGGAATGATTTCAAAGGAAAAACTTAAGATGAGTAGCCGCGCCCGCAAGCAACCCCTTGGTTTGCAAATCTTGATTTACGGATTTGCGGGCCTTTGGCTGATTATGGCCGCTTTTCCTTTTTTATGGACAGCGTGGGGCAGCTTTAAAGTTGAACTTGATTTTTTCTCCATTGCTGATTGGACTTATGCCTTAACGGGCGAACGTACCAAGGCCGAATATGGCAGCCCCTTCACGGATGCAGGATATAAGGGCGCATGGGTTCAAGAATCTTTTTACCGAAATGTCATCAACACGTTCATCATATGTTTTTTTGTGGTTTGTACGTCTCTGACAATCGGAACGTTGGGTGGATATGCGCTATCGCGTTCTAATTATCGATATACATTTATTTTATTGATCACGGCTCTGATTTTTCGCGCAATGCCTCCCATCACATTGGTCGCCGGATATATGCTTCCGTTTTTTCAGTGGAATGTCTGGGGTTTGATGCCAACCACGATTATTGTTCTGGTGGCCATAAATCAGCCTTTCACGCTTTGGATGCTGCATTCGTTTTTTCAAAATATTCCTAAAGAATTAGATGAAAGCGCAAAGGTTGATGGCTGCACGCAATTCCAAGCCTTTCGGCACGTGATTATTCCGGTGATGTGGCCGGGTGTGATTACCACAGGATTGTTCAGCTTTTTACTGGCCTATAATGATTTTGCGGTTACCGCGATGCTTTTATCGGAAGAAAACCGTACGATGGTGCCACAGGTGGCGGCGTTTTTGGGGACAACCTATACAGAGGGTAACATCATGTTTGCTGTGGCTTCTGTGGTCTCAGCTACAGCGCCATTGTTTATCCTGGTGATGTTTTTTCAGCGTCAGATTGTATCGGGCCTGACACAAGGGGCGGTGAAGGGATGAGCTGCGCGGGTAAGGTTTGGATGTGCCAACAGATAAAGATGAAAGTTGCAGATGCTCAAAAACGCTTAAACAGGAGCTTGGGCGCATGAAGGGCACCCGCCCAGAGCAAGCCACGCTCAGCCGCGAGACGGATATGTCTAAAACAGACGAAACGCGGGCCGTTATCGAGGCCATGGTGGATGGGTTGAACGATCACCGGATCGCCGATATTGGCGAGTTTTTCAGTGATAGCTTCCGCTGGATGGGCAATGCAGGCTGTGGCACGAAGTCTGGCCTGACAGAATTTCAGAAAAATTGGCAAAAGCCGTTTCAAGCCGCCTTTTCAGATAAGGTGTGCGTTGATGAAGCGCGGCTGTTTATGGGCGAATGGGCGGCGGCTTTCGGGCGCCAGGAAGCCACCCATAGCGGATGCTTTATGGGCATTGAAGCGACGGGAAAGCGCATTGAAATCCGCTATATGGATTTTTGGAAAGTGGAGGATGGTAAGATCTCTGACAATTGGGTGATGGTGGATTTCCCCCATGTTCTGGCTCAGCTTGGCCATGATGTGTTTGGCGGCGAAGGTTGGGAAGCTTATGACCGGGGCGCGCGTCAAGCGCCAAGCCCTGATGGGAAGGATGGGTAAGATGACGGTTGAATATTTAAAGCGGGGTAAGCCCGAGGCAGATCGAGCCGAAGATGATGCTAAAGTGGCCACTGCGGTTGCCACAACGCTGAAAGATATCGAGATGCGCGGAGATGAGGCCGTGCATGAATTGGCGGTAAAATTTGATAATTATGATCGCCCAACCTACCGCCTCACCGAGGATGAGGTGCAAACGATCATCGCCACAGTGTCAAAGCGCGATATGGAGGATATTAAATTCGCCCAAGAGCAAGTGCGCAATTTTGCGCAGGCGCAGCGCGACAGTATGTTGGATATTGAAGTGGAAACGCTGCCTGGCGTGATCTTGGGGCATAAAAACATCCCGGTGCAATCTGTTGGATGCTATGTGCCGGGCGGTAAATTTCCGATGGTGGCTTCGGCGCATATGTCGGTTGCCACTGCCAGCGTTGCAGGAGTGCCGCGTATTATCGCAGCCACGCCGCCTTTTAACGGCGAACCAAACCCTGCGGTGATCGCCGCGATGCATTTGGGCGGGGCGCATGAAATCTACGTATTGGGGGGCATTCAGGCCGTTGGGGCGATGGCGCTTGGGACGCAGAGTATTGATCCGGTTCATTTGCTTGTGGGGCCGGGCAATGCCTTTGTAGCCGAGGCAAAGCGCCAGCTTTTTGGGCGCGTTGGGATTGACTTATTTGCAGGTCCCACTGAAACGATGGTGATCGCGGATGACACCGTAGATGCGGAACTCTGCGCCACTGATTTGCTGGGCCAAGCAGAGCATGGATATAATTCACCCGCGGTTTTGGTGACCAATTCGCGGAAATTGGCCGAGCAAACATTGGCTGAGATTGATCGCATCCTGCGTATTTTGCCCACCGCCGGCACGGCGAAAGTGAGCTGGGAAGATTATGGCGAAGTGATCTTATGCGAGACCTATGAAGAAATGCTGCAGGTGGCTGATGATATCGCTTCAGAACATGTGCAGGTGATGACGGATCGTGATGATTGGTTTTTGGAACATATGACCTGTTATGGCGCTTTATTTTTGGGTGCCCGCACCAATGTGGCAAATGGGGATAAGGTGATCGGCACCAACCATACATTGCCGACCAAAAAGGCGGGCCGGTATACGGGTGGCCTCTGGGTTGGAAAATTCCTGAAAACGCATAGCTACCAAAAGGTTTTAACCGATGCGGCTGCGGCTGAAATTGGTGCCTATGGCAGCCGTTTATGCATGTTGGAAGGTTTTGTGGGGCATGCCGAGCAGTGCAATCTGCGCGTGCGCCGTTATGGGGGGCAAAATGTGCCTTATGGAGCAGCGGCAGAATGAGCATGGCAGCGCCATCTGAAAAATTAAAAGCGGTTTTGTTGCCTTGGCGCAGAGCGATGGCAGATTTTAAAGATGCGGCGCATATCCGCCATGCATTAACCAATTTATGCGCCCCCGATATCACGCTTCATATGTGTCACCCTTTTGGCGATCTTAACGGCGCTGATAAAATTTATGATACGATCTATCGGCCTTTGATAACAGCCTTGCCCGATCTTGAGCGGCGCGATTTAATCTTGTTGGCCGGCACCACGCCTGAAGGCCAGGATTGGATTGGCACGATGGGCAATTATATGGGCACATTCTTGGCGCCGTTTATGGATATTCCGCCAACTGGGCATTTGGCGCATATGCGCTATCACGAGTTTTTTCGGGTTGAAGATGGCCGGGTTGTTGAAATGCAGGTGATTTGGGATTTACCTGAATTGATGATGCAGGCCAAAGCCTGGCCAATGGCGCCGCAATTGGGTGCATTCTTATGCACGCCCGGGCCGCTTAGTGGTGATGGGCTGAGCGCGTCTGGCGACGGGCGGGCCAGTCTTGAGCATATCAAAGATATGGAAACGGCTTTGTGTCGATATCCTGATAATCCGGATCCAAAAGTGATGCAGTTGGATCGCTTTTGGCATCCTCGGTTCAATTGGTACGGTCCGGCGGGGATTGGCACGGGCCGGGGTATATCTGGGTTTCGCCATTGGCATCAGATCCCTTTTTTGCGCGGAATGCCGGATCGCAAAGTTGATCCAGCTGGGGATCGCTTAGCTGCAGAAGAGATGTATGATTTACATTCCCATTATATCGCAGAAGGGGCCTATGTCTGCGAAACAGGCTGGCCCAATATGCGGATGAAATTAACTGGTGATGGCTGGATGGGGATCGCTCCAGCGGGCCGCGAAATTACCCTGCGGAGCATTGATTTTTGGCGCTTGGAAAACGGAAAAATCCGTGAAAATTGGGTTCAAATTGATGTGCCATATACTTATGCGCAATTGGGGGTGGATGTGTTTGCGCGCTTGCGTGAATTCAACAAAGCCCGTTCTATGTCGGCGATTTCACTAGATCAGGGGCTGTCATGACTTTACCCACGATGCCGTCTTTCGATTTAACTGGCAAACGCGCATTGGTCGCTGGGGCCTCCTCGGGCATTGGTCTGGCTTGCGCTGTGGCTTTGGCTGAGCATGGGGCCGTTGTGACTTTGGCCGCGCGCCGCACCGAACGATTGCAAGCCCTTGCTGCGCGTTTGCAGGCCGCAGGACGCCATGCAGAGATAATGCAACTGGATGTTGCGGATATTGAAGCCACATCTGTGGCCGTGGCTGCGGCGGGCCCGTTCGATATTTTGGTCAACTCGGCCGGCTTGGCGCGCCATGGCAAGGCCAGTGATACAACCGTGGTCGATTACGACGCCGTAGCCGAGGTGAATATTCGCGGCGCTTACTTTTTGACTCAAGCAGTGGCAAAGGGGCTGCTTGGCGCGCAAAAGCCCGGCAGCTTGATCAATATCTCAAGCCAGATGGCGCATGTTGGAGGTCTTGATCGCGCCGTTTACTGTGCGTCTAAGCATGCGGTTGAAGGGTTTACCAAAGCGATGGCGATTGAGTGGGGGCATGCGGGGATCCGCGTTAACTCGATCTGCCCGACCTTTGTTTTAACCGATCTGACGCAGGCCACGTTTGAGGATGCTGAGAAACGCGCATGGGTGGAAAGCAAGATCAAATTGGGCCGCGTGGGAACGGTAGAAGATATTATGGGGCCAGTTGTATTTCTGGCCTCTGATGCCTCTGCGTTGATGACAGGCGCATCCCTTTTGGTGGATGGAGGCTGGACGGCCGAATGAGCGGACGGATCACATCAAGCGAAGTGGCAAAGCGGGCGGGGGTAAGCCAATCTGCGGTGAGCCGGGTATTCACGCCGGGTGCCTCGGCTTCGGCCAAAACCGTCGAAAAAGTGCGCCGTATTGCGGATGAAATGGGCTATCGTCCAAATTTCATCGCGCGCGCGATGGTGTCGGGGAAAAGCCGGATTATCGGGCTGGTTGTGGCCTATCTTGAGAACCAATTTTATCCCGAAGCCTTGGAAAAGCTTTCAAACGCTCTGCAAGAAAAAGGCTATCATGTTTTGATCTTTATGGCGGGCAAAGACAATGCCAGCATCGAACATGTGATCGAAGAAATTTTGGATTATCAAGTGGATGGTATCGTGACAGCATCGGTGGCGATGTCATCGACTTTGGCAAATCGTTGTCGAGCCGCCGGGGTTCCCATGGTTCTGTTTAACCGAAGCCAAGATGATACAGGCATGTCTGCGGTGACCTCTGACAATCACGCAGGCGGGCAAAAAATTGCGCAGCACCTGCTGGCCACAGGGCATCAGCGGATTGGCTATATCGCCGGCTGGGAAGGCGCTTCGACGCAGCGGGATCGCGAGGCAGGGTTTCGCGCAGGTTTGAACGCTGCCGGTGTGGCTTTACACGCAAGAGAGATCGGTAATTTCACCATGAACGGCGCCACAGAGGCTGCGCGGCGGATGTTTGCCCACAGCCCACCGGATGCGGTATTTGTGGCGAATGACCATATGGCGCTGGCGGTTATGGATACATTGCGGTTTGAGCTTGGGTTAACCATTCCTGATGATGTTTCCGTGATCGGCTATGACGATGTGCCGGCTGCTGCCTGGCCCGCCTATAATCTCAGCACAGTGCGCCAACCGGCGAACCGGATGGTGGCCGAAACCGTCGCAATTTTGATGGCGCAAATAGAAAATAAAACCGAGGCGCCCCGCCGCGTTGAAATCGATGGCCCCTTGGTTTTGCGCCGCTCGGTGCGCAGAGTGCGAAGGAGTGAAACATGAAAGGATTTTCCGAACAATGGGGCGATCTTCCAGATTATATTTTGGGGATTACCAAAGAAATTTGGGAAGGCCGCGGCTTGGCCACGCTCAATCATTACTATGCTGAGAATATTCCGATGCGTTTCCCCGAAGGTGTTTCGATTGGTAATCAGCGCACGATCAACGGAACTTTATCGACCTTGGCCGAATTTCCCGATCGTGAATTAACCGGCGAGGATGTAATCTGGTCGGGCAATGAACAAGACGGGTTTTTATCTTCGCATCGTTTGCTGACTATGGGCACGCACACTGGGGGCGGTTATTTTGGCCCCCCTACCGGTAAGCGCTTTGTCATTCGCGCCATCGCAGATTGTGCGGCGATCAACAATCAAATCAATGATGAATGGCTGATCCGGGATACAGCAGGTTTGGTGTTGCAATTGGGTCTTGATCCGAAAGAATTTGCGCGTGATCTGATCGTACGAGAAGGGGGGGCAGAGCGCTGCGTTACACCGTTCTCTCCGGCGGTCGATGTTCAAGGGCCTTATAAAAGCCGAGGCAATGAAAACGAATGGGGCGCGCGGCTATCGGATATTTTGCGCCGGATGATGGAAAAAGATTTTTCGGTGATCCGCGCCGAATATGACCGAGCGGTTCAAACGGAACATCCAGGCTCAACCACGGTGCATTCTTGGGCCGATACTGAAAAGCTTTGGATGGGTCTGCGGGCGTCTTTTCCGAGTGCTGAATTTTCGGTTGACCATCAGATAGGCCGTGAGGATCCGATGCTGTCTCCGCGTGCGGCGGTGCGCTGGAGCTTGAATGGCACGCATGATGGGTGGGGGATGTTTGGCCAGCCAACGGGCGCTCAGATCCATGTAATGGGCTTTACCCATGCCGAATTTGGGCCTTACGGGCTGCGCCGCGAATTCACATTGTTTGATCCGGTTTCTATCTGGAAACAAATTTTCATCGCCACCGGGGCCGGATGAGAATGGAAAACCCAGATGGCAAGCGCCTCTTTGAAGCAAAGTCAAAAGCTTTTTACACCCTGCAGCACGCCGTTCTAGTCAGGTTTAGCCTGCATATGAGCGCGCTTCTGCTACAGCCCCGTTAATTTAATGGATCAAGGATCAATAATGATGACGCCGCAAGAGATGGAAAAAAGGATCGTAAGATATGGGGATTTGATCCCATGTAAAACGGCCTTTATCGATGCCCATACCCCAGGTTCGGATCAAAAGGAAAACTTCACCATTATCGGTGGGGGGGTCTCGGAAAGTGCGGATCAACATGTTCATATCAATATTCCGCACGGTTTTAATATTGGCGCTGCCGGGCAGCCGCCCAAATGCCGAAACTCACTGCATTCGCACCGCACAGCCGAAGTGTTTTTCGTGCTTTCGGGCCGGTGGAGGTTTTTTTGGGGGCGTTGGGGCACCGCGGGTGAGGTGGTTCTTGAGGCAGGAGATATCATCAACCTGCCGACAGGTATTTTCAGAGGGTTTGAAAATATCGGAACCGATTATGGAATGATCATGGCAGTGTTGGGCGGCGATGATGCTGGCGGGGGTGTGATTTGGGCGCCGCAAGTGATTGAGGATGCCAAAGACCATGGGCTTGTTTTATCTCAAAAGGGTAAGCTTTATGATACTGCTCAGGGGCAAAGCCTTCCCGCAGGGGACATGCCGATGCCTGTTTTAACGCCGCAAGAGCTCGCTGCATTTCCTGAACTGTCAGCGCAGGATTTGGTGCCAAACCACGTTGCACGTTATTGGGATATGGTCGCTTTCGCGGATCCTGCGCCGGCAAAAATCATCGGCGAAGGCGCGATGCTTCCAGATCGACCAGGGTTTGAAGTTGAGTTTATCACGCAGTGCACCCGCTTTGATGATTTTGAGACTTGTGATCAAGCGGATGTCATTATGCCCGTGCGCGGGCATTGGCGTTTGGATTATGAGGGTGGCAGCACGGCGCTTAATCCAGGCGATACAGCTTCGGTTCCTGAAAACATGCCGCATCGCTTGGCGCCAGCGATGAGCGGCGCTTGCGCGGCCTTTCGGATCCGGAAAACCGCGGACCCTGCTGGGCCCACTTGGAAAGGAAATTAAATGAAGATTGCAACAACGCATGTCGGGTCTTTGCCGCGCAGCCAAGCTGTCGTGGATTTTATTTTTGCCCGTGAACATAAACAATCCTATGATCAGGTGGCATTCGACCGCACCATGCAGGAGGCGGTTCTTGATACGGTTCAAAAGCAAGTGGATGCCGGCATATCCATCGTATCGGATGGGGAGACGTCAAAAATTTCTTATGCGACCTATGTCAAAGATCGATATACCGGCTTTGATGGCGATGGCCCGCGCAATGCGCCTGCGGATTTAAAGCGGTTTCCAAGCTTTTTAAAGCGCCTAGCCGATGATGGTGGCACACCGCAATACGCGCGCCCTATGTGCGTGGGGGATGTGAAATCCAAAGGCCAAGGCGAGTTGGAAAAGGATATTGCCAATTTAAAAGGCGCGATGGCCGCCACGGGGGTGCAGCGCGGATTTATGAATGCCGCCTCGCCCGGGGTGATATCGTTGTTTTTGCAAAATGAATATTACGCGAGCCGTGAAAAATATCTGGAAGCTTTAGCCGAGGCGATGAAGCAGGAATATGAAACGATTGTGGCCTCTGGTCTTGATTTGCAATTGGATTGCCCGGATCTGGCGTTATCACGGCATATGTTGTTTCATGATCTCAGCGATGAGGCCTTCATTAAAATAGCGCAATCGCATGTTGAGGCATTGAATTATGCGTTGCAAAATGTACCCCAAGAGAAAGTGCGGGTTCATATTTGTTGGGGAAATTACGAAGGCCCGCATGTCTGCGACATCCCAATGTCAAAAATGTTTGATACGCTTATGGCGACCAAATCGCGCTATGTCTTGTTTGAAACCTCGAATCCGCGCCATGGGCATGAATGGCAAGTTTTTGCAGATCGTAAAAATGATATCCCAGACGATAAAATCTTGGTGCCAGGCGTTGTGGATACCACAACCAATTTTGTAGAACATCCCGAATTGGTGGCAGAGCGGCTGCGGCGGTTTTCGGGGATTGTTGGGCAAGACAGGGTGGTCGCCAGCAGTGATTGCGGCTTTGGAACCTTTGCCGGTTTTGGCACGATCGATCCTGAAATTGCCTATGCAAAACTTACGGCGTTGTCTGAGGGGGCGCAGCTGGCGTCAAAAGCCGAAGGGGGATAAGCCCAAGCAGCCACGGCGCTGGTCCACATGGCTGAGCCGCATGCGGGTTAGCTTATATGTGGGCGGTTTCCCTTCCGATACGGCTTCGGTATACCCTCGACTGGGTTATCACCGCCCTCTGCGCAATTCACACTTTCAGTGGGACTCTGAGCACCTTGGGCAGGCCGCCAGAGGTTTTTTAGGCAGGTATGAGATTTATGTTTATAAGAGGGTAGGGGGGCTAGGCGGGTTATTCAAAACCTACAAGCTGCCTCTGCGTCGCTTTGTGCTAAAGGGCCAAAGCATCGTCAGGCGTTGGCGGCGCAAACGAATATCCCCCCCAAACCGATTGATCGAAATGGATCACCGATCCGGTCATCATGCCGCTATCATCTGAGGCTAGAAATGTAACGGCTTTGGCCACTTCTTTTGGATCTAACAGCCTGCCAAAGGGCATTTCAGCTGCAGCGGCGTCAAGCCAGTTATCTTCAGCCCCGTGATATTCGCGTTGGATACGATCTTCTCCATCCGAAGCCATCCAGCCAATATTCAGCTGATTGACCCGGATATTATTGCGCATCAAAGCATATCCAGAATTGCGCGTTAAGGTTGCCAATGCGCCTTTGGAGGCGCAATAGGGCGCAATAAAAGGCTGACCTGCCATCGCTGAGGCCGAACCAATATTTACAATTGAGCCTTTTATGTTCTCGCGGATCATCACTTTTGCGCTTTCTTGCATCAGAAAAAAAGGCGCGCGGGTATTGACCGCGAACATACGATTGAAAAGATCTTCGCTGGTATCCAGTAAATTTCCGCGATCCGTAAGGCCGGCAGCATTGACCAAGATATCGACCTGTCCAAAACGCGTATCGGCCTGGGATACAACATTTCGGCAATCTGCCACGCTTTCAAGATCAGCCTCAACAAACACCACTGGAACGCCCGTGCTTTGGGTGATCTTTGTGGCCACATGACTACCATTTTCAGCATGTCGTCCGCAGGTCAGAATAGCCTTGGCACCGGCTTGGGCAAATTGCCAAGCGATTGCCGCACCCAAGCCTTGCGTTCCACCGGTGACGATGGCCACCTTATTTTCTATTCTATTCATTTTATGGCTCCTGCTGCTATTTGGTTACACTGTTAGGGTCAGAAAAGCGCGGAATGTTTCAGACATTCAACCCTAAAGATAATCTATGCGTCGCAAAAAGCTGATGTAACCAAGAGGATGACTGCTAATATCACGTTATACTCGGTTTCCTTTGCGGAGCTTATTGTTGAAAACAAGGCTAGGAGCGCAGATTGATACCTGCCCAAAGGTGCTCGACTTTAAATATAACACTCCATAATGAGCTCGGGCCGTTTTCAGATTGAGGCAGAATACCCGCGCTCATCCGCTTGAGGCGCGCAATCGCTGCCGGGTTCTTACCCTCGAGAATAGATATCTTCGTAACGCATAATATCATCCTCACTAAGATAGCGTCCTGTTTGAACCTCAATCAAAACCATTGGAATCTTTTGTCAAGTTTTTGATGCGATATTTGGCCCCAACCGGCATAAATATCGAATGCTTTTCGTGCAATTTGTGAACCGTTTCATCAACGCTGACTTCTGCCGTGCCTTTGACAATGATCCAATGCTCTGCACGATGAAGGTGGGATTGCAGGGACAACGCGGCTTTGGGCTTTACGTGAATGCGCTTGACCTGAAAGCAAGCCCCAATCACCAAGCGCTCGAACTAGCCCCAGGGGCGGTGGTCTTTAAGAAAGGCGCTGGCTTGAGTCGCGTTTTTGGCCTTTAAAGCATCTACAGCTTTCTGAACGTCTTGCGCGCGCGATATATCAGCCACCAAAACAGCATCTGTCATCGCAACAGCTATGATGTTATTCAGCTCAATTCCGACCACTTCAAGGCCTTCGCTATCAGAGCGTAAGAGGGTATTGTTGCAGCCAATCGAGGTGGTTGCGCCTGACATGGTAAGACCTTCATTGTCTTTTGGGCTTTCGCGCCAGATCGCATCCCAACTGCCAAGGTCTGCCCATCCGCAAGCCAAATGGACCACCGAGAGGTTCTGTGCCTTTTCCATGATTGCATAATCAATCGAGATATTTTCAACGGAGGCCCATTCTTCAGCTTCGAGGCGATAAAACCCACGATCATCTTTGCTCGTCTTTATCGCTTTAGTCACTTGTTTCACCAGATCCGGTGCATGGGTTTCAAAAGCGGTAAGAATATCTTTGGCTTTGAAAAGGAATATCCCTGCATTCCACAGGAAAGAGCCAGACTTGACCATCTCTTGAGCGCGCGCGGCATCAGGTTTCTCGATGAAACCTATTGGCTGGAGGGGGCCGTGTTTCACAGGCTTGGGTATTTCTAAGTATCCATATGCTGTCTCGGGATATGTAGGTGTTATCCCAAAGGTGACGATTTGACCCCGTGCCACTTCAGCAAGGCCCAATTTCAACGACACTTTTAAATCTTCAACTTCATGCAGCATCTGATCGGATGGGAGAACCAGCATTGCTGTCTCGGGGTCTTGCTGTGCTAAATATATTGCTGCGGCTAAAATCGCGGGGGCTGTATTTCGCTGCGCAGGTTCGAGCAGTATAGCATCAGGAGTGATGCTGATAGCCTGTAGTTGTTCCTTCACAATGAACCGAAAATTTGAGTTGGTGACGACTAAGGGATTTGTGAACTCGGCACCTAGGCTGCGAAGAGCGGATTTTTGAAAAAGTGTTTCGCAGCCGACCAGTGGGGCGAACTGTTTGGGGAAGGATGCGCGCGACACAGGCCAGAGCCGGTTGCCAGATCCGCCGCAGAGGATTACCGGAGTTATCATTTTTACGCTCCATTCCAGTTGCATCCATCTTTTGCAAAAGATGTGCGAATTTTTTTAAATCACCGCTTTTGTGCCGGTCATGGGTTTCTTAGACCGTCCAGTAAAAGCAAAAATGTATTCCTGATGTTTTGTAGCATTCGGTTTTTAAGTTAATGTAGCGTTA
>ERZ1047472.2655-NODE-2655-length-12435-cov-9.299515_pt1 | contig 12435 bp, 10 predicted proteins | sample MGYA00383095_ERZ1047472 | MGnify/ENA primary metagenome ERZ1047472 (study PRJEB29581, sample SAMEA5548365) | metagenome | biome: marine; feature: coastal; material: water | depth 1 m | study: Short-term variability in the microbial, nano- and picoplankton...
GTTCTTAAGTTTTTTAATACCGAAGCTGCTCGTAGACTATCCATAGTAGAACCAAATAACATACAAGCACCGTCATTGACATTACGTAGTTGATCAATAAATTCTTGTGTACCACAAATAACACCACCAACAGTATCGCTAGAGCCATTGATGAATTTAGTTAGACTATGTATAACAATATCTGCACCTAAATCTGCAGGTGAAACAGATAACGGAGAAAACGTATTATCAACAACTAATTTTAAATTATATTTTTTAGCAAGCTTAGCCAAACCTTTAATGTCAGCTACTTCTAATAAAGGATTGCTAACCGATTCGCAATACAAGACTTTGGTTTTTGTAGTAATTGAAGCCTCTACTATATCTAATTTTGTAATATCTACAAATGATGTATCAATACCCATTCGTGGTGAAAAATTCTTTAAAAAAGCATATGTACCTCCATAAATTGTTCTGCTACTTACAATATGTTCTCCTTGTCCGCATAATTGCATTAAAACTGGTGTAATAGCACCCATACCCGAAGCAGTTACTGTTGCTGTTTCTGTTCCTTCCATAGCTGCTAAAGCTTCACCAAGATATAAATTTGAAGGTGTAGAATGTCGAGAGTATAGATAACAACCATCTGCATTACCTTCAAATGTATCAAACATTGTTTTGGCAGATAGAAAGGTGTAAGTCGATGAATCTGAAATTGAAGGGTTAACACCTCCAAATTCTCCGAAATATTGTAAATCTTGAATGTTGTTTGCTGGTTTAAAAGCCATGATGATATATTTAAAATATATTCAAAACTCATGATATTGAGAATAAAAAACAATAGCAAGTCTTTGTTTTAGTATAATTTTCAGTATTTTTTAATTTATATAGATAAATTTTCTAATTTTACTTTAAAAACATCAAGTAATTACGAAAAATTTACACTTATGGTATTAGATCAAACAGATAAACACTTATTACAATTACTACAAAACGATTGTAAACAAACTACAAAGGCTTTATCAAATGTTTTAGGGTTATCTGTAACTGCTGTTTATGAGAGAATAAAAAAATTGGAGTATCAAGGATTTATAAATAATTATGTGGCTCTTATAAACAAAGAGCGCGTTGATAAAAACTTTATAGCGTTTTGCCATGTAAAACTCACACAGCATACAAAAGAGTATGTTGTTCAATTTGAGAGAGATGTTACTAAATTGCAGGAGGTATTAGAGTGTTATCATATTAGTGGTGATTACGATTATTTACTTAAAGTTATTGTTGAAGATATGGAAGAATTTAGAGAGTTTATGGTTAAAAAACTCACCAATATTAAGCATATCGGTAGCACACATAGTATGTTTATGATTAACGAAGTCAAACACAGTACTGCAATTGTATTATGATATTTAAGTCTTTAAATTATAGAGCACTAGAATTATTTCTATTATTTAAGCTTTTCTGTTTCTTTGGTGTTAGAGTTCCCAATGTAAATTAAACTCACTTTAGGAGCTTTTGCCATACTTTATGTTATACTTATTTCTGTGTTTATTAAAGAGATTTCTTTTTCGAGATTTCATAAATTTCAATGGTTTTGTTTTCTTAAAACAATTCTTTATTAATAGAATGTGCCTTGAAATTAAAAGAACTATTTTAAAAGCTCTTAATTAGTTACCTTAGATATTCTAAATAATTTAATTAAAAGAACTACAATCAGATTAAAGATGTTTATAAGTCTATTTTAAGTCTTACATCAAGTCCTCTCTAGAGACATATATTAATAAAATTATTGAACTTGACTTTTATTTACCTTACAGTTCGACATTTTTTTGTGTTAAAAACACCCAAGATCTTACTTTTGAATAGGTAAGTAAAAATTTTAAGTCATGTACAGGTTTAGATGCTACTTTGTTAAAAACAGAAGGAATGCGTTATTTTTGGAGTAGAATTCATCCTGAGGACTTGGAGAAATGGTTAAAAGCACTGAATGAATTAATGGTCTTTACCTTAGAAAAAATAAATGATTTTGATAGAGACAAAGCTAATTATACTTGGAATTATAGATTTAAAATGCGGATAATACATATGTAAATATTGTAAAGAATACAACACCTTTGGCTTTTGACAATACTGGAAAACCCATAATTGGGCTTGCTCATTATACTGTTTTACATCAGGATATAGTAATGGATATATCTGCATCTGCTAAATTGCTGAATGTAAATAATGAGTATGAAACGGTTTTCTTTAATACTTATTCTCAAAAGCTGCTATCTGCTGGAATTAGTCACAGAGAACGCGATGTAATTAGATTACTAGTTCAAAACTTGTCTAGTAAAGAAATATCAGCTCGTTTAAATATTAGTTCTCATACGGTAGATACACACCGAAGAAATATTCTCAAAAAACTAAATATATCTTCAACTGGAGAGTTGGTTGGTATGCTCAAAATAAATAAGAATCTCATTTAGATATACATTTACTCAAATTGAGTATTGTAAAAGTATATTTTATTGAAGACTTTTACATTGTTATACTATATAACAAATGGGGGTAAAAATGCCTGAACAGTTTAAATGTTGTTCGTGGCATTTTTCATTTCTATAAATATCTATATCTAAAGATTTTATTTAGGTTTAAAAAACGTTGACTGCTATTCGTAAATGGTTATTGTAAATTGTATTTTTGTACTCGTTTTTAATCAGATAAAAAACTTCTTATGAATTCATACGATGTCGTAGTTATAGGTTCGGGTCCTGGAGGATATGTTGCAGCAATACGCTGTTCTCAATTGGGTATGAAAACCGCAATAATTGAAAAATATTCAACACTTGGAGGTACATGTCTAAATGTAGGTTGTATTCCGAGTAAAGCACTTTTAAGTTCTTCGCATCATTACGAGGAAGCTACTAAGCATTTCGCTGACCACGGAATTGAAATCCCAGGAGATATAAAAGTTAATCTAGAAAAAATGATTGGTCGTAAGCAAGCTGTTGTTGATCAAACTACCGGCGGGATTGATTTCTTGATGAAGAAAAATAATATTGAAGTATATGAAGGTTTAGGGTCTTTTAAAGATGCAACACATGTAAATATTACCAAAAATGACGAATCAACCGAAACTATCGAAGCAAAAAATATAATCATTGCTACAGGTAGTAAGCCAAGTAACTTACCATTCATAGAGTTAGATAAAGAACGTATTATCACTTCAACAGAAGCTTTAAAGCTTAAAGAAATACCAAAACAAATGATTGTTATTGGTGGTGGTGTTATTGGTTTAGAACTTGGTCAAGTCTATTACAGATTAGGTGCTCAAGTTACAGTAATTGAATACCAAGACCGTATTTTACCAACTATGGATGCTGGTTTATCTAAAGAGCTAAACAAAGTCTTTAAGAAAGCTAAGTGTAAAATGCAGATATCTCACAAAGTACAATCTGTAGAACGTAAAGGTGATGAGGTTATCGTTAAAGCTGAAAACAAAAAAGGTGAAGTTGTTGAGTTTAAAGGTGATTACTGCTTGGTATCTGTTGGGCGTCGTCCATATACAGACGGACTTAATGCTGAAGCTGCAGGTGTAAAAATTAATGATAGAGGACAAGTTGAAGTTAATGAACATTTACAAACATCTGCTTCAAATATATATGCTATTGGTGATGTTATTAAAGGCGCAATGTTAGCTCACAAAGCCGAAGAAGAAGGTGTTTTTGTAGCAGAAATTTTAGCAGGTCAAAAACCTCATATCGATTATAACTTAATTCCTGGTGTAGTTTATACATGGCCGGAAGTTGCTGCAGTTGGTAAAACAGAGGAAGAATTAAAAGCTGAAAATATAGAATATAAAGTAGGTCAATTTCCGTTTAGAGCTTTAGGTAGAGCAAGAGCATCAGGAGATATCGATGGTTTTGTAAAAATCCTTGCAGATAAAATGACAGATGAAGTTTTAGGTGTACATATGATTGGCGCTCGTTGTGCAGATTTAATTGCAGAAGCTGTAACTGCTATGGAATTTAGGGCATCTGCCGAAGATATCTCACGATACTCTCATGCACACCCAACATTTGCTGAAGCTATTAAAGAAGCTGCATTAGCTGCGACTGATGATAGAGCACTACATATATAAAAAATCTAATTATAAAATTTTTTGAGTATTTGTAAGATTTATAAATCCTTTCTATAATTTGATTATATAAAAAAGCGAACTTTTTAAGTTCGCTTTTTTTATGCCCCAAGCTTTATAGTTAACTTTGAAAAAAATACATTTTGGAACAACTTACGCTTACTACACCCGCACTTTTATTTTCTGCAATATCTTTAATCATGCTAGCCTATACCAATAGGTTTCTAGCTTATGCGTCTGTAATCAGAAATTTAAGGGATAAATATTTGGAGCGAAAAGAAGAATCGCTTATCCGGCAAATCAAAAATTTAAAATTACGTTTAGATTTAACACGATATATGCAGATTTGTGGTATTACTAGCCTACTACTTTGTGTATTGACCATGTTTTTAATATACATAGACTACCACACGATAGCTGTTTATGTTTTTGGATTAGGATTGTTACTTCTTTTGCTGTCACTTGCCTTTTTAATTTGGGAAATACAGATTTCCGCAAAAGCATTAAATAATCATTTAAGTGATATTGAAGAGGATTTGAATAATCGTTAAATTATTTTGTGACTTAGTAAATTTACTTGTGTCTTAAATTTATAAACAGTAATAAATCTCTAACCTAAAGGAATGACACTATAAGCGTCTGTCCATAAATTATCTGATGAAGCGTTGGTTGAAGCCATAGTTAAGACTAACGATACGCTTTTATTTGAAATTTTGTACGATAGATTTGCTGACATGGTGTATAACAAATGCTATGGTTATGCTAATGGTCAAGATGAGCTATGGATCTAACACAAGATATTATTTAATAAACTAGCAAGTCTTAATCCAGCTTTTTGAAGTTGAGTTCTAACTAGTCCCATGTGTTCGTATGAGTATTTATACTTCAAATCCTCACCTTGTGATACGGATTTGTAAATGTTTTTTGTGATTTCGTGAGTTTCATTAACCCAATCAACAACACTACCTGATTGTATAAATTTTATTTGTTTTTTGGAGATTTCTTTAGAATTTGAAGCTAATTCTGAATAACTCATATTATAATTATCAATCATTTTTGTATCCCAAACACTATGTAGATTTGTCTGATTTCCAAACCAACTTACTTTAAAATCATTACCGCCTCGGTCTTCTGCTAGTCCAATATGCATAGGCTGATGTAAATCCCCAATAAGGTGAATTAATAGTTTTAAATAAAATTTTTTGTCGTTAGTGCTAGAGGTATCATCTTGTATAATTTTTATACAATAATTAATTCCTGTAACTAGGTCTCCTTCAGAATTTTTATTTGAGCTTTGGTAAGTGTCTTTAAAGGGCATATTAATATAGTGCCAAGTGTAAAACTCATTGTAGCGTTTATCAGATTTGATTTCATCTGCATATGTAGAATATAGAGCCAAAGAACCTCCATCAAGTAATTTTTTTAAATGGCGCTTTGTTTTATTAGTAAGATGTTTTTCTGCAATCTTACCAACAGTTCTATGACCAGTTTTTCCCCATTCATTATTAGAAAATACAAAGTGTGGTAATATTAATAGTAGTATCGAGAATTGCTTTATAGTCTTAATCATTTTTAAAAAAATTAAATTTATTTCTTTTTACGTCTGTTGTAGTTTTTATCACCCCGTGTTTTAGGTTTTTTATACTTTTTAGCAATTTCTCTTCGATATGAACCTCCAAGATTTACTTTTTGGTTTTTTTCACTTTTCTCATGAAATGCTGGCCCAGGAGCATCTTCATCACGGCGTTTAGTTGGATTATAACGTTCTTTAATTACGTTACGTTCTTCTTCAATTAGTTCTTTAGAAACTTCTACATATTCAGGGATATCAAGAACATCTATTTTCATTTTCATTAATTCCTCAATGCGTTCTCTGGATTCTTGCTCCTTTTCAGTGGATAATAATATCGAAACCCCTTTTCGTTCTGCACGTCCAGTTCTACCGATGCGATGCATATAATTTTCAGGGTAATCAGGCGTGTCAAAATTAATCACGTGAGAGACGTCATCAATGTCCAAACCACGAGCCATAACATCTGTTGCTACTAGTAGACGGTTTGTACCTTCTCTAAATTGCTCGATACTACGTAGCCTATAATTCTGAGTTTTGTTTGAGTGAATTACACAAGTTTCTGATGGAAAAAGTTCTGCAAGTTTATCAAACAACCTATCTGCCATTCGTTTATAAGCCACAAAAATTAAAACCCTTGAGAATGTTTCTTTATCGTGAAGTATCTCTTCTAGTAAATTAACTTTGGTATAAAAGTTAGGGATATTATAACGTTGCTGTGTAATATTTTCTAGAGGTGTACCAGAAACAGCAATAGAAATCTTACTTGGGTTAATGAAAAAATCAGTAATCAAAGCATCTACATCTGTTGTCATAGTTGCCGAAAACATAATATTTTGTCGTCTGGGTGGAAGAATATCAAAAATATTCATTAGCTGATGTCTAAAACCTAAATCTAACATTACATCAACTTCGTCAATGACTAATTTTTGAATAGACTTCAACTGTAAAACACGGCTTACTGCCAAGTCATATAAACGACCTGGTGTAGCGACAATAATATCTAAACCTTGAGTAACAGCTTGTTTTTGGGTATTTATGTTTGTGCCACCATAAACACCAAACACACGGTTGTTAATATATTTAGATAGTTTTTCAATCTCATTAACAACCTGCACAACCAATTCTCTTGTAGGTACTAAAATTAAAACTCTAGGATTATTCTGTGTAGAATACTTTAAGTTTTTTAATATAGGTAGCATATAGGCAAAGGTTTTACCAGTACCAGTTTGGGCTATACCTACAACGTCTTTACCAGAAGCTACAACATTAAACGATTCTGTCTGAATTGGAGTAGGTGTTTCAAAGCCTAAATCATCAATGGCGTTATGTAAAGGTGTGTTTAAGTTTAAATCTCTAAAAGTCACAATCTTAATTTAAGTCACAAAGATAGGGTTTCATAATTAGTAGACTAAGGATACTTAAGGTTTCGTATGATGCTTAAATTTTGGTATTTTGCACTAATTATTTTTCTATTGAGAACAAGTAAATATTATCAACCAAAATCCATTGAGGACTTTAAGAAAAAGTTGTTGTTTTGGGCGCAACAGTTCGATGATGTTGTATGGTTAGACTCTAATAATGACAATCAAAAATACAGCTCTTATGATGCCGTACTGGCGGTAGATGCTTTTACATCGATTAAAACTGATTATATTAATGCCTTTGATAAACTAAACGAATACCAATCCATAACTCAAGACTGGCTATTTGGATATTTGACATACGATTTAAAGAACGATATTGAGGTTTTAAAATCTAATAATTATGATGGATTACAATTTCCAGATTTATATTTTTTTCAACCTAAAAGACTATTTCTAATAAAAGATAGTAATGTTGAAATTCAATACTTGCGGTCTGTAGATGATGAGATTAGCTATGATTTAGAATATATTTCCAGTGCTGTCAATTCTAGCGCAGTAAAGAAGTCTCATAATCCTATCAAAATAAAACTTCGTATTCATAAGGACGAATACTTTAATAAAGTTGAAGAAATGCTAGCCCACATTCATCGTGGCGATATTTATGAAGCTAATTTTTGTCAAGAGTATTATGCAGAAGAAACAGAAATTCAGCCTTTAGAAACCTTTAATAAGTTAAATAGAATATCAAGACCACCATTTGCAACATTCTTAAAAAATGATGACAAATATCTTTTATCTGCAACACCAGAACGTTACCTTAAAAAAGAAGATGATAAAGTGATTTCACAACCTATAAAAGGCACTGCAAAGCGTTCAAAAGATATGGTTCAGGATAGACAATTAGCTAAAGCTTTATCCTTGGATAAAAAAGAGAGAAGTGAGAATATTATGATTGTAGACTTGGTACGTAATGACCTATCCCATACTGCAACAAAAGGAAGTGTTAAGGTCGAGGAATTATGTAAAGTCTATTCGTTTTTACAAGTACACCAAATGATTTCTACTGTGGTTTCTATAGTTAAAGAAGATGTTTCACCTATTAAAATATTAAGAACAACTTTCCCTATGGGAAGTATGACTGGTGCTCCAAAAATTTCTGCTATGCAGATCATAGAAGATTTAGAAGAGACAAAGCGTGGTTTATATTCTGGCTCAGTTGGTTATTTTAAACCAGATGGTAATTTTGATTTTAATGTCATTATAAGAAGTATCCTTTATAACCAAACTCAAAAATACGTATCGTATTCTGTAGGCAGTGCTATTACTGCAAAAAGCAATCCTCTTAAGGAGTACGAAGAATGCCTAATTAAGGCTAAAGCAATGCGTGAGGTTTTGGAGAATTAAATCTATAACTTTAACCCATGTTAGAATTATTTAAACAACATATAAATCAAGAACTGCCTTTCCTAAAAGAATGCAAACTATTAATTGCCATTTCTGGAGGAATCGACAGCGTTGTTTTAGCACATCTTTGCAAAGTAATAAACATAAATTTTGCATTAGCACATTGCAATTTTAACTTAAGAGGAAATGAAAGCGACGCAGATGAGGATTTTGTTTCAAAATTTGGAGCAGCAGAACTAGAAGTAGAAACATTCATTCAGCATTTTGATACTGAAGTTTATGCCAATAACCATAAGTTGTCTATTCAAATGGCTGCCCGTGAATTGCGTTACGATTGGTTTAACGATTTGGTAAATCATTTAGAGTTTGATTATATTTTAACAGCGCATCATGCTGATGATAATCTCGAAACTTTTCTAATCAATTTCACACGAGGAACAGGATTAAGTGGATTAACAGGAATCCCTATGATTAATAACAATATAGTTAGACCATTACTACCATTTTCCAAAGAAGATATTGAAATTTACGCTAAAGAAAACAATATTAAATGGCGGGAAGATAGAAGTAACGAGAGTAAGAAATATCTGAGAAATAAGCTACGACATGAAGTAGTACCTATTCTAAAAGAAATCAATCCGCAATTGTTAGGTAGCTTTCAGAACACATTAGAAAGCTTAAAAGATACAGCAGATATTGTTGAAGAGAGTCTTAATGCAGTTGCCAAACGTGCTATAATTGATATTGATAATAATGGTATCACATTTAAAGTGTCTGACTTCATAAAAGTGAATAATTCAAAAGCCTATTTATTTGAGATGTTTAAAGATTATGGTTTTACACAATGGAATGACGTTGTTAGTTTGCTAGACGCTGAAACAGGTAAATATGTGGCCTCAAACACCTATAAACTAACAAAGCACAAAGATGTTTTGATTTTATCAGATATTCGTCATTCAGGGCAAAGCGAAGAATCTTACATAATAGAAAAAGAAACTGAAGTTATCAATACACTCATTGGGACTCTAAAATTCGAAGAAGTAGATTCAATTTCAATAAGCTCAAAAGACATAATATTTGTTGATAAAACTAAACTAAAATTCCCATTAACACTACGTAAATGGAAAACCCAAGATATTTTTCGTCCAATAGGTATGACTGGAAAAAAGAAAGTCAGTAAATACCTTAAAGACGAAAAAACAACACCAAATCAAAAAGAAAATACATGGGTTCTTATATCTAATGAAGATATTATATGGGTTGTAGGTATGCGAGCTGATAATCGCTTCAAAGTAGATGATAGTTCAAGCAATATTTTAAAAATAGAGGTGTGTTGATTCTTAAAGGTAACATAGTAGATATTAAAAACCGCAAAATTTTCAAAGGTGAAATTACCATTATAGATGGTCTAATCTCTGCAATAGAAGAAAAGCCATGCATAGAAAACCACTTCATTTTACCTGGCTTTGTAGATGCGCACATACATATCGAAAGTTCGATGTTAGTACCTTCTGAATTTGCAAAAATTGCGGTTAATCATGGTACAGTCGCAACAGTTTCTGACCCACACGAAATCGCCAATGTTCTTGGCATTAAAGGTGTGGAATTTATGATAGAAAACGGAAAGAAAACACCGTTTAAATTTAACTTTGGTGCACCTAGTTGTGTGCCAGCAACACCTTTTGAGTCTGCTGGTGCTATCATAGATTCTGATGGCATAAAACAGTTGATGGCTAATCCAGATATCAAGTATTTGGCTGAGATGATGAATTATCCGGGCGTTATTTTTGACGATGCTGAGGTTCTTAAAAAAATTGAATGGGCAAAATACTACAATAAGTCTATTGATGGTCATGCACCAGGATTAACTGGTGATAATTTAAATAAATATATTTCTGCAGGAATTACAACAGACCATGAATGTTTTACTTATGATGAAGCTCTAGAAAAACTTCAAAAAGGCATGAAGGTTATTATTCGCGAAGGTAGTGCAGCAAAGAACTTTGAAGCTTTGATAGACTTATTACCAGAACATTTTGAAAATATGATGTTTTGTAGTGATGACAAACACCCAGATGACTTATTGTTAGGTCATATCAATCAGTTTTGTGAGCGTGCCATAGCAAAAGATATAGATATATTTAAAGTGCTTCAAGTTGCTTGTGTAAACCCAGTAAAACATTACGGATTGGATGTAGGTTTATTAAAAGTCGGTGATGCTGCAGATTGTATTGTTGTTGAAAATTTATACGACTTTAAAACACTTCAAACTTACATCAATGGAGCGCTAGTATTTGACAAAGGCGAATCTAAAATTGTGTCAATTGACTTCGAAATTCTGAATAATTTCAATACAGACAAGAAATTAGTTTCAGATTTTAGATATGAATCTAACCAATCTAAAATTAGAGTTATAGAATGTTTAGATGGCGAACTTGTAACCAATGAAATTATAAAAGATGCAACTACAGATAATGGGAATTTGATTTCAAATACTGAAACTGATATACTAAAAATGACGATTGTCAATAGATATAAAAACTCGAAATCATCAATAGCATTCATTAAGAATATTGGTTTGAAAGAAGGAGCGATAGCGACTTCGATTGGTCACGATTCACATAATATTATAGCTGTTGGTGTATCTGACGAAGCCATCTGTAAAGCAGTTAATCTTATAATAGATAACAAAGGTGGTATTTGTGCAGTGTCTGATGATTCAGAAAAAGTAGTGCCACTTCCAATAGCAGGAATCATGAGCGACCAAAATGCAGAAACTATTGGTAAAGCCTATTCAGAATTAGACGAAATGGCAAAAGATTTAGGAAGTAAACTTCATGCACCTTATATGAGTTTGTCATTTATGGCATTACTAGTTATACCTTCTCTAAAACTTGGAGATAAAGGTTTGTTTGATGGTGATACCTTTAAATTTACATCATTAGAAGTGTCTTAACATTTCATTCAAACTTTTGTGATGTTATTCTATTATCTTTAGCATTCATTTAAATTTACCAACCACTATGATTAAAAAACTATTTCTTTTTTTTGCTATTTCAATAGTTGCAATTAGCTGCAAAGACACAAGAGATATAAATCTTACAGAAGACGAGACAGAGGCAAATAAAGTTACCGCTTCAGTTGATACCTACGCTAAAGATAATTACACCAAAAAAGAGGTGATGATAGAAATGCGTGACGGAATTAAGTTGCACACTACAATTTATAGTCCAAAAGACACCTCAAAAACATATCCAATGTTAATGATGCGCACTCCTTACAGTTGTAGACCTTATGGCGAAAATGAATTTAAATCAAAAATTGGACCTAATAAGTACTTAATGGAAGAAGGTAATATTATGGTATACCAAGATGTACGTGGACGCTGGAATAGCGAAGGTGTTTATGATAATATGCGTGCTTATATACCAAATAAAACAGGTAATCAAGTTGACGAAGCTAGTGATACTTACGACACGATTGAATGGTTAGTAAACAACGTTGAGAATAATAACGGTAATATTGGCACATACGGAATTTCGTATCCAGGGTTTTATGCAACATATTCATTATTAGATTCACATCCTGCGTTAAAAGCAGTGTCACCACAAGCTTGTATTGGAGATTTCTTTTTTGATGATTTTATTCATAATGGGGCATTTTTATTAAGCTATTGGAGAGCAACCTCTGTATTTGGTTACATGAAGGATACGCCAACTAAGGAAGCTTGGTATGAGTTTCCAGATATAGGTACAGAAGACCAATACCAATTCTTTTTAGATAATATGCCATTAAGTAAGTTAGATGATTATTATGATGAAAAGAATGTGTTTATGACCCAACTTGAAGAGCATGTGACTTATGATGACTTCTGGCAAAAACGAGGAATCATTCAGCATTTAAAAGATATTAAGCCTGCGACTATGATTGTTGGTGGACAGTTTGATGCTGAGGATTTGTATGGTCCTTACAATACTTACAAAAATATAGAA
>ERZ1047472.2656-NODE-2656-length-12430-cov-11.781333_pt1 | contig 12430 bp, 11 predicted proteins | sample MGYA00383095_ERZ1047472 | MGnify/ENA primary metagenome ERZ1047472 (study PRJEB29581, sample SAMEA5548365) | metagenome | biome: marine; feature: coastal; material: water | depth 1 m | study: Short-term variability in the microbial, nano- and picoplankton...
CAAATAAAAAAACTATTGTATTAGCTACAAATAGAATGAATGAACTTCCTCAGGGTGGGACTGCTATTGGTACAGGTATAAACACTCATAAAGACTTTTCAAAATTTTTTTGTTCTGAATTAAATAAAATCTCTAAGTTCAAAACTAAGCCTTTAAAGAATTTCTATCAAGGTTTAAGTTCAGTTGATAATGCTGTAGAACTCTCTTCAGCTATTAAAAACTTAAGTATTATCCTAATGAAAATTTCTAATGATCTAAGATGGATGAATAGTGGTCCCTTGACTGGTTTGGGCGAGATAGAGCTTGAAGCACTTCAGCCAGGAAGTAGCATAATGCCAGGCAAAGTAAATCCTGTTATTCCAGAGGCAGTAGCAATGGCTTGTGCTGATGTAATCGGAAATGACGTAACTGTAACCCTTGCTGGACAAAGTGGCAATTTTCAATTAAATGTGATGCTACCTGTTGTAGCTTACAACCTTTTAAAAAGCATTAACCTTTTAGGAAATGCAATGCCACTTCTTGCAAACAAAGCTATTAAAACATTTAAAGTTAATTCAAAAAATATAAATGAATCTTTATCAAAAAACCCAATTCTTGTAACAGCCCTAAATAGAATAATTGGCTATACCAAAGCAGCAGCTATTGCTAAAAAAGCATATAAGGAAAACAAATCAATAATTGATGTAGCCCATGAAGAAACTGGGATGAGTAAATCTCAGTTAAAAAAATTATTAGATCCATCAAAATTAACTAGAGGCGGCATTAGTGAGTGATTTATCATCCAGTACGTGTGAGGCATGTAGAATTGATGCTCCAAAAGTTTCAGATGATGAGGCAAATATATTGCTAAAAGAAATTGATAATTGGGATTTAATACATGAAGAGGTTAAGCAATTAAAAAAGACTTTTAGCTTTTCAAGCTATAAAGAATCAGTAGATTTCTCTAACAAGGTCGCTAAGATGGCTGATATAGAAGATCATCATCCAACAATTACTCTCGAATGGGGTAAAGTGACTGTTGTTTGGTGGTCTCATAAAATTAAAGGTCTCCATAAAAATGACTTTATATGTGCGGCTAAAACAGATCAATTGAATAATTACTAACTAAAATGGAACAAAACGAAAAACCTTATCAATCATTAGCATGGCTTGCTACTGGTATTCTTATAATTGCTGCTACATTAGCTAGCTTTGTTCCTGAACTTGAATATCATCACTGGGCTTTCATTTCAGCTAATATATTATGGGTGTATGTTGGATGGTTGTGGAAAGAGCAATCATTAATAGTGCTAAATGCTGGATTAACCTTTATCTATATTTTAGGCTTAATATTTTAAGAATTATTTTTTTTTAAATATAGTTTTGTTATAATCCGACATGGAAAAAGTAAAACAAAAAGCCCTTACGTTTGATGATGTGCTTCTTTTGCCTCGGTATAGCGACTTTATACCAAGTGAAGCATCCACTCATACTAAATTAACAAAAAATATAAATATCAATGTTCCCTTGGTATCTGCAGCTATGGACACAGTTACAGAATCAAGAATGGCAATAGCTTTGGCTGAAGTCGGTGGAATCGGTATTATTCATAAGAATAACTCAATTGAGGAACAGGTATTGCATGTTAAAACTGTTAAAAAATATGAAAGTGGTGTTGTTAGAGACCCTATTACAATTGGGTCAGATAAATCTATTGGTGAGTTAATTCAACTAACTACTGAATTAAATATATCTGGTATGCCAGTTGTCGATGACGATAAATTGAAAGGTATAGTGACAAGTAGAGACTTTAGATATGCAGATAATATGGATGCTACTGTGTCTTCAATCATGACCTCTTTCGAACAGCTAATTACTGTGGTAGAAGGTACTCCACAAGAATCTGTAAAAAAGCTGATGCATGAAAATAGAATAGAAAAAGTTTTGGTAATTGATAAATCAGGAATGCTAACCGGTCTAGTTACCATGAAAGATATTGAAAAATCGGCAGAATATCCAGATGCGACAAAAGATGATTCAGGTAGTTTAATGGTAGGTGCTGCTCTAGGAACTGGATCAGACACGCTTGAACGAGCTAAAGCTTTAAGCAATGCAGAAGTTGATGTTTTTGTTATTGATAGTGCTCATGGACACTCAAAGAATGTTGTTGATACTATAAAAATGATAAAAAAAGAGTTTCCAAACATTGATGTAATTGGTGGAAATGTAGCTACATCTCAAGGGGCATTGGAGTTAATTAATGCTGGAGCTGATGGAGTTAAAGTGGGTATGGGTCCTGGTTCTATTTGCACTACTCGTATTATAGCTGGAATAGGTGTTCCTCAAATAACTGCAATACTTGATATTAAAAAAGCAATAAATGGCAAAGATATACCAATAATTGCCGATGGAGGAATAAGATTTTCAGGCGATATAGCGAAAGCTATTGCTGCAGGAGCTGATTCAGTAATGCTTGGAGGTTTATTTGCTGGAACAGAAGAAGCTCCAGGTAAGGTTGAATTATTTCAAGGTAGAAGCTTTAAAACTTACCGTGGAATGGGTTCAATTGGAGCTATGACTGAGAGGCAAGATGCAAATAGGTATATGCAAGAAGACTTAGATGCTGAAAAATTAGTTCCTGAAGGTATTGAAGGGAGGGTTCCTTATAAAGGCCTTGTTATAAATGTTATCAATCAACTGGTCGGAGGCTTAAGACAGTCTATGGGATATATTGGTTGTAAAACTATTGAAGCAGTTCATAAAAATAGTGAATTTGTTGAAATTACAAATGCTGGCATGACTGAAAGTCATGTGCATGACGTTATGATCACCAAGGAAGCACCTAATTATCAAAGAAGTTAAAAACTAAAATGGCTGCTAATTTATCTTCTACATCAAAGCAAATTGATACTATATTAGTTCTTGATTTTGGTTCTCAGTATACACAGTTGATTGCTAGAAGAGTGCGTGAGAGCAACGTTTATTCAGAAATACTTCCTTGGGATATTAATGAAGATAAAATAAAATCAATAAACCCAAAAGGTATTATTTTATCAGGTGGCCCAGATTCTGTTACTAATAGCTATACTCCAAGAGTCCCCCAAATAGTGTTTGATTTAAATATTCCTATTTTGGGAATATGTTATGGAATGCAGACACTTGCAGAGCAACTTGGAGGACAGGTTATATCAACTGACCAAAAAGAATTCGGATATGCAGAACTAAGCATCACTTCAGACTGTGTTTTATTTTCAAGCTTGGAAAAAACACTCAATGTTTGGATGAGTCATGGTGATCAAGTACAAGATCTTCCAGATAATTTTGATTTAGTAGCATCAACAGCTACTGCTCCAATAGCTGCAATGCAGCACTCAACAAAACCTATCTATGCACTTCAATTTCATCCCGAAGTAACCCATACAGATGATGGTAAAACTGTATTAGATAATTTTATTTTTAAAGCTTGTAAAGTCAATTCAGACTGGAAAATAGATGATCTAATAGGACAAAGAGTTCAAGAAATTAAAAACCAAGTAAAAGATAATAAAGTTTTATTGGGTCTTTCAGGTGGCGTTGATTCTTCTGTCACAGCAGCACTTTTGCATAAAGCCATAGGTAATAAACTTATATGTGTCTTTGTTGATAATGGTTTACTTAGGAAAGGTGAAGCTGAAGAAGTCATGAATATTTTCAAAGAAAACATGAATTTAAATGTTATTAAATCTGATAGTGAAGAAGTTTTCTTAAGACACTTAAAAGGTATTGCAGACCCAGAGCAAAAAAGAAAAATTATAGGAAGAACATTTATAGATGTCTTTGATGCTGAAGCTACTAAATTGAAAGATGTACATTTTTTAGCTCAAGGAACAATATATCCAGATGTAATTGAATCTTCTGGTTCAGAGTCCAAAGAGGCAAGAGTAATTAAATCTCATCATAATGTTGGCGGGCTTCCTGAAGAAATGAAGATGGAATTAGTTGAACCGTTGAGAGATTTGTTCAAAGATGAAGTCAGAAGAATGGGGGTTGAGTTAGGTCTATCATCAGAAATGCTAAATAGACATCCCTTTCCCGGCCCTGGACTTGGAGTAAGAATTTTAGGCGATATTACAAAGAAGAAAACGTCTGTTCTTAAAGAAGCTGATCAAATTTTTATTGAAGAGCTTATAAAAGCAGATTTATATAAAACAGTGAGTCAGGCTTTTGCAGTTTATTTGCCAATAAAATCAGTTGGAGTTGTTGGTGATGAGAGAAGATATGCTGAAGTCATAGCTCTAAGAGCAGTTGAGACAGTTGATTTTATGACCGCAAGATGGGCGCATCTTCCTTATGAATTTCTTGAACATGTATCTAATCGTATAGTAAATGAGATACAGGACGTAAGTAGGGTGGTTTATGACATATCAAGCAAACCTCCAGCTACTATTGAGTGGGAATAGATCCTTTTAATTAATCTAGTAGAATAAACTTTAACAAAAAGACTACAAAAAGAAACCATGCCCCAAGACTAATATCTGAATTTTTTCCTGCTGCAACCTTTAGAACAACATATGAAATAAATCCTATCGCTATTCCATTGGCTATAGAAAATGTTAGCGGAATCATAATAATCATGATTAGGGCTGGCAACAGCTCAGTATTATCTGACCAATCAAGCTTCTCCATTCCACCAAGCATTAAGATTGCAACATAAACAAGAGCTCCTGCTGTTGCGTAGCTTGGCACCATGGATGCAAGAGGAGAGAAGAAAATTGCAATTAAGAAAAATGCACCAACTGTTATAGCAGTCAATCCTGTTCTTCCGCCAGCTTCTACACCAGCTGAACTCTCAACATAACTTGTAACAGGCGAACAACCAAAAAATGAACCTGCAACACTAGCAGTACTATCTGCTTTTAAAGCTCTATCTAAATTTTTAATTTTTCCTGATTCGTCTATTAAGTTTGCTCGAGATGCAACACCAAGGAGGGTACCAGCAGTATCAAACAGGTTAACAAACAAAAAAGAAATAATAACGCTTATCATTGCAACATCTAATGCCCCAATAATATCTAATTGCATTAATGTTGGCATTAAATCCGGAGGAGAAGAAACAAAGCCATTAAAATTAATTAACCCAAGCAATAATCCTGCGATAGTAATTGCGAGAACACCAATAATTATTGCACCAGTTACTTTTCTTATAGATAAAATCAAGATCAAAAGAAAACCAATAGCTGCAAGCAAGGTTTCAATATTTTTGAAATTACCCATACTTAAAAAAGTGGCTTCATTTTGAATAATTATTCCACCTGTTTTCAATCCAATAAAACCCACAAATAAGCCAACACCTGCTCCCATAGCAATCCTAAGATTCATAGGAATGCTATTTAGCATCCATTGTCTTAAAGGTGTGACACTGATTATTACAAATAAAATACCAGCTAAAAAAACAGCTCCCAGAGCTATTTCCCATGAATAACCCATTTCACCAACCACCGTATAAGTAAAGAAAGCATTTAACCCCATGCCCGGAGCTAATCCTACTGGCCAGTTTGAGTAAAAACCCATAGCAAAACATGCTATAGCGGCAGCAATACATGTTCCAACAAAACTTGCACCATAATCCATACCGCTTATAGACATCATTTGAGGGTTTACAAAAATTATGTAAGCCATAGTTACAAAAGTTGTAAAGCCAGCTAGGAACTCTTGCTTTATTGTTGTGTTATGAGATTCAAGTTGAAAGGTTTTTTCTATTATTTTTTTCATATTTTTGAAATTATGATTTACATAATGATTCTACAATTTATAATGATTTATTGCTTAAATTATAATTATTTTCTTATTGTTATTTTGGCATATAAATTGCTTTTAAATATATATTATTAACATAAACATGTACTTTGATATAAATCATCTTGAAGTGCAGGAGATAAACAACCAATGAGTACTTTTAACCTAAGAACTTTGATTAGTTTTTCGCTAATTTTTTCTATGACCTCTATTGCAATTGCTGAAAACAATCCTTCTATTGAGGAAGTGATAGTTTCATCTGAGAAGCGTGATGAGAGCTTGCAAGATATTTCACAATCAGTAACAGCTCTAACAGAACAAGAATTAGAAATAAAAAACATAACAGATTTTGTTGGTTTGAGCGCTATAGCTCCAGGTGTTACTGTTGCAAAAAATGAGGGATATAAAACAATTATTTCTATCAGAGGTGTTGGGGATGAGACGAACCAAAATGCTATCGCTGCACCATCAGTTGCTCTTCATATGGATGGTATTTTTATTGCATCAAAATTTTCTTTGAGAACTGATTTTATTGACTTAGAAAGAATAGAAGTTCTAAGAGGACCTCAAGGCACTTTGTTTGGTCAAAATTCAACAGGTGGGACTATTAATGTAATCAGTCAAAAACCATCATTTGATAAAGTTAAGGCCAAAGCTGATGTTTCAATAGGTAACTATGGTTTAGTTAAATTGAGAGGCGCACTTAACCTTCCAGTATCAGATAAAGTAGCAACACGAATGTCTTTTGTTTCAACAGATCGAGATGGTTTTAGTGAAAATATTATAAATCGTCAAGATCTTGATGATGCAAATCACACTAGTTTTAGATCAGATTGGTTTTTTGATTTATCTGAAACTACCTCACTAAGAGTTTTTGGACAATTCTTTGATGCTGATAATAATGGAGCAGCTATGAAGGGGCTTGATGATCAAACCCCTGATCCTAGAAAATTAGCTCAAGATTCTGCATCTGACTATAAACTATCATCAGAAATTATTGCTGCTATTCTTGATGTTGAACTTGGTTTCGCAGATTTAAAAGTACTTGCTAGCACCCAAGAAGATGATATCTATGTAATGCGGGACAATGATAGGCATAATTTTGGAGATGTTCACGCATCCGGTCCGCTTGAAGGTATCCCTTATATTGCAGCTGAATATAGACCAGAAACATCTGTAGCAGAAACTAAAACTCTTGAACTAAATTTAATTTCAAATGAGCCAATAAATGGAAAGATTGATTGGATAGTTGGTGCTTTGTATTTTGATCATAAAATTGCAAATTCCATATACGAAGTTAAGGACGTTAATAACATTAACCTAATTGATGACATGAATGGAGTTTTTGAACCGTATGTACATGATCCTGAGTGTGCTTCTAACCCATTTGCTGGTGTCTGTTTTGCTGCTTATGATGCCGCATTGGGTTTTGTTTCTGAGGCATACCCAACAAGAGAATCATTATCTATTTATGGGCAGGCTACATATAATTTACAAGATGATTTGAGATACATATTTGGAATCAGACATACAGAAGATTCTTTTTCAAGTGATGTTACAAATTTTTTTGGACTTCAAACCTACCTAATTGAAGATGAGATTGATGAAACAACTGGAAAATTTGCGGTAGAACATGATATTGATAGCAACACTATGGTCTATGCATCATATACAAGAGGGTTTAAACCTGGTGGAAGTAACCTAACATTTGGTTATCCTGTTGATGATGAGCAAGCATTTGGATCAAATCCTGCACCACAGTTAATTTTTCCATTATTTGAAAGTGAAATAATCGATGCATTTGAGGTTGGTCTGAAAACAGATTTTAGAGATGGAAGAATGAGAGCAAATATATCTGCTTTTTCTTATGATTACGAAAATCTTCAATTTCAATCCACTGATCCTGATATCTACAGGGGTGGTGTTGCAAATATTCCAGAGTCAAAAATGAGTGGAGTAGAGTTAGAAATGATAGGTATATTATCTGATTCCCTATCAATGGATTTAAGATTGTCTTCTCTTAATACAAAAATTTCCTCTGATTATGAAGCTTTAGATAATATTAAATCTGAACTTTATTTCTTTGGGAATGAGCCAGAAAGGTATGAATTAAGAGAAAATATTAATGGGAATAAATTAGCTAAAAGCCCTGAATTTACTGCCAATTTAGGTGTGCAATATAATGGTAAGTTAAAATCTGGTATGCCATTAAGAGCAACTGCTGAAGTTATACACAGAGGCGATTTTCAACAAAGAGTATTCAATAACCCTTTTGTCGATAAAGTTGACTCATATTCAGTGTTAAATTTTACAACCAGTGTTGAGGTCGATGAAAAAACTGGTATTGATCTTATGATATTAAATGCAACTGATAAAGATGGAATGAATTCAGCGATGACAGATGTATTTGGAGTTGCAGGCACCGGTGTGGAGTTAATACCTCCAAGACAATTTATTCTAAGACTTAGAAAACAATATTAAAATATTAAATTATGTATACGAGTATTTGTTAATGAAAAACATTTACTCGTATAGCATTAATATATGAAAAAAACTTTTATAAAAGCAGATCAACTTCTAGAAGATTCCTTTAAGCTAGCTTGGAATATTTATGAAAGCGGGTTTCGTCCAAATTATATCGTTGGTGTTTGGAGAGGTGGAGCTCCAATAGGTATTGCTGTCCAAGAGTTTTTAGAAGTGCTTGGTGTTTCCTCGGATCATATTGCGATAAGAACGTCTCATTACTCTGGTATAAATCAACACAATCAAAATGTTAAGGTTTATGGTTTAAATTATGTAATAAGACAGCTTGAGTCTGAAGATTCATTGCTAATTGTGGATGATGTTCATGATACAGGACTGTCCATTCAACAAATTACTAATGATTTAAAAGCTGCATGTAAAAAAAATACTCCTGAAATCAAGATTGCAACTCCTTACTACAAACCTTCAAAAAATAAGACTGATAGAAAGCCTGACTTTTATCTTCATGAAACTGATGAATGGTTAGTTTTTCCCCACGAACTCGATGGATTAACAGTTGAAGAAATCAAAGAGAATAAACCTGAGCTAAAAGATTTAATTGAAAAGATATCGCCAATAATCAATCAATAATAATTAAAGTTTTAGATCTCTTTATGTTTTCCACTTACATAGTTCATTTAGAACTGGCCCAAATGATCTTCCAAAATCTGTAAGGGAGTACTCAACTTTTGGAGGAACAACATCATAAACCTTTCTATTTATTAAATTATCTTTTTCCATTTCTCTTAATTGCTTCGTGAGCATTTGTTGAGTTATTGGAGTTAATAGTCTTTTAATTTCACCAAATCTTACTGGACCTTCATTTAAAACATAAATGATTGCAATTTTCCATTTTCCACCCACCAACTTTAATGGTTTTGCTATATCTAGTTTTGAGCATTTCATGGTATGAATTTATATACTAGTATGATTTGATTGTCTACTAGCATATTACATACGATGCTTTAATATACTTCAATAGAAGCACTCAATTTAATAGCTAAATTAAAATAGGAAATAAAATGTCAGAAAAAATATCTAAAGAAATACGTTCAAAAGTTACTAGTGATGGAAATATAGAACTTTCAATTACCACAACTGAAATACCAACTCCATCAGCTGATGAGGTTTTGATAAAAGTTGAGGCAGCTCCCATAAATCCATCTGATCTTGGACTTTTATTAAGTTTTGCTGCCGATCTTACTTCAATTAACACTTCAGGTTCAGAAGGAGAAACAGTAACAAGTATGAAAATTCACCCTGCGTTAATGGGATCTATGAAATCAAGATTAGATCAATCAATGCAGGTGGGTAATGAGGGTGCGGGAGTAATTGTAGATGCTGGGGAAAATGTAAAAGAATTAATTGGCAAAACAGTTGGATTGGCGGGTGGTGCCATGTATTCTCAATATAGATGTGTTCCAGCAGCAAGTTGTCTGGTTATGAGTGAAGGTACATCTCCAGCTGAGGCAGCATCTTCTTTTGTGAATCCTCTAACAGCTCTATCTTTTGTAGAAACAATGAAGATGGAAAACCATACTGCTCTTGTGCACACTGCAGCAGCATCAAACCTTGGTCAAATGCTTGTAAAAATTTGCAAAGATGAAGGAATACCATTGGTCAATATAGTACGAAAATCAGATCAAGTAGAGCTATTAAAAAATCTTGGTGCTGAATATGTATGTAATACAAGTGACGATAACTTTATGGATACTCTTGTTTCAGCACTCATAGAAACTGGTGCAACATTGGGATTTGATGCAACAGGCGGTGGTAATAATGGTGAACTCCCAGGGCAAATACTTGCTGCAATGGAAATAGCAGCCAATAAGACTGCAAAAGAATATAGCAGGTATGGATCAGATACATATAAACAAGTTTATATATATGGTGGGTTAGACCAATCACCTACAGTTCTAAAAAGAGCTTATGGAATGTCATGGGGTCTGGGTGGTTGGTTATTAACACCAATGATTGGAAGAATTGGAATGGAGAAGTTCAGTCAAATGAGAATTCGAGTAGCTAAAGAGATTAAGACAACATTTGCAAGCTCATATGCAGAAGAAATATCTTTAGAAGAGATGCTGCAGCCAGAGACTATCCAATCTTATGCAAAACAGGCAACTGGAAAAAAATATTTAGTAAATCCACATAAATAAAATATGAATAATGACTACCCTGATAGTTATATAAAGAAAATATTAGAAGACTCTAACTCTATAGCAATTGTTGGAGCTAGTCCTAATAAAGAAAGAGATAGTCATAAAGTCATGGAATATCTTTTAAAAAAGGGTTATAGAATTTTTCCTGTCAACCCTAATGAATCTGGAAATATGATTCTGGGACAATATTGTTTCGATGATTTAGAGTCAATAAACAAACCGGTTGATATGGTTGATGTGTTTAGAGCTGCAGAAGCTGTAATGGGTATAGCAGAACAATCTATATCCATAGGAGCAAAAGTTTTATGGACACAGGAAAATATTGTAAATAAAGAAGCTGCAAAGCTCGCTGAAAATGCTGGACTGAAGGTTGTTATGAATAGATGTCCAAAAAAAGAATTATCGAAATCATATTGGACTACTAAAACAAAATAGCTTTTAATAGAATTAACATGAACACTGATAATCCGCTAGTTTTGAAAGAAAAGCTTGAATCTGGTCTTTTACGCCTGACTTTGAATAATCCTCAAAACAAGAATGCTTTATCGGAAGACATGATATCTGCTTTAATCGATTCTATTAATTCAGCAACCAATGATGATTCAATAAAAGTAATAATAATTTCTTCAAATGGAAATGTCTTTTGTGCCGGCCATGACTTAAAAGAAATCACAGAAGCAAGAGAAGTTGAAGATAGTGGGAGTAGTTACTATAAAGAGCTTTTTGACTCTTGCTCATCATTAATGCAACTAATTGTTAATTCTTCAAAACCAATTATTGCAGAGGTCAATGGCGTGGCAACTGCTGCAGGCTGTCAGCTTGTTGCAAGTTGCGATTTAGCAATAGCATCAGATATGTCTAGATTTGCAACACCTGGAGTAAACATTGGCCTTTTTTGTTCAACACCAATGGTTGCGCTTTCTAGAAATGTGCATAAAAAGAATGCAATGGAAATGTTATTAACAGGGGATATGATTGATTGTAAAAAAGCAAAAGAGATCGGATTAATTAATGATTATGTTTGTTCCGGTGATTTAAATGCCTCTGTAATAAATCTTGCTGAAAAGATTGCTAGAAAATCATCTAAAACTGTTGCCATAGGGAAAAAAGCCTTTTATGAGCAAGTGGAAATGTCATTAGCAGATGCATATAAACATACCTCTGAAGTGATGAAAGAAAATTTATTACAAAGTGATGCAGAAGAGGGAATTAATGCATTTTTAGAAAAAAGAACTCCCAAATGGGATAATGAATAACATACATTTTTTAATCAATGTCTTTAGATAATACTCAAAACCTCTTTGGAAGATTGATGATAAGCATTGATGGTATGACGTTGTCTAGTTCAGACAAAGACTTAATTCGCAATAGACATGTTGGCGGCATTATACTTTTTACAAGAAACTTTCACTCCCAACCTCAAATTTTAGAGCTATGCAGTGAAATAAAAAATATCAAAAATAATATTATTATTGCTGTAGATCAAGAGGGTGGCAGAGTCCAAAGATTTAATGGTGAGTATACACAGCTTCCTTCAATGCAAGTCTTAGGTAATTATTGTATAAGCAACAATAACTATAGTTTTGCTTCTGATGTAGGATGGTTAATGTCATTAGAGTTAATAGCTTCAGGAGTTGATATTAGTTTTGCACCTGTATTAGATGTAGATAGAAATACAAGCAGCATTATTGGTAATAGATCATTTTCAAATAAGCCACAAAATGTAGTCGAAATTGCTTCACATTTTATTCAAGGAATGAGTGAGGCTGGCATGCAAGCAACTGGGAAACATTTTCCAGGACATGGTGGTATTAAAGAAGATAGCCATATCGCCGAACCCATTGATACAAGATCTCACGATGATCTAATTGATAATGACTTAAAACCCTTTATTGAGTTAAAAGATAAACTATCTGCGGTCATGACTGCACATATTACATATCCAGATATTGATAATGTTTGTGTAAGCTTCTCTGAAATATGGCTAAAAA
>ERZ1047472.2658-NODE-2658-length-12427-cov-4.927093_pt1 | contig 12427 bp, 6 predicted proteins | sample MGYA00383095_ERZ1047472 | MGnify/ENA primary metagenome ERZ1047472 (study PRJEB29581, sample SAMEA5548365) | metagenome | biome: marine; feature: coastal; material: water | depth 1 m | study: Short-term variability in the microbial, nano- and picoplankton...
GAAAAAGGGGATCGCTAAAAAGGAGGATTGAAGAGGTCTTCGCATACGCAAAGAAAGCCCGCTATGAGCGGGCTTTCTGAAGAGGTTTAAAGTCCTTATTGGGCTCGTTCACCAAGTGGCGAATTAGCGACGGCGACGAAGTCCAAGGATGCCTCCAAGAAGGAGAAGTCCAAGTGAACTTGGCTCTGGAACTTCGCTTGTTGTGATCGCAATCTCACCAAGACCAGTGCGGAAACCGCCGTGGTTTGCGGTGAGGTGAAGTCCGATATACTGAGCACCAGAAGCGCCCGAGATATCAAAGCTCTCACCGGCATCACCCACCTGAGTTCCTTGTGCAAGATTATTTCCGGCGCTGAGCTGGGTCCAACCACCGCTTCCAAAATCGTAGGAAGTGACTGTTCCGCTTGCGGCAGGTGCTGCCGACGTAGGAGAGTTGGAATAGTAGATGTCAAAAGCGCTTGTTCCCCGATCGAGAGCATTTCCCTCTTGGACGTTCCAGAGATACATCTTGTCAAGACCAGCGGTCGCGGATCCGAGATCGACGACGGCCCAAGTGTTGTTCCCAGAGTTGTCTGAAGAGAAACCCTGCCAGTCATCAGCCCAAGCAGTGCTGCTGACTGTCCAAGTCGAAGGATCGTCGGCGTCACCTTTGGCCATTCCGCTTCCATCAGCGGCTTTCAGGATGGAGCCATTTCCATTGAGACTATCGCCCTGGTGGAAGGCTGTAATCCCCGCAGGAACTACGACGGCAGCCGATGCGGTGCCGATAGTAACCCCCAGAAATAGGGGTAGTTTTGTTAGTGCATTCATATGATTGTTTAAATTGTTAGATCTTTAATTCGGTTAGGAAACTGTTTTTCAGTGCTTTCGTCTAGTTTTTTTTTAAAAATTGGCCTGATAACATAGAGTTTCGGCATTATTGAACCTCGAAAACTTGGTAGAATCGTTTCTTGGCAGCAAAAACATCAGGTCCTTCATAGGAAAAAGTGGTTGTTTCGCCGTCAGCGTTTGCTGGGTAACTGTCGGTCAGTTCGATCCATTCGATCAAATCATCTGAATAATTAATCCCATAGATTCTCCCCGGTCTGGAATACCAAGTGAGTCCGAGCCTGTTTTCTTGGATCTTAGAAGTATTGATGCTGAGGATCTCAAGGCCATTTCCTGAGGAGTCTACCGTGATGGCAACCTCGGCGAGACCAGTGCGGAAGCCGCCATGGTTAGCGGTGAGGTGAAGTCCGATATACCGAGCACCCGAAGCTCCCGAGATGTCAAAAACTTCACCGGAATCGCCGATTTGAATTCCCTGTGCGAGATTATTTTCAGTGCTGAGCTGAGTCCATCCACCACTTCCAAAATCATAGGGTGTGACAGCTCCGCTCGTGTCTGGTGCTGCTTCGCTAGGAGAGGAGGCGTAGTAGACATCAAAAGTGCTTGTTCCCCGATCGAGAGCATTTCCCTCTTGAACATTCCAGAGATACATTTTGTCAAGGCCAGCGGTTTGGGCTCCCAAATCGAGGACCACCCAAGTGTTGTTCCCCGAATTGTCTGAAGAAAAACCCTGCCAGTCATCAGCCCAAGCAGTGCTGCTGATCGTCCAAGTCGAAGGATCGTTGGCGTCGCCTTTTGCCATCCCGCTCCCGTCAGCAATTTTCAAAACTGATCCATTCGCATTGAGGCTATCTCCTTGATGAAAAGCCGAGACTTTAGCAATGGGGACAACATTCCCATCGATGGGACCAACCGGTGGATCAACAGGGGGATCTGGAGGAACCGGCTCACCTAGGGTGAGAGCGTCTGGATCTACAACATCGCTAAAGGCAACTTCAGCAAATCCGGTTCGAAATCCACCGTGGTTGCTTGTGAACTTGAGGCCAATGTAACGGGCCCCGGCGGCATCCGAGAGATTGTAAGCTTGTCCCGTGTCACCAACTTGGATTCCCATTTTGAGTTCAGACCCACCAATTGCAGTCCACCCCCCGCTGGTGAAGCTGTAGGGAGTGACGGTGCCGCTTGTAGTCGGCGCTGGAAGAGTCGGGTTCGTCGCATGAAATACCTCAAATTCCTTCACCCCGCGGTCAAGGGCGTTGGTTTCTTGGATATTCCATAGATACATTGTGCTCAGGCTGGCTGCTGGAGCGCCAAGATCGATCACGGCCCAAGTGTTATCTCCAGAGTTGTCTGAGGAAAACCCCTGCCAATCATCGGCCCAAGCCGTGCTCGCAACCGTCCAGGTGGAGGGGTCGTCAAAATCGACCTTATCCATGCCGCTGCCATCGATCGCTTTTAGAACCGATCCATTACCATCCAAGCTGTCTCCCTGATGAAAGCCTTCGATACCGGATATGGGAATCTCCCCAGCATTGGCAGTCGTGCTGAGGGCTAAAATGAGGAGGGAAGACCTCAAGGGAAAAGAGAGAAGACGTTTTGGGGTTTTCATGACGGGGTTGGAATGATCAGGTGAGGCTGAAGAATAGAAAAGGAAAAAGCGATCTTCTAACAGATCCTCTCCAAATAGAAAGTCTTCTTTCGCTGGGCGATGGAAAGCTTTGGGCTTCAAGCAAACAATTCAGGCTAGCTGAATAGTTTGAGGACTGGCTTTTCCTTGACCAGTTCGCGGGGTTGATTGAGGTGATTCATGACCATGGTCTCAGGATCGATTCCGAAGGCGTGGTAGATCGTGGCGAGGAGTTCGCCCGGGTGGACTGGGTCTTCCACAGGTGCGGAGCCGGTTTTGTCAGATTTGCCATGAACGTAGCCTTGTTTGATGCCTGCTCCGGCGACCACGCTAGTGTAGCAGTAGGGCCAATGGTCACGGCCGTCGGCGCTATTGCTATTACCGGAAGTGCTGACGCCTTTTTGTGGGCTACGCCCGAATTCTCCGACCGCGACGACGAGGGTCTCTTCGAGGAGACCTCGATCTTCGAGATCTGAGATGAGAGTGGAAAGGCCATTATCGAGCATAGGGCCGCCTTGGGTTTTGATTCGCTTGGTGAGGTCTTTGTGGGTGTCCCAGGAATGATTGTCGGAGTTGGCGACCTTGGGCCAAATGACTTCTACGACCCGCGTCCCGGCTTCGACAAGGCGGCGTGCCAGGAGGCAGCTATCCCCAAAAGTATTCTTACCGTAGGCTTCACGGGTCTTGTCACTTTCCTGTTCAAGAGCGAAGGCTTCACGAGCACGGCCGCTGACGATGAGGTTGAGGGCGCGGTCGTAGTTTTCATCAAGTGAATACTCCTCGACTGCTTTGTCGATGGTGGGCATCTGTGCGTTGATGGCATTTCGAAGGCTCGCGCGGCGTTTTAGGCGGAGCGAAAAAACGTCAGGTCTGAGCTGGAGATCGTCGATTTTAATGCGGGCCATTTTGGACATGTCCATGTCGCCACCACCGGGGTAGAGGGTGTAGGGATCATAGGATTTCCCAAGGAACCCGGCGCTGCCGCCTTTCCCGACGACGTTACTTTCCTGAAGTGGCCGTGGGAGCATGACAAAGGGAAGCATCGGATCTTCCATGGGGCGCATCTTTGTGATGTTAGAGCCAAAGTTTGGAAAGTCCTTCGGGCTAGGTGGCTCGAGCTGACCGGAAGGGCTGACCTTGTCGGTGGTGTAGCCCGTCATCATTTGGTAAATCGCGGCGGTGTGGTTGAAGAGGCCGTTGGGCGTGTAGCTCATCGACCGGATCATGGTGAACTTGTCGTTAATCTTAGCGAGCTTAGGAAGGGCCTCGGTGAAGTTGACTCCAGGGATTTTGGTGGGGATGGACTTAAAGGTGCTGCGAACATTGTCGGGCACATTTTCCTTTGGGTCCCAGAGATCGAGATGACTCGGTCCGCCCTGGAGATAGACCATGATGATACTCTTGGCTTTTCCCCAACCAGGAGCGCCGGATTTCTTTTTCTCTTCGGCCAGTGCTTTGGCCTGAAACATGGTGCCAAGTGACATCCCGAGCATTCCTGCTCCTCCGACTCGTAATACATCGCGGCGAGTGACTCCGGCATCGGGGTCACACATGTCTTTAGCGGCTTGTCCTGGAATTCTAAACATGGTTTTGGGTCGGGTTGGCGTTAATGATTGAAGAGGAAGGCGGAGGTGTTGATGAGAGCCCAAGTGAGATCCTGAGCGCCGGTGAGGCGGCGTTGCGCGAGTTGTTTTTTACTCAAGGCGAGATCGTTAAGCCAACGGTCATGGCGAGGGTCGACGCTAGGCTTTTTCTCGAGTGCCGTGAGAAGTCCTCTGAGTTCAACGAGCTTAGGATCGATGGGAAGAGGCTTGCGCGCTTCGGCAAGCTTTTGATCGAGGCTTTTGAGGATGGCATCATTTTCACGGAAGTATTTCGTGATTGTATCGAGTTGTGGCTTACTGCGCCCCTCTTTTTGAGCGGCAAGAGCCTTCTTAACGTCCGCGGGGAGAGCGAAGGGAAGGGGGGATTTCTGAGTGGTAAGGGAAAGGCGGAATTTCCCAAGAGTGTGGGTGTCGTCGTAAGGTTGCTTGAGCGTGAACCTAAGAATGCTTCCGCCTTCAAGTTGAATAGGGTCCGCAATGGTGAAGATTGCGGTCTGATTCTTCCCTAACTGCGGTGAAATAGCCCAGCCGGCATTAGGCCCACCCGGGTTACCGTCGATAGCTTTGGCGACCTCATAATTTTGTTGGCTGAAGGTTGCTTGGGCAGTGGAGAATTTGACTCGTGCAAATTTTTGAGGATCGCGAGCTGGAGCGATTTCCAACTCAATCTCACCTAAAACAAAGTTACCGTTTCCAAGACCCGGGCCTTTGCCTGGAAGGCGATCGTCGGCAAGCATTTCAAGTCTGATGCCAGTAATGCCGTTCAACTCTGTATCTCCTTGAAGCGTATAGGTGGTCTTGCCATTGGTGCCGCTTACAAAGATTGCCTGATCGGGCTCAACCTTGAGAGTGGCTCCGTTGGTTGAGTTCAAAGTTTTTGGCTCAAGGGCGATCCATGGGGTGCCTCCAACAAGACCCTTCTCCCATGTGGCGATCGCCTTGGGAAGGGCGGCTTCATAGGTTTTTTTCTCTCCTTCAAGTTGTGTGATCTGGCCCTTTCTCTTTTGTTCTGCAGCATCAATCTTAGGCTTAATGGCCTTTTCGTGTGTTGCGATCGCAGCGCGCATTGCTTCGGTATCGGCAGCTTGCTTCTTCTCAGCAGCATCGAGAGCGGGATCACGATTCTTGAGGTGTTCGGCAAGAGACTGCTCAAGCTTGGCATGGTCAGCATCAATTCCCGAATTGAAGACTTTGAGAGCGGTATCAATCTCAATTTGATTCGGAGGTCGGCTGAGAATTCGATAAAAGATGCTCTCAATTAGGCTCGGGTCATCTTTGGTGTTTTCGACAAGTTGCGCGATGGCATTACTAGGATCCGCAATGGCATCTCCCACGGTGGGCCCGCTGAGAAGAGCCATCACAGGGCCTAGTTGCATATCGCTGTTGCGTTCACATTCGCAGGAACTCTCGCGCACTGGGCGACCAAAGTTTGCGAGGAATCCGTCTGGTAGTTTGACCCCGACATCGGGAAGTGAAGCAGCGCGCGTGCCCTTCGGAACTCCGGGGAAGCGACTGCTGGCTCCCGTGACGGCATGAATCGTGTCGTAGAGAACTTCGGCAGGAAGGCGTCGGGCCTTGGCGTGCGAGAAGTTGATCTTGTCATCCTCGTTCCATTGATGGCTCTCGATTGAGAGTTGGTAGGTGCGGGATTTTACGATAACGCGCATGAGCTCCCGGACATCGAAATCATGCTCAATGAAATATTGGGTCAACCATTTAAGGAGCTCGGGATTTGAAGGAGGATTGCCGGCGCGGATATCGTCGAGAGGTTCGATGATTCCAGTGCCCATCATGTAACCCCAGACTCGGTTGGCGTAACTAGAGGCGAAGTATTGGTTGTCCGGGGAGGTCGTCCACTCGGCAAGCCGATCTCGTCGGGTCGCCTCCTTTTTGTCGGAGTGGTCTGCTTCATAAGGAAAGCTGGGCGGAGTGACCTCGCCGGTGCGCTCGTGAATGACTTCGGCATCATTTTTCTGGAAGACAACTTCATAAAGTGGCTTGGCTCCCTCGACGGCGGTGCCGCCAATCTTACTCTTACCGCTTGCTGGGTCAGCCTTGAGTCCTACCTGCGCAAAAAAGGCGGCCATTTCATAGTAATTGTCTTGGGTCCATCGCTCGAAGGGGTGGTCATGGCATTTGTTGCAATTGAAGCGAGTGGCTAAGAAAAGGTGGGTCGTGTTTTCCATCGTGTCCTCCGGAGTACGAAGGATTTTATAGTAAGAGGCGGGCGGGTTGTCCTTGTTGGAGCCGGTAGCAGTAATGATTTTCTGGGCGAATTTATCGTAAGGAGTATTCTCGGCGACTTCCTTGCGAATCCATTCGCGGAACAGCTTGGCTCCCTCGGGCGCAAGGAACTTACGATTCACTTGCAGTAGGTCCGACCATTTGTTGGTCCAGAACTCGACGAACTCGGGATTTCCGATGAGTGAGTCGATTAGCTCGTTTCGCTTGACTTGGGAGTGGCGAGGGTCGGCGAGGAATGATTTTACTTTTTCGACCGTGGGAGGAAGTCCGGTAAGATCGAGATGGATTCGGCGGGCGAAATCAAGATCAGTTGAAATCTCCGAGGGGAGAATCTTCATACGCTTCCATTTCTCTGCGACGAGTGAATCGATAGGATTGAAAGCCGGGGGATCAATCCACTCAAACCCGCTACGATCGCCCATTGCGGTGACTGTGGTGGCAGCATAGGCACCCTCATAGCGAACTAAAATGGGTGCTTCGCCACGGCGGATGACCTTTACTAGCGCGGGATAACCGTCGACGGTTTCTGCAACCTCACCGTTACCGCTGGTGATGACGGCTTCCGAGGTGACATCACGAGTTTCGCCGCCGGGATAGGTCGCGATCACACGCATTTGCTGCATCGCGCCGATGTTTTGGACGACCGGATTGAGTGGAAACACTTCGATTTTTTCAACCTTGATTTGTTTCTCTTCAAGCTTCGCTCCCTGGGCAATCCAAGCTCGAATGATCTTATAATAATCGTCACCGGGTTTGGTGAGTTGTCCTCCTTCGTGAGGCACGGCCGAGGTCGCTTTTAAAAGCATGAGACTGTCATCGGGTGAGGCCAGATTGACGCGGCGGGAAGAGATGTCGTCGGTGAAAGCTCGGACATCATAAATCGGATCGTATCCGCGCAGGGAAAGTTTAAAGCCGTTTTTTCCATCCTTGGCTCCGTGGCAGGTTCCGGCATTACAGCCCATACGGGCGACGACGGGGTTCACGTCCTTGGTCCAAGCCGGGATGTAATTTAGATTCATCCCAGTCACTTCAACTGGGATCGTGGTCTTCTGCCCAGCGAGGCTGAATTCGAGTTGAGTTCTTCCATTAGAGACCCCGCGGACGATCCCGGTATTCGAGATCTTGGCCTGATTGCCGGTTGTCGCTTTCTTTGCAATACGAGTGACGTCGATGATGTCGCCTGAATCAAGTTGGGCTGAAATCACGACTTGTGCATAGCGGTAGAGATTGTCGATCTTGATGACTCCAGCTGGAACGACACTCAGTTTAACAATCGAGCGACCTTTGGGGATTTGCTCGGAGTCGAGGAGGGGTCGCTTGTCTTGGGTTTCTTTCGTTTTGGCATTCGTCACTGCGATTTTGGCCGGCGCAGAGATCGTGACAGGGAGAAATGATGTTGAAATTTTTCCGGTGGAAACATCGACAAGGCGGACAAGGCCATCGGGTCCGGAAGCAGCGAGCGTTGAGCCATCAGAATTGAAGGAGACAGCAAATATTCCGCATTCGGGAACCGGAATGGTTGCGAGGGTTTTGATGCTGTTATCAAAATGCTTTTGGAGCTTGGCCTTCATGTCGGCATTTCGCTCGTGGGTTGGTTTTTTGATAATTTCGGCGATTTCCTTGGGGATTTGGGCCTCAGGATCAACCTCGTAAATGTGAATCGCTCCTTTGCCATTGAGGCTGCTACCTGCGGCGATGCGGCGGGCATCTTTTGAGATATCGAGGGCGAAGATACGACCTTCCAGTGGAGGGAATTCAAGGAGGAGATTTGCGTCGTCGCCGATCTTGCGAGCGGTATTTCGGAAGATTCGGTAAAGTTTAGGAACTCCGTCGGAACCACCGACAACGATTTCGTCGCGAGTGGGATGCATCACTACGGCGGCCATTCCACCCTTGAGAGCATTTGGGGTGATGGAGGTGATGTTATCGATAAGGCGTTGAGTCGCTAGCTCGGTGAGCTTAGCGGTCATATCGCGACTGACTGAGACGACGTGATCACCTTTCGGGTTGAAGGCGGTGTCAAAAACCCATCCATTGTGGCCGCCCTGAAAGAGGACTTGTTTTCCAGTCTTGGCATCGATGGCGCGAACGCTGTTATCGGAGCAGCCGAAAGAGATTTTTGAACCATCGGGCGACCAAGCGGCACCATAGATTGTGTCAAAAGTGACAGGGGCTGAGAGAGGTAGTTTTTTCTTTGAGACGTCCCAGACCTGCACCTCGCCCATGCGACCGGGAAGTCCTCCAGTCACGGCGAGTTTCGTTCCGTCGGGAGAGAAGCGGACGGATTCGATGCGTTCGGAGAGGCCCACCAATCGAGCAACTTCGCCGGAGCCATCGGCTTTTTGAAGAAGGACCTCGTGGAAACCGGAAATTGCTATGAGAGATCCGTCGGGTGAGTAGTCGAGGGAAGTGATGACAGGTGGCTTGGTGTAAACCGGCGGGTGATCTTGATCATATCGTTGTCGCGCGTTTTCGGGGGTGTCATCTTTTGCGCCTTCCTGGATCCAACGACGGATCAACGCGATCTCAACTTCGTGAAGTGGATCGTCTTTTTTTGGCATTTCCGCGTCGCCATCACCATCAGGAGTGATCTCTGTGATCAGGTGGCTTTCGTCTGGTTTACCCGGAACAATCGCGATGGCTTCTTCCCCTCCGGCCAAGAGGCGTTGGAAGTCGGTCATGACGTAGTCACCATTATTCTTTGAGGGCTGGTGGCACCCGACACAGTTCGCCTGAAAAATAGGACGAATGTCCTCATAAAAGCTGACAGGCTTTGGCGATTCCTCGGCGGCCTTGCCAGAAGAGGTAATAAGAGAGATGAGCGATAGAGTGAGGAGCAAACGCATGATCTGAAGGTTCGGATAAACTAGGATATCGAGAAATTGGTGGCAAGGAGATAGGGCGAAGGTCTTAAGCTTTCAAAGGTTGAGTTTCGCTTGATAAGTGATGGGCAGTTTTATCTGAGACTTGGATTGGTCAGATTGGTCAGGGGGGGTATCGGTTTTTTTAAATTAACGAGGTCTTTTTAACGTTCTTCTAACCTTAATTATTTCGGTTTTATCCAGCCTTAAGGCCAATAAACTCGTTTGAGGAGACCTTCTTTCTTTTGCCGATGTTGGTGGAGGCTGCGGAAAGTGGAAAAACTTTGGCGCAAAAATGGGCTGTGAGATTAGCCTAAAAGGCTCAGAGGTAAGGGTTGTTTGCAGGCGATACGAGGGCTTTGCAAGGTGAGAGAGCTAGGGATGGAGGTGAGTTGATTTGTATTTCGGCACACAAATCATGCGCCAAGATCGCTTTTCGAGAGTAAGTCTCTCTTAGAAATGAAGAAATTGACCCAACTCAAAGGCGTTCTCCTCGCTTCGTTGTCTTTGGCCGTCTTGCCAATATTAGCGCAGGAGCCGAATGCAGGGGCCGAGTTTGAATTAGCTCCGAATGTTAAAAATTTTAAGGAGCTTCAGAAGCTGGACCGTCAAATCGTGGATATGTCGAAACGGGCGCAGCCCGCAACGGTTTGCCTCGTTTCTATGGATGGGCGGGGATCGGGAAGTGGGGTTGTGGTCAGCGAAGATGGTCTAATTTTGACTGCTGCGCACGTGACTTCCAGCATGCCGAATGGGGTGATTGTGATTTTTCCTGATGGGACAAGAAAGGCGGGAGAAATCCTTGGCGCAGATTATAATCGCGATGCCTCGATGGTTCAAATCACGGACGAAGGCAAATATCCCTTCGTTTCGACTGGTCAAAGCAATGGCTTGCAGCGAAATCAGTGGACGGTGGCGCTGGGCCATTCGGGTGGATTTGACCCAACGCGTAAGCCGCCAGTTCGTTTGGGTCGTGTCCTGGCCAATACTGATTTTGTGGTCACTGATACCGCCGTGGTGGGTGGTGATTCAGGTGGCCCATTGTTTGATGTGGAGGGGCGTGTTATCGGAATTCACTCCAATATTGGGATGACCTTGAGTGAGAACCGCCACGTTCCCATTGAAGTGTATCTCAGTCAGTGGGAGAAGTTGAAGGGAGGGAAAACGAGTGGGAGGCGTTTCAATAGTAATCCTCAGCCCGTTCAGTCGCCCGATCGCCCGATGCTTGGAGTGCAGTTAGGTGCCGGCGAAGGTGGAGTATTGGTGACGGAGGTTGTTCCAAATTCTCCTGCCGAAAAAGCTGGCCTGAAGGGTGGCGACCTTATCATTAAGGTGAATGGGAAAGAGGTTTCAGAGCCTGATGGCCTAATCCGATTAGTGGGTGAATTTAAGGCGGGAGATGAAATCAGCTTTGTCTTCAGGCGCAATGGTGCGGAGAAATCTGGGAAAGCCACCTTGATCAAGTTGAAGGATCTGATGGAGCCGAAAAGCGCTCCAGAGGATTCGTCAGAGGAAAAGGCTCCGGCGGAAAAAGAGGAGTCAAGTGAAGAGGCAGAGCCTGTGAAACCGGCCCCGGAAAAAGAGGAAGCCAAAGTCGAAGAAGATAGGAAACCTTCGCTCGAGGGTTTACTCGATAACCTGCTCAAGGATGCCGCCAAGAATAATGGTCGCATGGAGCTGACCCCAGGCTTGGTAGAGAAGATGGGTGGGATGGAGAAATTAATGGAGGAACTTCAGAAACGTGGAGGTCAACTTGCTCCAGGGGCGATGGGCGGCGGTGGTGACGAGTTTTTTGCGTCATCCCTGCAAGCTTTGGAGCCGGTGATGAAAAAGAATCCCGGAGTGACTGCTTTGGTCACGGTCGATGGAAAACTTGCTGCCCTTGGAACGGTCATATCAGCTAATGGCCGGATTCTGACTAAAAATGCCGAAACTGATGAAGGGAAATTGGCGGTTAAGTTAGGAGGAGAAGAGTATGAAGCAAAGGTGTTAAAGCGCTTTCCGCAGCGTGATCTGGCTTTGCTGAAAATTGACGCGAAAAATTTACGCGCGGTTCGTTTTCAAATCGAGGAACCCGCCCTTGGATCTATTCTGACTGCGAGTGGGGCGGAAAATGAGCCGCTCGGGATCGGGCTTCTCAGCGTTCCCGGTCGTGCCATGTCGAAGATTGGATTCATCGGAATTCAAGCGGCTGAGGGCGACGGTGGAGTGTTGATTGCTCGACTTGTGTCTGGTGGAGCAGCCGAACAAGCCGGACTTAAAGAGAACGATATCATTACGAGTTTGGATAACGAAAAGGTGGAAGATCCTATCTCGTTTGGTGGATTAATTCGTGGGCGTAAAGCTGGTGAGGAAGTTCGCGTTGGTTATCTTCGGGAGGGTGAGCCGGGGGAACTCAAGGTGACTTTGAGGGAGCGAAAAATACGCGACAGTGTCCAAGACGATCCACGCATGAAGCTTTCGCTCGGGCGACTCTCCGAAAAAACTGGGGGATACCCCGATGTTATCCAGCATGATATCCCACTCCCTCCTGAACTGTGTGGCGGGCCACTTTTTAATCTCAATGGAAAGTGTATTGGCGTGAATGTTTCCCGTGCTGGGCGCACCAAGACTTACGCTATTCCGGCAGATGAAATTGTCGAAATCCTTGAAATTAAGATGATGAAGAAATCGAGGCCTAACGCGAATGCAAAACAGTCCCCATCCAAAAAGGAGACCCTGGAAGCCATAAGGGCGATTCGTGAGAACCTGAAAAAAATCGAAAGCCGACTTGAGCAATTGGAAGAGTCGGTCCGCTAGACCGAGGGTAGGAATAACGGGTTCACGCCGAAATCATTCGGCGTGAAGGGGGAAGCCGGAGGTTGCCAAAGTTATGCGGACTGGATCCTAAAGGCTCTCAAAGGTTCTTTGATGTTAGGGGTGGATCAAGAGCGAAGATTATGGTTTCGTTTCGAGCATGCAACGCAGAACCTTTCTTCGCTCCTCCGCTTTTGCTTCTATCATGGCAGGATCCACTCAGAGCTTGCTGGCGCTGGCTGGCGACAATGTTTATCGAAAGAATATTGGTCTGCAGATTTATACCCTGCGGGATCAGCTCAAGGCCGATTTAAAAGGGACACTGAAGGCGGTGGCTGAAGCGGGCTACCAGCAGGTGGAGCCATACGGATTCCCTGGCGGACAGAAGATGGTCAATGTCGCGAAGGATTTGGGGCTCGATGTTCATTCCATCCACTTTGATTGGGAGGCTGCCGTGAATCCAACCG
>ERZ1047472.2659-NODE-2659-length-12423-cov-5.302151_pt1 | contig 12423 bp, 12 predicted proteins | sample MGYA00383095_ERZ1047472 | MGnify/ENA primary metagenome ERZ1047472 (study PRJEB29581, sample SAMEA5548365) | metagenome | biome: marine; feature: coastal; material: water | depth 1 m | study: Short-term variability in the microbial, nano- and picoplankton...
GGCTTTAAAGCCACCAAGATGAACCTGACCGAGGAAATGCAAATCGTCGACAGCTACCGCAAAATCGACGACGCGGTTGCTCGTGTCGCCCATTTACGCGAAGCCGTGGGCAGCGCTTTGGACATTGCCGTGGACTTTCATGGGCGCGTCCATGTACCCATGGCAAAAATGCTGATCCACGCCATTGAACCCTATTCGCCACTGTTCATCGAAGAGCCAGTACTTAGCGAACACCTGGACGCCATGGCTGATCTTCGACGCCAAACCCATATCCCCATCGCCACCGGCGAGCGTCTGTTCTCGCGCTTCGACTTTAAGAACCTTTTTACCCTGGGCGCGGCGGACATCGTTCAACCGGACTTGTCCCATGCCGGCGGCATCACCGAATGCAAAAAAATTGCGGACATGGCCGAAACTTGGGACATCGCCTTGGCCCCCCACTGCCCGCTGGGACCTATCGCCTTAGCCGCCTGTTTGCAGGTCGACGCGGTCTGCCAAAATGCCTTTATTCAGGAACAAAGCCAGGGCATTCATTACAACCAAGCCAACGACCTAACCCACTATTTAGACAACCCTCAGGTCTTTAAGTTCGCCGATGGCTTCGTGCAAATTCCTCAGGGCCCCGGACTGGGCATCGACATTAACGAAGACGCTGTTCGGCAACGGGCAGCCGAAGGACATCGCTGGCGCAACCCAATCTGGCGTCACCCAGACGGCAGCATTGCCGAGTGGTGAATCTCTGCCAACACGGCGATAGCACGGCAATCACATCAACCACCTCAGGGAGCACATCATGAGCACAATCGCATTCATCGGCCTAGGCAATATGGGCAGCAACATGTGCGCCAACTTGGCCAACGCAGGCCATCGGGTAAACGCCTTTGACCTCAACCCACAAAGCGTCGCAGACGCCGTTGCCGCCGGCGCCCAAGCTGCGGTGGACATCGCTAAATGCGTCGCCGGAGCAGAATTTGTCATCACCATGCTGCCCGCAGGTAAACACGTGCACTCGGTGTATTTCGATACGGATGGCGTTCTGGCCAATGCCGATTCGACAGCACTACTTATCGATTGTTCCACCATCGCGGTAGACGAAGCACGCAGCGCCGCTGAGCAGGCCAAAGCCCAGGGTTTTCGCACTTTGGACGCGCCGGTTTCTGGCGGTGTCGCCGCTGCGAAAGCAGGCACCCTGACCTTTATGGTGGGCGGAGATGAGACTGATTTCAGTCGTGCCAATCTAGTGTTATCGGATATGGGACAAAATATTTTCCACGCTGGCCCATCCGGAAATGGCCAAGCGGCTAAAACCGCTAACAACATGCTGCTGGGCATTTCCATGATCGCCACATCCGAGGCCTTTAATCTGGCCGCCAAGCTTGGGCTGGATGCAGAAACCTTCTTCAACATTTCATCCAAGGCATCGGGCCAGTGCTGGTCTATGACCTCCTACTGCCCGGCTCCCGGCCCGGTACCCACATCACCGGCCAACAACGATTATGAGCCGGGGTTTGCTGTGGCCATGATGCTTAAGGATCTTCGTTTGGCTCAGGATGCGGCGGCCAGCGCCAGCGCCGCAATTCCCTTTGGAGAGCAGGCGGAGCGCACCTATGCTCTGTTAGACGAACAGGGCCTAAACGGAAAAGACTTCTCCGTCGTCATGCGGCACATCGAAAACCAGTAATTTTTTTCGCAACGCTATCGCCCCTGAAACTCCGCCACCTGGTCGGACAGTTTCAGGGTTTGGGCTGATTCCTCAGCGCTGAGCAGGCCCACCAGTCCGTCCAGCAAACTTTCGAAGAATAAATCGCTGGTCTTGCCGCGAAAGGCATTGGACTGTTGAGAATGGGCATGCATTGAAACACTGGCGAAACGAATGGCGGCCTCTAGCCGTCGTTCATAACCGTTCGCGTCTAAGTGAGGCAAAGCACGCCGCAGCAAGGCTGCAATCTGAGCATCTGTATTCCCAGGATTTTTTCGAACAGATAAGAGAGCCCGACCTTCTCCGCTGGCTAACTGCAAACTGAACGCTCGAATGTAGCGACGAAAATCTGAGTGCTCCCGAGCTAACCTAAACGTCGGCGAGACCATGACATGAGCTATGTCTCTCAGCGCAGGCGGCTGAGGCTTAGCGGCCAACTCGGCCAAGCAAATCATTCGAGCCTCAACAATTTGTTCATCCCGAAACCGATGTGTAGCCGCCACCAAACCCGCCATATTCTTAAAGTGGTACTGCAGCGCCGATTCGTTCTTTTGCCCAGCCGCTTCCAAAATCTCTCGAATGGTGACATTGGACGATCCGTTTTCCGCAATCAGTTTTTCCGCGGCCCTAATCAAGGCCAGCCGAGTCGCCTCCCCCCGGGACATCTTCGTTTCTATTGTTTTCAACGCCAAAATAGAACCTTAGGCCAAGGTGGCCGAACCCCATACGTTATAACCTGCCACCTTGGGTGTTTGCGGCAGATACATCCCTTGCCAACCTGTCACCGTTAACGGGCTATTGTCCAGTAAGCTGCGGATGTTGCGATTAATGTGACAGCCCCCGGCGATCTTGCCCCAAAAGCCGTCCAGTCGGTGCTGCCATTTTTCCACCGACGCGTCCGGCGCCAAGGCATGCTCGGCTACCAGAACAAGACCGCCCGGCCGCAGCACCCTGGCAACCTCGGCCAGCGCACGAGCGGCATCGGGAATAGTGCATAGGGTGTATGTAATAACGGCCGTATCAAATGAATCCGTCGGCAAGGGCAACTCCTCAGCGCTGGCCTCACAGTATTCAATGGGCACCTGTGCCTTCGCTATTTTAGGCTCTGCCAAGGCCCAACTTTCTCGGCTAGGATCAACGCCGACAACACCACTGACCACATCGGACCGGTAAAACTCGGCGTTTAAGCCGGTACCCACCCCCAGCTCCAGTACCCGCCCTATGGCCTGAGGCACAACTTTTTCCCGTTGCTTGCGCACGGCCGGCGCTCCGCAGGCGCAGTTTATGACATGAGGTAATACATATTTTTCGTATAGCGACATAAGTAAAGGCCCAATACCTGTGACTGATCGTCGAACCCGGCGACCTATTTAGTAGGCGTTCAATATGCCACAGAGGATGGTGATTGAGACCCCCCAAAGCACCAGACCAAAGAAGATATCGAGCCGGTTGCGATATCGTTGGAGCCATTCAGACACCCTGCCACTACTAACGAACAGCGCTACCAAGGCATACCACACCGCGTCGATCACACCGGCCAAGGACGCCGCATAAACTTGAGCCATCAAAGTTTGAGAAGAGGTCAAAAACTGACTGAAGACCGCAACAAAGAACACCATGATTTTTGGATTCAAAAAGACAATCAAAAAACCATCGCGAAAGTAACTGTCGCTGCCCGCCGCGTTTTCAGCAGGCGAAATCAGAGGCGCATCTGACGAGCCCCCCCACCCACTGCGAATCATCCCGGCGCCCAAATAACAGAGAAAAACCATTCCCGCGAACTGTACCGCGAGCATTACGCCACTTAGATGCATGAGCAACGTAGCGACCCCAAACACTACGGCCAACGCGTAAAGCCACACACCAAGACCATGAGCCACGGCAACCATCAGCCCCGCTCCTCGGCCAGAGCTTAGGGTATGTCGTATCACCAAGGCCAAACTCGGTCCCGGCGACGCAGCGCCAGCAAAAAGCGTCAGCGCCAACAGCAGCCACGCGACCTCACCGCCCTCTGACATGATCCACCGTCACGGAGTATCCAGCCCTACTAACAATGGATCGTAGCGATACAGTCCATCCATGGCCTGTTGGCCCGCTCTGGAGGCGGCTTTATCCCGAAACCACGCCTGAATACCCGACATATGAAACACTTTGGCGTTACGACGAGAACCCCGCTGTATTCGCGCTGTTCGACTTCGACGAAGCTGAGCGTAGCGCTGCAATGCCGTGGCCACATCTGATTGACCTGTTAGGCAATTTGCCAATATCACCGCATCCTCAATGGCCATGGCGGCGCCTTGAGCCATAAAGGGCAGCGTGGGATGACAGGCGTCTCCTAATAGGGTGACGCGCCCCTGACTCCAGCTGTCCATGGGCGGACGATCGAACAACCCCCACTTAAATAACGTGGACTCATCTGCTTGCGCAAGTAAGGTCTGTATGTCCTCGTGCCAACCCCCAAAATCGGCCCTCAGTTGGGCAACGGAACCCGACTCGGTCCAAGATTCTGCATGCCATGTATCGGTTTCAACAACGCATACGCAGTTCATGTAGCGCCCGCCACTTACCAAGTAATGAACGAAGTGCTTACCGGGCCCCCACCAAACCGAGGTCTTGGGCACCGCTATCTCCGAGGGTAAGCCTTCGATTGGCACCAACATGCGCCAGGCCATGTTGCCGGTAAAATCCGCCTGCTGTTCACCCCAAAGCTTAGCCCGGACTAGGGAATGAATGCCGTCGGCACCTACCATCACATCCCATCGCTGGCTTTGCCCCTCTGCCGTCAACGTCACGCCGTCATCGCTTTGAGAAAAGTCCTCAAGGCGGGTGCCAAGTTGAATATCGATATTGGGTTCACTCTCAGCAGCGTCGGCCAGCAGCTTAATCAGGTCGCCCCGGTGGGCATGATAATAGGGCGCGCCGTAGCGCGTCTGAGCTGTCTTACCCAAGGGCGTTTGGGAAATCTGACGCCCGCTGCGCCAGTTACGAATATGCGTTGCCTCAGGCTGAACACATACAGCCGCTAGGAGGTCACCTAGGCCAAGCTGGAGCAAGACCTTGGTGGCATTGGGTGATAACTGAATCCCCGCACCGGCTTCAACGAAAGCTGACGCCTGCTCAAGTAAATGAACACGATGCCCACGGCGTGCCAAACACAGGGCCGACGTTAGTCCACCAATGCCGCCGCCGACGACGGCTACGGAAAGGCTTTGACTCAACTGCCGGAAACCCGGCGGTCGACGCCGGCCCAGAAAGGCTCCCGAAGGTCTTTGCGCTTGATCTTTCCCACGGGACTCTTTGGCAGCGGTTCAGTTGTAATCGTGATGCTGCCGGGCTTTTTGTAGGAGCCCAGGTCATCGCTAACCAGATCAATCAGTTGGTCTTCGGTTATTACCGAACCCGCTATCACCACGCAGAGCGCGTGGGGCGTTTCGCCCCAACGCTCGTGAGGAATACCAAATACCGCGACTTCCAGCACATCCGGATGGCCAGCAAGCACATTTTCAATTTCTGCCGGCCAGATATTGAAACCACCGGAAATAATCATGTCATCCGCTCGGTCCACCACGTACAGGTAACCGTTAGTGTCCAACTTGCCCAAATCACCGGTTTTGATCCAGCCATTGACGATGCGTTCGGCGGTGGCTTCTGGGTTATTCCAAAACTGGCTCATCATCCCATCGGACCGAGCGACAATTTCGCCGACCTCATTTGCCTCAACGGGGTTATTGTCTTCGTCCCAGATCTCCACTTCGGAAAATGGTAGGGCAAGACCACAGGCACGCAGGGGGTTGGACCCATCGATCTTGGCGAACCATTGCGCCGAGTTCATCATGGAAATCGGCAGCACCTCGGTTTGCCCATAACCCTGATAAAGCACATCGCCAAATACCTCTCGGGCCGCCAAAGCGGTGGCGTCTTGGATGGGGGCTGCAGCAACCAACAGGCACTTTAGCGACGAGAAGTCTCTGCCTCTGGCGCCGTTATCGTGCACCACCGCGTTGACCATGGTGGGCACCATGAAGGCAAAGTTAATTCCCTCCTGCTCGATTACATCCAAGGTATGGGTGGTCTCAAAGTGGTCGAGCATGATGTTACAGCCGCCGGCTAACCAAATCGGTAAGTACTGATAGCCCGAACCATGGGAAATGGGGCCAAGGTGCAAACACTTGTCGCCGGGTTCTACTGGCGGAAAGGTGTAAAACCAGTCTCGTCCGGCGTCAAGCCAGGCCTTATGAGTGTAGGCCACACCCTTGGACAGTCCCGTGGTGCCTCCGGTGTGCCGAATAATAAAGTAGTCGGTGGAGGCAACCGGCACATCGGGGTCTTTGGCCGACTGGGCCGCCAGCCAATCTTCATAGCCCTCGTCTCTGACAAAGATGTGGGTCAGGTCTGGCAGCTCGTCCTGAAGACCTTCCACTTCATGGGCGTGGTTGGCACTGACTAGAAGCAATCGACAATTGGTATGCCCGAGCATGTGGGTGTGCGCAGGTCGGCCGTTTCGTGGATATAGGGGCACCCGCACCAAGTTGGCTATGGCCGCAGCCTGAAAAAGATCTGCCGCCTCCACAGAATTGTCTTCCAGCACGCCCACTCGATCACCCGGTTGAAGCCCCATAGCTAACAGACCGTTGGCAAGGCGGACGCCACGCTCCCAAGCTTGCGCAAAGGTGAGGCGCACATTGTTGTGCACAATGGCCTCTCGATCACTGTAATGATGAGCGGCGCGTCGCATCAGTGTGCGTACATCCATAAGATCTCCCTTCCCTGTGTGGTCTTAGCATTAGGGTACTGATGCTACCTAGTGACTAGGCCAATTTATAGCTAGCGCTGGACTGAGCACCGGCTTATAAGAAACCTGGTCATATTGCCGGCATCCACGGTTGCTGCCACTATCGAGCTTACGAGAGCGATCAATATGGGGGCAAAATGGAGCGCGGTATGCGGTGCAAAATCAGAAAGAACAGTCCATGGGCACTGCTGTTGATTTGGGCAGCCTACCCGCTGAGCGTGCTGGCAACGCCCCAGGTAACCGACATCTACAACTATTACCCAATGCCCGCAAACCTTGGCACGTCGGGCCAACCGACACCGGATCAATGTGCCGCCATCAAGGCTGCCGGCTTTGATACCGTGATCAACCTCGCCATGCCAACCTCGGAAAACGCCCTACCCGACGAAGGCCGCCTCGTGGCGGAACAGGGCATGACCTATGTGCATATTCCAGTCCCTTGGGAAGCACCCAGCAAAGCCCACCTGCAACAATTTTTCGGCGTGGTAGACACCATGATCACCCAAGGCCAGAAGGTCTGGATTCACTGCGCCGCCAACTATCGAGCCTCAGCCTTTACCTATCGGTATTTGATCCAACAACAGGGACTGCCACCGGCCGAGGCAAGCACACCGCTGCTGCAACTGTGGCTACCCCAGATGGACGAAAACTGGCGGCGTATTTACGATGGACCTTCTGCCCAGGGGAGCCAGCCATGAACGCGATCCGAATAACCGACACAACACTGCTCGCCGGGGCCCGGGCGTTGCTTCCAGAATTGGCGAGCCGCAGCCAAGAGATCGATAACCTGCGCCACTTACCCCAAGACTTAGCCCAGCGCATGGCAGATTTGGGCTTTTACCGTTTGGTCGCCCCGGAGGATCTGGGTGGACTGGGCATTAGTCCCACCAGATTCTGTGAGATTTGTGAAACCTTGGCCACGGCCAACGGCTCTGCCGCTTGGTGTATCTTCATCGGAGCCACATCGCAGTATCTCTTCGGTGCGCTGCCATCGTCACAGCTGCAAAAAATGCTGGAAAACCCCAACGTCATTACTAGCGGCGTTTTTGCTGATAGCGGCACCGCCCTTTACCAAGAACGAGATGGCCAATCAGGCTATGTGATTAATGGCCATTGGCGCTGGGGTTCCGGTTGCCGTAACGCCCAATGGATCTCTGGAGGCATTCACGAAATTGACCCTCAAGGCGAAACCGTGAAATCTGCCGCGCCCCTCACTCGCGCCTTCTTTAAGCCTGAGGAAATTCAAATACACGACAACTGGCATGTGTCGGGCATGCGCGGCTCCGGTTCCAGCGACTACGTGGCCGAAGATGTGTGGCTGCCCGCCGAACGTATGGCCGGTGATATCAACGACACAGAGCACGCCTCCAAACCGATTTACCGTTTCCCTAAGTTTGGGTTGCTGGGAATCCCCATTGGTGCCATTTGTTTGGGTATGGCCCGGGCAAGCCTCGATGAGGTCATTCGGGCATCCAAGGAGAAAACCCCACAGGGTAGCCGGCGCCCACTGGCCCTGCGACCCTCCCTACACATTGATATTGCCAAGGCCGATGCAGCCCTCAGCGCAGCCAAGGCCTACTTTTATCAAACCATTGAAGCCGGATGGAAAGCAGCCCAAGACGCCCCGGGCAGTATCGAAGACCGCCGTAAAATGCGCACAGCCAACGTTCACGCAGTGACCACTGCCATCGATGTGATCGATCAAATGTTTCGCCTGATGGGCGGCAGCTCCGTCTACGAAACCTCGTGTTTGCAACGACATTTTCGCGATGTGCACGTAGCTGCGGCTCACATGATGGTAGGAGAACCGGTTATGGAACTGGCCGGACGTGTCATGTTGGGCCTAGATGAGAACGCCCTAGGCCTATAGCGCTCGGCAATCAACGAACACTACATCATAAAAATAAGGAACCGGTTTTGACCCAGGCACTGAAATTTGGACTCGCGACACCCAGCAATCTCTGGAAACTGGATTGGACCCAACGTCAAAGCACAGTAGAGCAAATAGCAAACTCCGGCTTCGATCATATCTTTATGGCGGACCATGTGTCGTTTCGCAACGGCTCCGGCACCGACGGCTTCGTTGAAGTGGCCGCCCTGTCACAACTGCACCCGACGCTGGGTGTTATGACCGGGATTTACCTAATACCCTTGCGACACCCCTTACCCATCGCCCGTCAGCTTGCCACCATGGCCAACCTCGCTCCCGGACGCATGATCTTTGGCGTAGGCATTGGCGGCGAAGACCCCCACGAACTAGAAGTGTGCGGCGTTAACCCCAAACGTCGGGGGGTGCGGGCAAACGAGTCACTGGCCATCATCAAAGATCTGTTGGCCGGTGAAACCGTCACATTTTCAGGCAAAGAATTTGATGTGCGGCAGGCGCTGATCCGCCCAACCCCGAAAACCCCGATACCCGTCGTGGTGGGCGGCCGGTCTGATGCAGCACTGACGCGTACTGCCCAATTCGGCGACGGCTGGCTGGGAGTCTGGTGCTCGCCTACCCGATTTGCCCAAGCCGTAGAAAGCGTACAGGCACAGGCTGACGCCCTAGGACGATCTCAGGTCGACTGGATGCACGGCTATCAGCCATGGGTGGGTCTTGATTACCAAGACAGTTCAGCCGCACACGAAGCCGTCAAAACGGGCATGGAGGCCTTTTATCGAATCCCCTTTGAAAAGTTCCAGCGCTATACCCCGAGCGGCACGCCATCCGAGGTTGCCGAGCAGTTGGCGCCCTACATAGAGTCCGGGGCGAGCCTGTTCAACTTGAAGGTATGCGCCCAGAGAGCTGAAGAAGAGGTCGCCCTCGGCGCGGATCTGGTCACAGAACTGCGGCGGTGTGGGGTAGCGGTAGCTAGCTAGTTGCTTGTAACGGCCACGGAAATGCCCTCCCTTGGGGCGGAGGCACTGCCTCATAACCTAAGCTGGATGTCCGCATGTGCTGGGTACCAAAGGTCTGAGGGTACACGCTGGTAATCAACGCCGAACGATTGGGAGCGCAATCCCCCGAGGCGGAGAAGTCTTCAAGCATGCTAAGTTAGAAGTCGCCCATTGAGACCCTCTGGCTTTACACCACGCTTACAACTTCCGGACACACCAGTCGCCCGGTTAGGGCATCGTCAATGGCTCGCTCAGCCAGTTGAATACCGGTCTCGTACTTACCAATGGTAAAGAACTGGTTTACGCCCGTACCCAGCCCTCGCTGGATCCCCTCGCCGATCTGAAAGTCTTCACCAAATACCGTGCGCACAACGTCGTAATTAGCCTGCCAGTAGCGCTGGGCTTTTTCATCCATCCGCCCCTTGGGCACTAGCATCATGCATTTGAAAACACAGGTGCCCGGACCCGTTGGAATCACCGTATGGATGTACACGTGGTCCGTCATGACTTGAACAAAGTTGCAGGGAAACACGTAGTTCTGATCCATGTAGTTCCCCCGATAATCCCAGTCCTGCTCGGGCTGATCGACGAGCTCGGGTACCTGCGCCAGGGGTACAGCGTGACGCACGTGGGGATACAGATCGACAAAGACCGAGCGGTTGTCCAAATAGGCGGAGCACGCCGTGTGCTTATGCGCTGAGCAGAAGTGATAAGACTCTTGAAACCCTTCTAGGGCAATACGCCAACCCATGTTGAGATCCACACTCCATGCCTTGAACACAGTGTGGGTGCTCAAGTCGATGGCGGCCAACTGCTCTTCAAGGGGGGCTAACCAGGCATCAATACTGATGGGCATCGGGCTGGCACTAGGCCGCACCCATATCAGACCGAAGCGCTCAAAGGCCGGAAGTTCAACCAAGCCGTGTTGATCCTTGTCTAGATCATCGAAACCAAAGGGCTGTCGCATACCGCGCAACCTACCCTGCAGGTCGTAGGTCCAAGAATGATAGGGGCACGAAAAGGTGCTGGTCGTGCCACTGGTATCCGTAACAATTCGTGCACCCCGGTGGCGGCACACGTTAACGAAGGCCTTCACCTCCCCTTCCCGCGTTCGCGTAACCAAAATTGGCGTGCCGGTTTCATCGTGAGTAAAGAACTGCCCGGGCTGCTCAACCTGCTCAACGTGACCCACGATGATCGGGAACTGACGAAACAACACCTCTTGTTCTTGAGCCAGACGCTCGGCATCGGCGTAATTGGTCACCGGGTTGTGCAGCACCTGAGGCTCTAGGTGAGTTGTCTCCTCTTGGTGATATCGCAGCGTGGTGCGGATGATGTCGACTTCGGCTTGACTGCTGGACATGGCTTTACTCTTTTATCACTAACTCTATTTTTCGAACTGGCGCTGGACTAGGGTCCAACTCATTCCCGATCCAAAACCTGAACACATATTAGGTGCACTAACGTAACGACGAACCCAACAGCTCACGGGCAATGACGTGTCGCTGTACTTCACTAGGGCCCTCACCAATACGACGAATACGCATCTCTCGGAACCAACGCTCGAAGGGCAAATCCTTGGCAACGCCAAGACCGCCAAACATCTGCATACAGCGGTCGACCACTCGCCCGCCGGCTTCGGTGGCCACCAACTTGGCCATGGCCGCTTCCTTTCGAAACGACTCACCGCGCTGGGCCTTAGCCGCCGCCTCCAGGGTCAGCCACAGGGACTGCTTAATATCGATCTCGTTATCCACCAACATCCACTGAATGGACTGTCGAGAAGACAGCGGCGCACCGAAGGTTTCGCGCTGAGGCACATATTCCAAGGCCATTTCTTGAGCCTTGATAGCAACCCCAATACAGCCGGCTGCGTAAGGAATTCGCTGCTTGGTAAGCCGATCGTTGGCGATGGCAAAGCCTTTATTTAGCTGGCCAAGAATGTTGCTGGCTGGCACCCGCACGTCCTCAAAACTCAGCTCGGTTGCGTAACGAGCTGAACGCAAGGTGTGGACCACCCGGCGCACGGAAAATCCCGGGGTATCTGTATCCACGATAAAGCAGGTCACCCCATCTCGACCCTTGTCGTTGGCCGTTCGCGCAAACACCAAGCCATACTGAGCTTTGTCGGCACCACTAATCCAAAGCTTGCCGCCGTTGATGATCCAGTCATCGCCGTCTTGCACCGCCTTGGTCTGAATGGCTCGGGCCGGGTCCGAGCCGCCAGAGGGTTCTGACAAACCAAAGAAACCTTTTTTCTCGCCTCGCAGGGTGGGAAAGAGATACTTTTCTTTCTGCTCTTCGGTCGCCTCAAACAGTTGCGCAAGCCCTGCCCCGCCGAAGGTGCCGTAGCAGGGCACATAGAGTCCGCCACGATGCTGAGCCATTTCTACCGCTATTAGTGTGCGGGTTACTAAATCAATATCCGGACCACCAAACTCCGGCGGAATATCCAGTCCATACAGCCCCATGGCCTTGGTTTTTTCAATCAGCCGGGCGTTATCTTCAGGCGCCAGCTCTTCCGCATCGGGGTCTAGGGCCAGTTCCAAGGGCAGAATTTCTTCCCGCACAAACCGGCGCACCATGGCAATCACAAGCTCTTGTTCTTCGGTTAGCTGTAAATTCATCCTGCGGGCCTCAGTTGCCCGAGGGTCGCAATCTCGCCGGGCACGGATTCACCGGGGCTTGGTTGGTTCGCCTCCGGCAGTTGGCCATAATCGTGAAGGTGAATCATCAGCAGTTCCTTATAACGACTCATATAGGCGGTATTTACTTCCCAGCGCGCAAAAGCCGCGCCCGAAGTTCGCTGTAAGGCCTCAGACACTTCACCCTTCAGACCGAACCGACTTTTGCCACCGGCATAGCCGACAAAGATGATGCGCTTTGACTCATCAGCCAACTGGAATACACCGAGATTCCCGCTAAGTTGGGATGCCGCGGTCTGGGCCGACAGCCATTCTTTGTTCAGACGAATACTCAAACCTGTGCCCCTCAACACAACGTCTTTAGAGCTTAAATGCCCGACCCTAACGAGCCAAGCCTAAACTTT
>ERZ1047472.2663-NODE-2663-length-12412-cov-6.071943_pt1 | contig 12412 bp, 11 predicted proteins | sample MGYA00383095_ERZ1047472 | MGnify/ENA primary metagenome ERZ1047472 (study PRJEB29581, sample SAMEA5548365) | metagenome | biome: marine; feature: coastal; material: water | depth 1 m | study: Short-term variability in the microbial, nano- and picoplankton...
CTCGTAGTGAGCTGTGCTGTCCGCATCGACAAATTCCTGGAGCTTGTGGGCCTCTACAAGCAACCCTTGGGTTGCCGGGTTTTTGCTGTCCAAAATACGCATGGGGTTGGTGCTCAGCCGTCGCTGGCTGTCCTCGTCCAGACGATCTTTCAATGGCGTAAGGAATGCTACTAGCGCTTCTCGGTACTGCTGGCGGGCAGTACCTGAGCCCAGGGTATTGATCTCCAGGGTCACCATTTCAGTAATACCCAGCGCTTGCCAACAAGCCCAGCCAAGACCAATCAGTTCTGCATCGATATCTGGGCCTGCCAGGCCATAAGCTTCGGCACCGATTTGATAAAACTGCCGGTACCTTCCTTTCTGGGGTTTTTCGTAGCGAAACATGGGCCCGGCATAACAAATGCGCTGGGTCTGATTGAACAGCAGCCCGTGCTCTTGAAGCATACGCACGCTGCTGGCTGTGCCCTCCGGCCGCAGGGACAGAGAGTCGCCGTCACGATCCGCCAAGGTGTACATCTCTTTCTCTACGATGTCCGTTGCCTCGCCCACGCCTCGGGCAAATAACTCCGTAAACTCCAGTAGCGGCAGGCGAATTTCTTCATAGGCGTGACCGGTTAGCACGGCGGCTAGCGTGTCCTCTACCAAGCGCCAACGGCGCGACTGTTCGGGCAGAATGTCGCGCATTCCGCGTACTGCTTTCACCACAATGTTTTCGCCTAAGTTGAGGGAGTGGGTTCGGAGGCGTCACCAGACTGAGCATTCGCCCCCACCGTAAGGTTCGCAACGTCCCTGCGGGTGAAGGGCTGTAAGTCAACGTCGCCGCCGTTAAACCTCAGCCTTACTCCGGGACTGTAGCCCAGCTTGATCCGAAAAGGACCGGCGCCAATGTAGCGACGCGTTTGGCCTGTCCGTCCCAAGTCTGCATACAACAGCACGCCAGCCTCATCACGTAACTCGAACCAGCAATCCGAGGTAAAGGACAGCTGGATTTCATCGTCGCCCAGCGCGGTTAATCTCGGCAGCGCGAAGGCCGTCGGGCGTTCTCTTTCCTCAGGCTCTGCTGCTTGCTGTACAAGCTCTTCGGCTTCGGTGAACTGGTCGTCAATGGCTGTGGGCTCGTCTATAGAAGCACTACCAGCATCCTGCTGGCCCTGAGTTTCAATCGGAGTGGCAAAGGCCAACATTTGCGAACTCGTCTGTTCGTCAGTTACCGGATCCGCCGCAATTTGGCTAGCGTCTTCGACCTCTTGAACTCTCTCTGGCGCCCCACGGCTACTGTCTTCGGCAACAACGATGGTTTGTTGCTGGGATCCTAGGATTGATTCCAGCGCTTGGGACTTTTGGTCAGGTGGTACTTGGCCTGAGGCAGCCACTGCAAGCTCGGACCCTGCTGGGCCTGCAACATCCTCAGTTCCGCCATCTGCAACGAACTCTGCGTCAACAGGGTCTGCCTCAGGGGCCGAAGCGTCTATGCGCTGAGCTGGGGACCGGTCGTCTGGCACTTCGGCTTGGTCCGCCTCCGCCATCGCTAAAGCCGGCTGAGATGCTTCAAAAGTGTCTTCGTCGACGCCACTCTGGTCGGAATTGGTCACAAAATAAACGAACCCTGCAGACAGCACCAAGGCCACTACGGCCCACCTTCCCATTTTAAAGGGCCGAACCGCCTTTTCTCCTGAGGCGCGATCAAATGCCGGCTCCGGGGCGCTCATGTCATTGGCTTGTTCCGCGTGCTGGGCCCACCAAGCATCAATCAAGGGCTGACCAGCCAGCCCTAACAGTTTGGCATAGGACCGAATATAGCCATTCACATACACCTTATCGGGCAGTTGGCCTGGCTTAATTTCTTCCAAGGCGCGAACCATCCGAACCGACAGATTCAAAATGTCCGCCGTCTGCTCCCTGGTGAGGTCCAAGGCTTCACGCCCCTCGGCGAAAACCTTCCCCGCACCAACAATTGATTGACTGTCTTTTTGATCGCTCATCTGTGGTCATTCATCTATTCAAGCCAACCCCAGGGACATCTTCACTTTCATTGTACCTGCACCACGTCTACTTGCTGGGCAAGGCGCTCACGATATCGGCTTTGTCGGCGGGTACGGTCCTCCACCATACCAACCAGCTGACCACAGGCCGCATTGATGTCGTCCCCTCGGGTTGTCCGGATCATCGTGATGTAGCCTGCCTGCATAAGTACAGTTTGGAAGGCATACACATCAGCGTTTTTGGGCTTTTGATACCCTGAGCCGGGAAACGGGTTAAAAGGGATTAGGTTGATCTTACAGCGCAGTGACCCGAGCAAATTGGCCAAGGCTTTCGCGTGCTGGGGTTGGTCGTTGACCCCCCGCATCAGGGTGTATTCAATCACCAGTTTCCGCGCCGGCCCCAGGTGTTCCACGTAGTCCCGGCAGGCCTCTAACAGCACCTTGATGGGATACTTTTTGTTTATCGGCACCAGTTCGTTGCGCAGCTCGTCAAAGGGTGCATGCAGCGATATTGCCAGGGACACATCTGTATGCTCTTGCAGCTGCCGTATGCCCGGTACCACCCCCGCAGTACTCACCGTCACTCGGCGCTTCGACAAACCAAAGGCGTGGTCATCGATCATGATATTCGTAGCAGGAAGCACCGCATCGAAGTTCAGCAGCGGCTCACCCATGCCCATTAGGACCACATTTGTCACGGACTGGGACTGCTCGGCAAGATACGCATTAGCAATTACCATTTGCCCGACGATTTCTGCCGACGTCAGGTTGCCGTTAAAGCCCTGCTTGCCTGTAGAGCAAAAACTGCAGTCCAACATACAACCCACTTGGGACGAGACGCACAGCGTGTTACGGCCTTTTTCTGGGATCAGCACCATTTCCACTAGGTCACCGGCCGCCACTTTCAGCAGCCATTTGACGGTGCCGTCCTTGGAAACAAAGCGCTCGTGTATTTCCGGCAGTGTCAGCGTGCAGTGCTCGAGCATCCACTGACGTGCCGTTAGAGGAAGGTCGGTCATACCACCAAAGTCCGTAAGGCCTTGGTGATATACCCATTTCATGATCTGCCGGCCTCGAAACGCCTGCAAACCTATTTGCTGGAACAACGCCTCTAGTTGACCTCGATCCAACCCGTAAAGATTGTGCTTGGTGGTCACGCTGATGTTCCCGTTTAGCCTGAGACCTTCGCCTTAGGCGCGGTCGATGATTTCGTCTGCATTGAAAAAGAAGGCAATCTCGCGGGCCGCAGATTCCGGGCTATCGGAACCATGTACCGCGTTAGCATCTATGGATTCGGCAAAATCGGCTCGAATGGTGCCCGGATCGGCATCTTTCGGATTGGTGGCACCCATGAGACGACGATTGGTTGCAATGGCGTCTTCGCCTTCAAGCACTTGCACCATCACAGGGCCAGAACGCATATAGCTGCACAGATCGGCAAAAAATGGCTTGCCGTCGTGTTCGGCATAAAAACCAGCGGCTTGGGCTTCGCTGAGCTGCAACATTTTGGAGGCAACAATTCGTAGCCCGCCTTTTTCAAAACGCGAGTAAATTTCGCCAATTAAATTACGTGCTACTGCATCTGGCTTCACGATCGAAAAAGTTCGCTCAATTCCCATGGTCATCTCCGTTATGGATACGCTGCCGTGTTTCGTCCCTGCCGTTTAATGAGCGTGATCTAACACCCTCTCTACGACTATGGGAAACCCCGCTATGTATCTAATTTTTAATAAAAAACTCTGGCTCACTGAGCTTCGAGGGCGCGTATTATACGCCTGCGCGTTACTGACGCAATCGGCCCAGCACCTGAGATAAATGCAAGGCTGCCTGATCAATCTCCGCCACGGTGGTATAGCGACCAAAACTAAAGCGCAAAGAGCCTTGAGCCATCGACGTGGACAACCCAATACCCGTCAGCACATGAGAAGGTTCAACACTGGTTGAATTGCATGCGGAACCCGTTGATATGGCCAACTCGGACAAGGCCAGCAGCAGTGTCTCGCCGTCGACACCACCGAAAGCCACATTAACGATCTGAGGGATGCAAACCTCATCGTTGGACGTCAGAGACACGTCTGGCATCTGCGCCAGATGGCTGGCAAAGCGATGCCTGAGACCTTGAATACGCGTGGTTTCCTCAGCCATGTGGCTGTGCATTAGCCTCGCCGCTGCAGACAACCCAACGATCTGGTGAGTTGGCAAGGTTCCTGAGCGCATGCCCATTTCGTGGCCGCCCCCGTGGATCTGAGCCTCTAAGGACAAGCCGTCGGCACGTCGGACATACAACGCCCCGACCCCCTTGGGTCCGTAGATCTTGTGTCCAGAAAGAGACAGCAAGTCCACGCCAAGGGCTTCAACGTCAATGGGTAACTTGCCGTAGCTCTGGGCCGCATCGGTATGGCTTAGCACCCCACGCTCCCTGCAGACGCGGGCAATGGCGCCAATATCGCTAATGCTTCCAAGCTCGTTGTTGACCTGCATGATTGAGGCAACCAGCGTGTTTGGACAAATGGCATCGGCTACTGCCTGAGCTGACACTACTCCTTGGTCATCCGGAGCAAGATAGCTTACGGTAAAGCCCTGTTTTTCCATCCATGCAAAGGTATCTAGAATCGCCTTGTGTTCGATGGTGCTGGTAATTAGGTGCGTACGCCCAAGCCGTTTGCCTCGCTCTAACAGCCCCTTAATGGCGAGATTGTCGGACTCAGTGGCTCCAGAGGTCCAGATGATTTCTCTAGGATCCGCATTCAGCGTGTTGGCTATCTCCACCCGAGCCGTCTCAACTGCCTCCTCGGCCTGCCACCCATAAACGTGGCCCCGAGACGCAGGGTTAGCGAAAACACCGTCCATAGCCAAGTGTCCACCCATGACCTTGACCACCTCGGGATCCGTCGGTGTTGAGGCTGCGTAATCAAGGAAAATAGGGCTACTCATGCAGTGACACTCTTATTAGACCGCCGTGAATATTAACGCGAATGAACGGCTTTGATGTGGTGGACTTAATGAAAAACGTTCGACACTTTCGGCGCACCGGCTACGGACTGGGCGCCTAAACCCCCACACTCAACACTTGAGAGTACACCCAATTTAGAACGGCTAGGATACCGTTTGATGGCGGCCTAAGGCGACACGCACAGCACCGCTCAATCCCACGCGCAGAGGCATGTTGGGATTGCTGTCGTAGCACTTCGATTCGCCCTGAACCCAGTTAAGTATGGCCTCCCAGGCATCTAGGTCTTTGCGGGTCTGCCATGCTGGCAATTCGTGGATGCCAATGCCCAGCTCAGCACCTCGAGTGTAATTCACCGAGTCGCGCAACGTGGCTATGGTTGGGATATCGAAATTCTGCAGAAAACCCTGCAGGCGCTGGCTGCCCCGACTGTTTGTCTTTAAGCGGTTGGCAATGATGCCAATACGCTTTTGATTTTGTGCTCCTCGACTTCCCAACAACAAATCGGCGATGCAATGGGTCGCCGCATGAATATCAATATCAGAGGACATGACGGGCATTAGAATCGCATCAGCACCCCGAGTCGCCGCCTCTAGGCCATGGCGATCAAGGCCAGCAGGCGTGTCAACAATGAGTGCCGTACAGTCCTTGGGTGGAGTCAATTGAAAGGTTCGAGTCGCCTTCCCTTGGTTCCGATAACCGGCGATACCCGCCACGGACGCCATTTCTTCTGGTCGGTGTTTCAGCCACCGAATGGAGGACCCCTGAGGATCAAGATCTAAAATCGCTGGCGTGTCGCCATGCACGGCTAGCGCAGCAGCTAGATTGACAGCTACCGTGGTTTTGCCAGATCCGCCTTTGCTGTTTACGATCACGATTTTTCGCATGGCTGCAGTTGAACCTGATGAGCAGAGGAATGCAATAGGCCGGACGGTTAAAAAACGAGAACAATTAGGCGTTTAGAGCCATATCCATCCGCGTTACTTCATCCGACGCTGCACCGCTTTGAGCATCCCTCGGAGTATTTGTACCTCGGTTTCGTCCAGTTGCTGGCGCATAAAAAGACGGCGCAATCGCGTTACCGTATTGCCCGGATTTGCCGGGTCGACAAAGCCACTGGCGACCATTACCTGTTCCAAATGCTCAATCAGCTTATCCATCTGAACACCCGATGCCGGGTCTTTGTCCCAAATACGCCGGCCTATGGCAGACACCTCTTCCTGCACCGACTGGCTGTCCGCAGACACCTGAACAGATGTTTGCTCCATATACTGAAAGATCTCGTAGCAGATCACTTGCACCGCCATGGCTAGGTTCAGTGACCCGTATTCTTTGGACGACGGAATCTGCAGGTGGGTATGGCAGCGCTGCAACTCGTCATTACTTAACCCGCTATCCTCCCGGCCAAACAAAATGGCAATTTCGGCATCCTGCGCTTGTTCAACCAAAACCGGTCCCAGGTCTTTTGCCAACACCGCCGGCCACGGGATCGCCCGTGCGCGAGTACTGGTGCCAATCACATAATGACAATCGGCGATGGCCTCGGTCACGTCCATTACAACCCTGGCTCCATCCAACACATCCATGGCACCAGCTGCCCGCCAATCCGCCTGTGGATCTGGATATCTTGCAGGGTTCACCAGTACCAATTGATGCAGCCCCATGGTTTTCATGGCTCTGGCCGTACCACCGATATTGCCGGGATGACTGGGTTCAACGAGGACAATCCGAATGCGCTGAAAAAGGGTGTTCAATCTAATAACCGCCTTAGATTCCTGGGTTCATATCAGTATTTACACTACGTGTACTTGGCTTCCCTGCCTGCAACCTTTAGCATGCGCAGCCTCTTCCTCTGGACACCGCAGCTATGCAGCCCATGGCAAACATCGCTTTACGCGCCGCGAGAAAAGCCGCGGACTTTCTGGCCCGCAGCATGGATCGGCCCGATCAATTCCAGATACAGGAAAAACGTCGCAACGATTTTGTCTCCAACATCGATCGCACCGCAGAGGCGATTATCATTGAACAAATCCGGGAAACCTACCCAAACCATCGAATTTTGGCGGAAGAATCCGGCGAGCAAGCTGGTGACTCGGAGTTCACTTGGATCATTGACCCATTGGACGGCACCCTAAATTACTTACAGGGTATTCCGCACTTTGCTGTATCCATCGGCATCATGAAGGGTAACCACCACGAACATGGGGTCATCGTGGACCCAGTTCGGGGCGAAGAATTTGTGGGCAGCCGCGGCGCAGGCGCCCAGCTCAACGGTAAGCGCATTCGAGTCACCACCCGGGCAAAACTCAGCGAGTGTGTGCTGGGCACCGGCATCCCGCCGGGCAGCATGAACCTGCTACCGGACTATTCCCGCACCTTGGAAACCCTTACCGGCACGTGTCGAGGCATCCGACGTGGCGGCAGCGCCGCATTGGATTTGGCCTATGTCGCCTCAGGTCGTATGGACGGTTTTTGGGAATCGGGATTGAGCAAGTGGGATATTGCCGCGGGCATCGTGTTGGTTCGTGAGGCCGGTGGTTTTGTCAGCGATTTGGGCGGCGGCGAGACCTTTTGGGAAAGCGGCAACATCGTCGCAGCCAACGCCAAGTGCTTTAAACCGCTCATTCAAACTCTAAAGAGCTAGACGTGTCGGGCCTGGGCTGAGGCCCAGTCTTTCGATTGCCCGAGTCTTTTCTCCATTGAATTCCTGCGGCGGGCCTTTGCGGCGCTAACAAGAATCACAATACGAGCCTTTAGGGGTAGCTGCCGTCTTCGTTGGCGTCGGTTTCAGGCTCCGGCACCAACAAGTCTTCCCGGGAGATGTTCATGGCTAGCAGTACGTTGGCAGCCACATAGATCGACGAATACGTACCAATCACCACACCAATAGACAAGGCCGTCGCGAAACCGCGAATCACTTCCCCGCCAGCAAACAACAAGGCCAGCAGAACGAACAAGGTGGTCAACGACGTGACCAAGGTGCGACCCAAGGTCTGATTCAGCGCTGTATTGATAATCTCCACGGGCAGACCTCGCCGGGCCTTGCGGAAATTTTCCCGAATGCGGTCACTGACCACGATGGTGTCATTCAGGGAATAACCGATCACCGCCAACAGGGCTGCCAGCACGGTTAGGTCGAAGGTCCATTGAAAGACCGAGAAGCAGCCCAGCACGATGACCACATCATGGGCCAGTGCCACCACGGCACCGACCGAAAACTGTTTGGTGAAACGAAACAAGATGTACAGCATGACAATGATCAATGCCGTTAGCAGGGCCAAACCGCCGTCTTCGGCGAGCTCATCCCCCACTGCGGGACCGACGTAGTTGGACTGCAGCAACACGATGCCCGGGTAGTTTTCAGCTAAGGCGCGGAAAATATCATCACCCAAACCTACCTGAGCCGCAGGATCTGCATTGGCCTGAGGTGGCACCCGAATCAGCAGGTCTTCGTCCGAGCCAAAGGTTTGGACGGTGCCGTTGGTGAAACCCGCATCCACCAAAAATCCTCGCACAGCCTGAGGGTCAACCTTTTCAGCCAGCTTTACCTCAACCAAGGAGCCGCCGGTGAAATCTAAGCCCAAGTTCAAGCCCTGAGTGCCAAGGGACCCCAAGGCCACCAACAAAAGCAGAGCGGATAATGCCGTGGCGATTAGCCGCTTGCCCATAAAATCTACGTGGAGGTCTTTCATATCTTGATGGTCTCTAACTTGCGGCCGCCGTACATCAAATTCACCAACGCCCGGGTCACCAAGATCGCAGTGAACATGGACGTCACGATGCCCACAGCCAGCGTCACGGCAAACCCGCGCACTGGTCCACTACCAATGGACAGCAAAATAATGGCCACAAAGAACGTGGTCACGTTGGCGTCGGTAATGGTTAGCAAGGCTCGATCAAAGCCAGCTTGGATGGCCATTTGGGGCGGATGATTCTTAAGCTCTTCACGGATACGCGAGAAAATCAGTACATTGGCGTCCACAGCCATGCCCACGGTGAGCACGATGCCCGCAATACCCGGCAGGGTCAGAGTTGCCCCCAGCACCGACATGATGGCCACCAGCAAGGTCAGGTTCGCGGCAAGGGCCACATTGGCCGCCAAACCAAAACCACGGTAATAAAAAATCATGAACATCAGCACTAGGGCGAAGCCGATGGCCACGGACTGCCATCCCCTGCGGATGTTCTCATCCCCGAGTTGGGCACCCACTGTACGCTCTTCGACAATGTACATGGGCGCCGCTAAGGCACCGGCGCGCAGCAGCAGCGCCAAGTCTTGAGCCTCTCGCAGGCTCAAGCCGGTAATACGAAAGTTGAAGCCTAGGGCCGCTTGAATGGTAGCAACGCTGATCAAACGGCGCTCTTCAACAGTGTAGTACTCCTCCACCGTTTCGCCATCTACCACGGTTTTGCGTACGCGTGGCTTTTGCTCAATAAACAAAATCGCCATAGATCGGCCAACGTTGTCCTTGGTCACCGCGTGCATTTTTCTGCCGCCTTCATTGTCCAGCTCAATGCTGACCTGAGGCTGGCTGGTCTCGGGATCGTAGGACTGTTGCGCGTCCTGTACGTTGTTGCCGGTAACAATGTTGCGACGCATGATGTCTTGGGTTCGGCCCTGATAGTCGTAGCTTTCGATCTGTGACTTTCGCGCCCGAGGCAATGCCTCCAAACGAAACTCTAGGTTCGCGAACTTGTTCAAAATCTCCTTGGCCCGGGCGCTGTCTTGAATACCCGGCAGATCCACCACAATACGTGAACGCCCCAAACGCTGGACCTGAGGCTCGGAGACTCCCAACTCGTTCACCCGGTTGCGCAAGCTGGTCAGGTTTTGGCTGATGGCCCGATCCTCGAGGGCACTGATCTTTTCTTCGGTGAGGGTAAATCTCAGTACCGCATTGCCCGCCACTTCCCTATCTTGTACGAGAAAGTCTTGATACTCGGTCAGCGCCTCTCGGGCTTGATCCCGGATAGCCTCGTCGCGAAATGCGATACTAATGCTTCGGCCATTGATCCAGTCACGACCGGGTAAAAATCGAATGCGCTGGGAGATCAGTGCGTCGCGCATGCCTTCGGCGCTGTTTTTAACAACCCCTTCGATGTAATCGTCCATGTTCACTTGGAGCAAGAAGTGCGCACCGCCAAACAGATCCAGACCCAAGGACATGGGCTTGCCACCAATACCCTGCAGCCACTGAGGGGTCGTTGGGGCTTGAGCAAGGGCCACCACAAAGTCCACTCGGTCGTTGTTCAATGTATCGGCGATAACACGTCGCGCGGTGAGCTGGCTGCTTTCCGCCGCTAAACGCACCAGCAACGAACCCAAATCGTCTTCGATGGCTAGAACGTCGATACCCGCCGTCGTCAGCGCTGACGCCACCCTCGCCCGCTGAGAGGCGCCCACCGATTGGTCGCTATCTAGGGCTCTTATTTGCACCGCAGGGTCGGGTTGGAACACATTGGGTGCGGCGTAGATCGAACCCAGCAGGCATACCAGAGCGATCAGCGTGTATTTCCAAACCGGAAAGGCGTTTATTGGCCCACGGCGTGACGGTGCGCCAAGAAGGGTGGCACCTCGCTCACTTTCGCCGGAGGGTGTCTTGTCGTCGTTTGTCATCCAATCCTCGTTAGACCCATGGTGTGGCGGGCTGTGATGGGTCTTTTTCGCGTCTGGTCGAAGGGCCTGTACGTCCGTAGGTCGTTGTGGCCCAGCTGCCTATTAGTCTAGGGACTTGATCGTACCTTTTGGCAGGGTCGCGCCCACCGAGGACTTCTGGAAGCGCATTTCTACGCCATCACCGACCTGCACCTTAATAAACTCTTCTTCAACCTTGGTGATTTGGCCAACGATTCCGCCCGCCGTCACTACCTCATCGCCCTTACTCAGGCCCCCAACCAAGGCGTCGTGTTCCTTACGGCGCTTGTTTTGAGGCCGAATCAGCAAGAAATAAAATATGACGACAAAGCCGCCGAGCATGATGAGATTGATCAGTCCAGCATCCGGGCCGGGACCGGCTGCTTCAGCAGCATGAACGGTGGTTTCAAACAGATTCATGATTGGCATTCCATTGATTTTGTAGGGATTCTGCGAGGTTGCGAAATGTACCCGTTTCGATAGACCCGCGCAATTGAGCCATCAAATTATGGTAATAATGCAGGTTGTGTTGGGTCATAAGCATGGCACCTAACATTTCGCCGCAGCGGTCTAGATGATGCAGATAGGCTCGGGAGAAATTCTCGCAGGTATAGCAAGCGCAGTTAGGGTCCAAGGGTTCATCAGCGTTTTTGTGTTTGGCGTTGCGGATCTTCACCACCCCGTTGGACGTGAACAAGTAGCCGTTTCGCCCGTTTCGCGTGGGCATCACACAATCGAACATATCCACGCCACGGCTGACAGCCAGCACCAGATCCTGAGGAGTGCCGACCCCCATCAGATAACGGGGCTTATGTTCGGGCATTTGGGGCGTGGTGTGGGTGAGGATGCGCTCCATATCTTCCTTACTCTCGCCAACTGACAGACCACCAATGGCGTAGCCATCAAATTCAATCTGCTCTAGCCCCCGCAAGCTTTCGTCCCGCAAATCCTCGAACATGCCGCCTTGAACAATGCCAAAGAGCCTGGAACCGGGGTTCATGCTGCCAGAGCGTTCTTGTTCAAAAGTAGTTTTACAGCGTGCGGCCCAGCGCATGGACAGCTCCATGGACGCTTTGGCCTCGGCGTGGGTGGCAGGATGCGCCGTGCACTCATCCAGCACCATGACCACATCGGACCCCAAGTTCCCCTGCACGCGTATAGAGGACTCCGGGGTCAGTTCCACCCGATCACCGTTCACAGGGGAGCGAAAGATCACGCTGTGTTCGGTCATTTTGCGCAGATCACCCAAGCTGAACACTTGAAATCCGCCGCTGTCGGTCAGAATTGGACCGTCCCAGTGCATGAATTCATGCAGACCGCCGAGATCCCGAATACGCTCATCCCCGGGACGCAACATCAGATGAAAGGTATTACCCAACAACATTTGGGTTCCAGATTCGCGCAGGTCTCTGGGCGTCATCGCTTTCACAGTACCGTAAGTGCCCACGGCCTGAAAAACCGGGGTCTGCACTGTGCCGTGAGGCAAGGTAAGTTGTCCCCGCCGCGCTGCGCCATCTTGGGCTAATAATTCAAACACTTGCTCTCTCTATAAACATGGCGTCGCCATAGCTAAAAAAACGATATTCCCTGCCCACCGCTTCAGCGTAAGCAGACATGACCAAGTCGTAACCGCCAAAGGCGGAGACCAGCATCATCAAGGTGGATTGGGGCAAATGAAAATTGGTGACCAAGGCATCAACCACCTGAAAGGGAAACCCTGGAGTAATGAACAACGCCGTGGAGCCGCTGCCAGCCGCCAAGCCCTCGGCTGCAGCCGCGCCCTCTAAGGTACGAATCACCGTGGTACCCACCGCCACCACACGCCCACCCCGGGCCTTAGTTTGC
>ERZ1047472.2664-NODE-2664-length-12410-cov-6.227276_pt1 | contig 12410 bp, 14 predicted proteins | sample MGYA00383095_ERZ1047472 | MGnify/ENA primary metagenome ERZ1047472 (study PRJEB29581, sample SAMEA5548365) | metagenome | biome: marine; feature: coastal; material: water | depth 1 m | study: Short-term variability in the microbial, nano- and picoplankton...
GACATCATCCAAATTCAGAGCGTCAAATATCGAATGCTGGAAAACGATTACGCCTACTTTAGAGTCACTCAGTTCCAAGAACACACAGGCGAGAAGCTTGGGCAGGCGATTGAGAAGCTATTTTCCGAGAACGACGGTCCGATGAAAGGGATGATTTTAGATTTAAGAGATGACCCGGGTGGACTTTTGACTGCCTCTATCGGGGTGTCAGCCGCTTTCCTTCCCAAGGACAAACTCGTCGTCTACACAGAAGGAAGGACGAACAACGCTAGGATGAGAATGTACGCACGCCCCGAATTCTATGCGAGAGGTCCAAAAGGAGATTATTTAACGGGTGTCCCTGAGGCAGCGAAAACAGTACCAATGGTTGTTCTCGTTAACGGTGGTTCCGCTTCGGCCTCTGAAATTGTTGCTGGGGCGCTTCAGGATCACAGACGAGCCGTTATTATGGGGACGCAAACGTTTGGCAAAGGCTCTGTTCAAACCATTCTTCCGCTCGGAAACGGTACGGCAATCAAGCTGACTACAGCCAGATATTTCACGCCCAGCGGGCAATCCATTCAGGCCAAGGGAATTACTCCAGATATAGTTGTTGAAGATGCTACCGTCGAGACAAAGGGCACTTCCTCTTTAAGGACTAAAGAAGCGGACTTAAAAAACCGACTCGACAATCCACAAGACGGTCCGAACGAAGAGGTCGCCATGGATGACGTAGATGAAGATTCTCAAACTGAAGAACAGCTAGATTACCAACTTAATCAGGCCCTAAATTTATTAAAAGGTCTTCAAATCTTGTCAGCGCGCTAACACTCGCAAAAAACAAGTAGAATCCCCATTCCTAAACAGGAATGGGGTCCCTTGGCTGGCGACTCAAGGACTATTACGATGAAAGACGAACAACTTCTGAGATATAGTCGCCATATTCTGCTCCCTGAAATCGGGGTTGAAGGCCAACAGTTGATTCGTAATGGCCACGCCCTGATTGTTGGTGCAGGGGGGTTAGGTTCATCAGCGGCTATGTACTTGGCATCTAGCGGAATCGGCACCATAACAATCTGTGATGATGACACTGTGGACCTGACCAATCTTCAACGGCAGATAATCCATACGACCGCGTCAATAGGAATCCCGAAGGTCGATTCAGCAGAAAGCTCGCTCAGAGCAATAAATCCAGAGGTCACAGTGAAAAAAATAAATTTTCGCGCCTCCGGCTCAATGCTGGAAGATTTAGTGGCGGAATCATCGATCGTTCTAGATTGTTCTGATAACTTTGAGACACGTCACGCAATTAACAAAGCCTGCTTTCAACACAAAAAACCCCTGGTATCAGGTGCTGCCATTAAATTCGATGGTCAACTTTCAGTCTTTGATCCCACTAACAACGATAGTCCATGCTACCAATGTTTGTTTCCGGAAGAGAATGAAGTTGAAGAAACTCGCTGTGCAGTCATGGGAGTGTTTGCGCCATTAGTCGGAATTATAGGAACAGCACAGGCCTCAGAAGCGCTAAAAGTAATCGCGAATATTGGACAAGCAGCAACGGGAAAACTGATGTTATTTGATGCGTTAGGGATGGAATGGCGCTCGATCAAACTGAATAAAGATCCTAATTGCAATGTTTGTGGCGGTTAACTCAAAGGTAAAACACTCAATTGACATTTTAGTTATCTGTTAAGAGCATTCTTATCTGAACATCGCTAAAAGTTGTGGGGTCTTTTGTATAACGACTTTTGGCAAATTGATGCCAGCGCCCGACTACAAAAGCCATAATTTGATTTCCTTTGGGCTCAATTTCAAGCGAAGAATTCATTTCGCCTTGGTTAATAGCAAACCTCAATGATTGTTTCATCGAAGACTCTAATCGGTCATGCAAACGATTGATTCGGACTTGCAACCTATCATTCTCATACACCAACGCATCACCAATCAAGACCCGAGTCATCCCTGGGTTCTTCTTAGAAAAATTCAACAACACATTGATAGTTGAAGACACCTGGGCCAATCCACTCAACTCAGATTCGGAAATTTTATTTATTAAACCGAATACACTTTGTTCAATGAAATCGATTAAACCCTCATACATCTGGGCTTTGCTTGCAAAATGCCGATAAAGAGCCGCCTCTGAAACCTCGAGCCTAGACGCTAACAGTGCCGTCGTTATCTTTTTACAATTGGGATCCTCCAGCATTTGAGCTAACTGCTGAAGAATCTGAAGCTTTCTATCCGCTACTCTAGGCATGTAAAAAATTTAAAGCCATTGGCTAGTTTGTGAATAATTTACTTTGAGGACTGCCTTACCATACACAACGGCGGCAGTTCTTCCAAACATTTCTGAGCTCTGACCGTTCGAGAGACTCATACCGATTAGTATAGTTTGCTTATGCGCGCGTCCACCCAAGAGGAGCGACCAATGCGAGGAGTTACCCAAATTGTTTTCATCCCTAATTTTCGCGCAGTAACGAGATTCAGTAAAGAATCCTCAACCATCACACAACTAGAAGCCTCCAATTTATGCTCTTTTAGCAATCTAAGATAACCATTCCGCGCAGGCTTAGGATACATTTTTGTAGACTCAATGGAGTAAGTATCATCAAAAAAGTGTTTTATCTCCAGCAACTTCAATAAGCGATCAAGGTAGGCAGATGGGGAGTTTGAAAATACAATTTTCTTCCCTGGTAATCTCTTTAGGAAAGCCACTAATCTTGAAGATCGGGAAACAAACTGCTGCAACTCTCCGATTTCGTGAGTTTTTTTCAGAAAATGCCTTGCATTAACGCCGTGATGGCGGACTAAACCAGTCATAGTAGCCCCGTACCTAACCCAATAAAGAGAACGCAACCTATTTGCTTCATCCCTGTCGACAAGAAGGTTTTGCTCAATATATTCGGTCATTTTTTCGTTAATGAGTGGGAATATTTCCTTTCCGGAGAAAAACAAAGTGTTATCGAAATCGAAAATCCAAGCTGACACTTTGCTCTGTGATTTTCGTACACTCCAACATGCGTCAGCGAGAAAACTCACCTTATCGGCTACGTATTAGCGTTCCGACACCCTGATCGGTCAGCACTTCTAATAAAACTGCGTTTTCAACTCGACCATCAATAATGTGCACACTGCTCACACCACTACGCGCCGCATCCAGGGCAGATTCTATCTTAGGTAACATGCCACCATATATTGTTCCGTCATTTATGAGCTGATCAATATCGTCAGGGGTCACTCCCGTCAATAATTTCTCTTTACGATCAAGAATGCCAGTCGTATTCGTCATTAAAACCAATTTTTCTGCGCCCAAGACAGTTGCTAACTTCCCTGCCACGAGGTCCGCGTTAATGTTGTAAGCCTCCCCATCTTTTCCAAAGCCAATGGGCGCGACAACAGGAATGAATCCATCCATTTCCAAAGTTGAAATCACTCTAGGGTCAACTGATTCTACAGCGCCGACTTGACCTAGGTCTAACCGCTCACCTTTTACCACCATTTCAAGTTTTTTCGCCCTGATTAATCCACCATCACGGCCAGTCAAACCGACCGCTGAGCCCCCCGCTTTGTTGATCAAGCTCACGATATCCTTATTCACATGAGCACCAAGAACCATTTCGACCACGTCCATAGTTTCTTTATCAGTCACCCGCATCCCTTGTATGAAGGTCCCATCTTTACCTAGGCGAGTAAGCATGTCATTAATCTGCGGCCCTCCCCCATGAACAATTACTGGGTGCATACCCACGAGCTTTAATAGCGCGACATCGCGCGCAAAAGAACTTTTCAATCCGTCGTCAACCATCGCATTGCCACCATATTTAATTACAATGGTTTTACCGTGGAACCTCTTAATATAAGGCAGAGCCTCCGCCAATATTTGAGCCTTCTTGTGTGCTTCTCCAGTGTTTAGAGACATTGATCTGATTCCCGTCAAATAGAACGTTTAAAATATCATAATTAGTTTAACGGCAAGACACTCTGCCATCCAAAGACCACTATACAGTTGCTTGCCGGTTTAAAATAACAAGTTTTGAAATTTCATATCCGCTCACCGCATGAACCATAGACTACTTTTTTTCTTAATGTGCCTGCTCACTGCTCGCTTCGCTCTCTCGGAAGTAGCTGACACCGTTACGAACGACGCTCAAATATACATAGTAGGAGACACGACCAGTCAGACAATAATCAGCAGCCGAAATGCATCCAAACAAATCAATCCAGGACCGCTCGTAAAGCTGATGTCAATATACGTAATCTTTGATGCCCTTCAATCTGGTGCAATTGATCTCGGCGATAAAGTCGAAATTTCTAGCGCTGCCGCATCAACCTCAGGAATACGAATGTTCCTTACTTCAGGAGACAAAATAAGCGTAGATCGCCTAATTAAAGCAACGGTGATATCAGGCGCGAATGACGCAACACTAGCGCTTGTCGAGGCAGTTGCAGGCACAGAAACAAATTTCGTCGCTATCATGAACCAACACGCCAAATCAATTCGTTTGACGGACTCTAAATTCACGAGTGCCCTTGGATACAACAATAATTCGCAATTCACTACTGCATCTGACCTCTATCAACTCGCCTACTCTTTACTCTTGAGGTTTCCTGAATATTATTCCTACTTCAATCTACAAAAATACGATTATCAAGGCATTGTCCAATATAACCCTAACGACTTACTAGCCAGGGATGCGTTCAATGACGGTCTTTTAGTAGCGGAAACACCGAAAGTCGGTAGTTTCGGAATCATCTCCAGCATGAGAAATGAACGACGCATATTGGCTGTCGTTGGTCATGTAAGCCATAAGCGCGCACTCGGACCAGAAGCCCAACGCCTGATCAACTTTAGTTTTGAACAATTCACGACCATTCCATTGACAATAGCTAAGACGCCGCTTACGCAAGTCGCAGTAAGAGAGGGTACGAGTGACTTCATAGGTGTGGGGACTTACGATGACATATCCATCACCATTCCACGGGCAACAGAAGAAAAATTAGAGATTAGCGTACAGAGCCTTCAACCTCTAATGGCGCCTGTTAAAAGCGGGGACGTAGTCGCCAAACTAGTCGTTCAAATTAATCAGGAGACCCTGCGAAGTATCGACTTACACGCCCTGAATGAAGTGGATAAGGAGGGGGTTTTAAGTAAAGGTTGGAAAAGGTTAAAATCAGCCTTGAGCGGTCATTAACGCTAAAAATTAGGCCTAGGACATTTACTATGGCGATCTCGCCCTCAAAAGAAACCGAAATAATTGATTATCCGATTTCATTTCCTATAAAAATTATCGGACCCTCCATACCTGATTTTGAAGCACTGATACTTGATATTCTCAGGAAATATGCTCCTGACGTTGATGACAACGAAATATCAATTAACGATAGTAAAACTAAAAAATATATGAGCGTAACTTATACCTTTAACGCTCAGTCTCGAGAGCACCTAGAAACCGTATATGCCGCCTTAAAAGCCAGCCCACTCGTTTCAATAGTACTTTGATGTTGTGCTTCGCCAACTGACTGATTAAACTTACAATTGTGATTATTAGGACGCTCGGCACACTCGATTATGAAAAAGCCCTCACAGCGATGCGGGATTTCACTGCTCAACGCTCTCAGAACACCGAGGACGAACTTTGGATATTAGAACACCCGCCTACCTATTCAATGGGATTAAAAACACGAACCGAGCACTTGCCAAAAAATACCCCAACTATCCCTTTAATTCAATCGGATCGAGGCGGTCAAATAACTTATCACGGTCCTGGTCAGATCGTCACATACGCGCTTTTTGACTTAAGTAGAATGAAACTATCTGTTAGAGAAACAATTAGATTATTGGAAAAAACGACGATCAATCTGTTATCTTCTTTAGGTATTCAAGCCCATGGGGATGCAGCAAGGCCAGGCGTCTATGTTGGGAAACGGAAAATAGCATCTTTAGGACTTAAAGTGAGACATGGTTGTTCGTATCACGGTGTAGCATTAAATGTAGATATGGACCTTAAACCGTTTAACGAAATCGAGACTTGTGGTTATCCTGAATTAGATGTAACGCAGCTCAAAGATTTAAACGTTAATCTACCAATTAAAGAAGTGGCCCAGCGATGGGCCGATCAGTACCTCGTATCTTTCAGCGAACCAGTCGTATCTGGATAATATATGAACACTAAAAGTATTAGAGAAACAGGATCAAACAAAACTGCGAAAAACCCTATAAAAATTGCGCCAGTCAATCCAATCAAAAAGCCTGATTGGATACGGATCAAACTTCACGCGACTAAAACATTTCAAAACGTGAAAGAAAAATTGCGCGAAAGCTCACTTCACACTGTCTGTGAGGAAGCGACCTGCCCAAACATTAGCGAATGTTTTTCCAAAGGAACGGCCACGTTTATGATTTTGGGTGATCTATGTACTCGGAGATGCCCGTTTTGCGATGTCGCGCACGGTCGACCTGACAAAATCGATCAGGCTGAACCGGAGAGGCTAGCGAATGCAATTAAAGAGATGGGCCTTAAATACGTTGTAATTACTAGCGTGGATCGTGATGACTTAAGAGACGGTGGCGCCGCGCATTTTGCCAACTGTATTAAGGCCATTCGGTCTTCATCACCAACGATTAAAATCGAGATTCTCACTCCCGATTTTAGAGGGCGACTAGATACTGCACTCAGCATTTTAAGTGTCGAGCTACCAGATGTAATGAATCATAATTTAGAGACAGTACCCCGCCTATATAAACAGGCCAGACCGGGAGCGAATTACCAGCACTCCCTTGATTTACTCCAAAAATTTAAACATATCAATCGAGATGTCATCACCAAATCAGGAATTATGGTTGGTCTGGGTGAGTCCGACGATGAAATTATTGACGTGATGCATGACTTAAAAAAGCACGAAGTAGATATGGTCACTATCGGGCAATATTTACAGCCAACGAAAGGACATCTGCCGGTTAGTCGGTATGTTCATCCTGATCAATTCAATAAATTCGAAAAAATAGGACTATCTATCGGATTTAAGCACGTGGCCTCCGGCCCACTTGTCAGGTCTTCTTACCACGCCGACGAACAAGCCGAGACCAGCCTCAGTGAAAACATCTGAGCGTAGCGGAAATAACCTTATTCGGATTGAGGTTGTCGAGACACTCGCTAACACTGCTTATATGCTGAGAACAGCCTTCGTTCATGCATGGCACGCACCATCCTGAACCTTGAACTAAAGTGACATTATCTACTCTCTGTGTCCCCACTTGGGCCCAAGCACTGGGAACTCCTGAATAACCGCTTGGCCACGGACCCCAAACTAGCGGATTTGAGGGGCCAAAAAGGGCAATTGTAGGCGTTCCAGTCGCTGCAGCTATATGAGTAACCGCTGTATCAGTCCCGACGTAGCAACCCGCCGCGCAAATCAATTTAGTCAAGTCATTAAAAGAAGTTTGATTTAAAAGATTGAGTACTTTTTCATCCTTTAGATACAACTGACCCGTAGCTTCTGGCGGATGGCCGTCAAACATACCAATGAGTACAACACCCAAATGGTTATCAAGACATGCCTTAATCAGCTGCCGCCAACTGCTAATTGGCCATTCCTTATAGCGAAATTTAGGCGTCAAATGCATGACCACATAACGTTTCTTATACTGCCAACGTTGGAAAACTTCAATCTCAATTTTGTCGTTTTTAAAAAATGAAGGAATTTGGGGGGCTATTTCAAAGCGACCCAAAAACTGAGCAGCTATATCGTGATACATCACTAACGTATGCCGCCCCAATGAATCGAACACTACGTATTTGGTCAGGAGCCACTTCTTCCAAAAATATTTCTTATTTTCAACCAATGTGCCATAACGTTTTTTACCGAATAACCAAGCATAAAGGACCGGTCTGTCGCCAGGTAACAAAGATATTGAAATGTCGTAATGACGATAATATTTAGCAACAAGTTTCAGATGGCTTTTTAAACGAGCACGCTCAGAAATTGTAATGACGTTGTCAACTTCCTGAATGGCCAATACACCCATCTCCGTGCCACGGAAAACAAGCATGTCCAACTGCGCGTTGGGATACCGAAGCCGTAAAGCATGTAGCGTGGGTGTTGCTAAAAAAACATCTCCGAGGCGTCGAGTACAAATAACTAAAATTTTCATTCAATTATCCTTCTCACTGACTGGGCCTTACGCTTTTTAAGCCCTAAATTTGCATTCGTCTTGTCTGTGTCCAACAAAACTTTGAGCCTCTCCTTGTTTTTTTTCAAATGACTCCGGTCGTTTTCAGCATGCCAAAGGTGCAGGGTAGGCGTAGCCTGACGGGCGCTCTTGTGACGTACGCCCTTTTTAATCAATCGAACGGTGAGGTCAGAGTCCTCGAGACCCCACCCAACATATTCCTCCTCAAACCCGTTCACATCAGCTAAATCAGACTTCCATGCGGAGAAATTACACGTCTTCACACCACGCCAGCGTCTCGGGCGCAACTTTCTCATTAGCGTTAGTGTCGGATAAGAAAAAAAAGGCATTACACGGTTAATATCTCGAAAGAGATAATGCCTCAAAACGGTGAATACCCCCCAACTATTAGGCTGGATCGAATGATTTAACAGGTTGTCAGTCAGACGCCGACTCAAGAGCACGCGATTCCCAGACAAAAACCAACCTTTTTCAGCTAATTCTTTATGCTTTCGGACGAAACTTTTTCTTGGAACACAGTCACCATCGGTGAAAATTAAATAATCACTGCGACTCGCCCTTATCGCCTTATTTCGAATTCCTGCAGCTCTAAAACCAATATCCTCGTGCCAAACATGCAACAAATCGACTGGAGACTCGGTTTTTAACTGCTCCACTGTTTGACGCGTTAGTTCATTGGAGCCGTCATCAGCGACAATAACGTCGAAATTAAGGTCATCTTGAAGAAAGAAGCCTCGCAACGTGAGTGCCAAGGCATCCGGACGATTATAAGTGGTAACAACAACAGTCGTTTTCAACGTTTTTGCTTATTTAAGTAATAAAGCTTTACGTACTTATAGTACGCCCCCTCCCCATTCGACACAGCAAGTAAAAAACCCTCTGCCCCGTCTAAAAAACCTGCTTTAACAATATATGTCTTCAAAAAAGCACCAAGTCCGTGCAATACGGCTGCCGTCAAGCTCGTTGTCCGGCCCGACTCCTTAAGCTGTTGAGCACCTAGCGATGAATAGCGATTTACCTTCTCAAGGACCTCGTCCGGAGAATGAAACGAATCATGCATCATATGATGCCGTAATCTTTCAGGCTCCCCCGAAAAGACAAGCCGCTCGTGAACGAGGCTGTCGCTAAATCGAGCTGTCCCTCGTCGGAATAACCTTGCCACATAATCTGGATACCACCCGGAATGGCGCATCTCTTTCCCGCAATACTTAGAGATTCTAGATATCTCAAAAATATCACTCTTCGCTTTAGTATGGATTAAATTGCTAATTTCAGCAGCCAATTCAGGACTTACGAATTCGTCAGCATCAATCGATAAAACCCATTCCGTTTGCGCTAGGTCAATAGCCATATTTTTTTGCCGGCCGAACCCATGCCAATTGGTGACGTGAAACTGGGCTCCCTTTGAGCTAGCGATGTCTGGAGTTCGGTCATTACTGCCGCTATCTAGAACAATCACCTCTGACACCCAACGCAACGCATCTAGACAACTTCCGAGGGTGCGCTCGGCATTCTTTGTAATGATCACTGCGGATATCTTTTGCGATCCGCTCAAAACCTTGGACCTGGAATTTTGAATTATTGCCATCGAAATTGACTATCGTGTCTGACCCCATGCAAGGTCATATCAAATTTTTCGATCTCACTATGTCGCCACGAAGCTTCCATATTTTTACGTTTGAGACGTCTTCTTTTTCTCTCAAACCAATTCAAGCCTAATGATTTGTAATTATTTCGATCACCTAGCGCCTGGGACAATAGCAATCCTTTTTCCTTTTTCATTTGATCCTGAGTGATGGAACCAAAATGATGGAACCAAACCGAGCCTGTGATAGCTGATTGGATACCAGCCTTATCCATTTCATTAAAAAACATGGTGTCCTCGTAACCCAGCAAGCGAGGTTTAGGTGTGAAATAGCCTATATCCGCCCAGACACTCTTATGCACCGCTAGACAAACAGCGTGTCTTGCACCTTGACGATATATCGCAGCCAAACGCTTTTCAGCCTTAGTTGCAAACTTTTGGAAGTCGTAGTCTAGCGGGCCTTCAATCATCGCGGGACTGACTACTTTTACATTTAACTGTATTGCGGCATCAATTAATCTCTCAGCCCATTGGGGCGTCACCAAAACATCATTATTCATAACGATTGTCCAGTCGGCCTGGTGCTCTAAAGCGCCTTGATTCCAAGCAACACCACATCCAAGATTAGCCTTATTGAGAATAACTTTCCCGAAAGATTGGTCAGCTAAATAGTCTCGCGTACCGTCTTGACTACCATTATCGACCACGACCACTCGATCCATTGGAGTTTTAGCCTCAACCAAACTACTTACACATTGTTTTGTATATTCAACAGAATTGTAGCAAGCAAAGGTAATTGAATAATCGTGCATATGTTTTCTCTAACCTTTTACAGAGGAGTTAAATAGAGTAAGGTACTTTGATAGTTTAATTTCCATCAGTTTAAGCCTAAGTCGTGTCAAAACCAAAAATTTACGATTGTTTTTCTTTTTTTAACGAAGAACTGTTGCTCCAGTTGCGACTGGACACGCTTTGGGATCACGTCGATTATTTCATTATTTCCGAAGCGACTTACACACACAAAGGACACCCAAGAGATACTATTTTCGACATAAAAAAGTTTGCAAAATATAAAGCTAAAATTCGATACTGCAAATTAGAAACGAAACCAATCGGGCCTAATGATTTCTGGAAAAACGAAAATTACATCAGAAACAATATCACCAGTGGGCTGAGCGACGCCGATCCCGAAGACCTTATCCTGATATCAGACCTAGATGAAATACCCAACCCATCTAGTATCCTCTCTTATGATTCTCAATTTCTGCGAGGAGATTTTTTCCAAAAGTACTATAGCTATTATTTAAATAATTTGTGGGTACAAGATCCAAACGCTGACAACCCCACCGAGGTGACGTGGAGAGGAACCAAAATAACAACCTTTGACCACTTCACTAAATTCTTTTCGAGTAATGCAACAAGTGTCAGGCACTTCAAATCCAGTGGGGTATTGAGGTCTTTAAAAAGAACTTGGTTCCACAAACGAAAAGTCCAGCATATCAAGGCTGGGGGGTGGCATTTCACTTGGGTACTTTCGTTGGATGACATCATTAAAAAGATGGACAGCACCGCACATTCTTTTGACGACCCAAAATATAGAGATAGATCGTATTTAAAAAACAGTATCGACGCCAATAGGGATTTTCAAGACCCAAACAAACACTATGTCGCAAAATTAATCGATGACTCATTCCCGGAGCCCTTAAGACGCGACACAGAAAGATATAGCGAATTCATAATGGAGACTATCTCCGAATGATGCATAACAGCTGACACTCAATTATTGGTTCGTAACATCTGATGCCGCATGCGCCAGAAGACTCCCTGAACCGAGTTACGATTGGGAAAATTCAAATGCTGATAACTCCACCTCCTTGAGGTGGCCCTAAGCTTTTTCTCAACCCTCATCCATGAATCGACTCGTTTTTCAAATAACTCACCTCCATATGCTGGGTAACGTGCGGAGGCAGGGTGCAAGTAATCATATATTTGCCCCTTGAATTCAGCTGACCTAACTACGTACATTTGATCTGAAAACCCATAGCCATAGGCAAAATCATCATCTGAAAATAGGGAATCCTTATCGACCTCACGAAACTTATAATCCCAAGCGAGATTAACAACAGATACATCAGGCCTTTTACGCAATAGATTCACAGCCTCGTCTAGCCAAGGTTCTGGAACATCACAAGGAACACTAGAATCTCCGGAAAAGTGAGCTAAATACTCGGTATCGCAAAGATATATAGACACCAATTCAGCTATAGAATAATAATAGCCTCGACCTAGTTTGGCCTGAGTTAAATCGAAAAAATTTAACGCCTCAGTCGCATAGTCGTCAACAAAAACAAAATTGTCCAAGAGGCCGTCGTCAACGAGCTTCGCGGCATAATGAGCTACTAGTTTAGGTTTTTCGACATTGTTGATAAAAAGAACTCTCCTTGTCGCAGCTCCTCCGACCCTCAGCATCAGTCGTTTTATGAACCGATCTTTTAGCATGAATTTCCAATCTTTTTCCCATACTTTTGTCTCGATTGTCAGTGACATATTTAAACCCTAATCATAATCGGAGTTTTCTACAGTGGAATATTTTAAGCAATTGGGTGGCGTGAGAGTAATATAATTGGCATTATTCCAAAAAATAAGGAAAAC
>ERZ1047472.2667-NODE-2667-length-12403-cov-10.180677_pt1 | contig 12403 bp, 10 predicted proteins | sample MGYA00383095_ERZ1047472 | MGnify/ENA primary metagenome ERZ1047472 (study PRJEB29581, sample SAMEA5548365) | metagenome | biome: marine; feature: coastal; material: water | depth 1 m | study: Short-term variability in the microbial, nano- and picoplankton...
AACAAAACTGTTATCGCCAATATTGCGATATAAACGAGTGCATTACTCCAATTGATCCATCCTTTTCTGAAGTATTTATTTTTTTTGTTCATCCAGTGTAATTATGTGTTTAAAAACATTCTAATTTAAGATTTGTACAGGCTCATAACAACACATCAAAATCATATACTCAGGATTCATCTCGCGATTAGGAACAACAGTTCATTTTTTATTTTTCAAAAATCCTTTTTGACGCGACACACAATGATTTCCCGTGATGTATTGACACCTCTGATACCCGTATTTCTATATCGCATGCTCCTATAATAGCACCCGCCTTTTTGCGAATCAAAATTCGGTTTCACTCTGTGTTTGAACATGGGGTCAAACACACGCATGATAGATTTACTCTTGGGATTTTATTTGCTGCACCAATTCAAATACGGGCTCTTTGGCCAATACATAACCGACGCTCAAAACCCCTCCAAGGAAGAGCCAAATTCCCACCATCAGACTTCGTTTCGGCCCCGATTTTTCATTGGGCAAAACAACCGACTTCAAAATAGAAAACACAGGGGTGTCCTTGGTTACTTGTAATTTTACTTGCTCTAGCTGTGTTACGACATTTTGAAAGACGGCAGTCGCTGTTTGCAACTCCGATTCGAACCGCGTTTGATTGACGGAAAGACTACTGGTTGAAATACTCAAATTACGATCCTTGAAATTCGACAAACGATCCTGTGCTTGGTTCAATAACTTTTTCTTATCCTTATACTGCTCCTCTAAATAGTGCAACAATTCCAAACTCGATTTTGTTTTGATTGCAATGATTTGATCTTGCAAAAGAAGTTCTGCATTTTTTGCGACTTGCGCTGCTACTTGTGGATTTTCGCTCTCGGCGATGATCTCTATAAATCCTTCTTTGTCATTGATAGACAAGGTCAACAAATCATCAATGGCCTTGAAATATTCAAAATCTTCTTGAGAAATAGTAGTAACGCCCTCCAAGAAATCTACTGATGGCTTTGACATATCTCCTCGAAACAAATCAACAATTTTAGCAGGCAATCCAAAGGTGTATTCTTTGATTTTTCCGAAAATTGTGGGTGTTTTCGACTCGGAAAAATAGGCTCTTAAATTCGACACACCTGCTATGTTTTTCAGAGGAGTGTCCAATAGTTTTTGTCTAAAATCAGAGCTTTCCACAATCTTCCCGTACAACATGGGAGAAATTTCTTGACTTCCTTGCGACATCCCTCCAATATTGATCCCCGCCAAGGAAGCCAATCCTTTCAAACCACTAGACCCAGAAGATCCTTGCCCACTAGAAATTGGAGTAAACATCGAAGAAGCAGTGTATTGGTTAGGTGTAAAGAGCGCCACAAACACTCCAAAAAAACCAAAAACAACGATCGTTTTTAGAATGAATTTTTTACGCTTCCATAGTTTAGACAACAATGCGATGATGTCTATACTGTCTTGGTCCATCGTATTTTTGTTCGAAAATTCCATAAGCTTATAATTGTGATGCTAAAACAACAGTGGTCAATGTACTTGTAATAATTCCAAAAATTCTCACAAAATCATCTAAAAATTTATCTCCATCTCCCGCAATTTTTTCCGGCTTTTCAACGACTCGAATCTCTGCACCGGGCTGCACTAAAGGATTGTGAAACAGACTGATTTTTTCAGTTTTACCATTGGCTTGAACCACAACTTTACTCTCTATTCGTTTCTTTGTACCTCCCGACTGACTGATGTAATATTTTGCTCTCTTCCCTTTTTCCCAATTAAAAATTGTAGGATTTACAAGTGCACCCGACGTTTTTACCGATGCCAATTTGGAACCAATGACCAAAATGTCATCTTTCTTCAAAACGGCAACTGTTTTACTCAAGTTTTTATCGATATTCAAAAACATCTTCAGGCCATCTCTCAAAACATAGGAACTTTCCAAATGGGAATTTTTTGTCAATCCGCCTGCCACATCTACAACTTCTTTGAGTGAACTATTGTCATTTTCAAGTACCACATTTTGTGGGAATTTCACTTCTCCTTGAACATTGACCACCGGCACATCCAAGGCTCTTAGAGGAGCAAAAACCGAAATGACATCGTGATTTCTTAACACCAAGGGATTCTTGGGTTTCTTATGCAAACCAAGCAGGTAATCCGTATCAATCTGATAGGTTTGCATTTTGGAATACGTTCCTTTCTCTACAGACCTGTCCAAACGATTTATGTGAACAACTTTTTTTTCTGCTGACTCTGTAAAACCCTCTGCCATGAGAATCGCATCCTCAACAAACATATTATTGCCCAAAGAAAATTCTCCTGGATTGACAACTGAACCCAAAACTTTGAATGTGGGCTCGAGGTCTTGGGTTACCGATTTTGTATACAACACTACCTCATCTTTGGGTCTTAGGCACGTTGCTATCAACTCCTCAAGGTTGTCGATCTTGTACTGTAATATATTATACATTCCTGTTGATTCATCATATCTTTTTACATCCAAACGACTCGCAAGCACCTGTGCTTGAAAATCCAATTCTTCATAAGAAACCGTTTGAAAAATCAAATCAAATATGGAGAGATTTTTGCTCCAAAAAATTGTCTTGGGTTTCGTTCCAAAACCAGAAATACGAACCGTTTTGACACCTTCAACCTCTTCCAAAGAATAAATTTTGACCGTATCGTTTTCTTTTAGAGTTACTTGTAATTCTTCATTTAAAACGCTTGATAAATCAAAAGTTTTAAATGATAAATTTCCTTTTTTATCCACACTTTGAATGTCTATTTTTCTCATGTAAGTATTTTTCGACAAACCATTGGCACCTTTTACAATCAGGTCTTTTAAATCGCTGAAAACATCCAAGGCATAAGCCCCTGGAGCATTTACATTCCCCTGAACAACGACAGCATTCGTTTGCTCAGATAAAATTCCTTGTACCGTAACGCGATCACCATCTTCCAACTGAAAATCTTTTTGTCCATCCTTGAGAATACTCTCATAATTCACCGTGGTTAAAAAACGATCAAAAACCAATTGCTGTGAGCGCTCTTGAAAAGGTGTGATTCTAGAAATATTGATGTTTTTTATCGAAGCACCTGCGGGAAGACCTCCAGCGTAATCGAACAAATTTCTGAGTGATTCTGTATTTTTTAGCTCATAAATTGCTTCTTTCTTTACTTGCCCGGATAAAGAAATATCCGACAATCTCGGCCCCACAAAAATAATGTCATTGTTGGACAATCGAATGTCTTGGTCTAAATTTCCTTGGGTGATGTAATCGTATAAGTCAATCGATTTTATCAAGGTGTTGTTTCGATAAACTTTGATGTCTCTTAAAGTTCCTGAAGTATCCACTCCTCCCGAGGCATACAATGCATTTAGCACGGTTGCCAAACCGCTTACAAGATGGGGCCCTGGAGCGTTTACATTCCCCAAAACAGTTACTTTTACCGGTCTTATTTGGGTTAAAGACACATCCAAAAAAGTACGTGAAGGTTCAGACAACAATCCGCTGTAATATTTGCCTAAAAATAATTTCATCCGTTTTTTAAGTGTCGCAAAAGAGTTCCCAGCAGCAAAAAAAACCCCCATATTTGGAAACGAAATATTCCCATTCAAATCTATTTTAGAAACAAACTCTAGATTGTTGTCACCAAAAACAGTAATTCGAAGCTCATCACCAGGGGCCAAAATATAACCCTCGTCAATATTCCCCAACAAATATTCTTTTTGTCCAAATGGGTTGTTCTCAAATATAGCATATCCGAAAAAATCCGTTGCGACTTTCTCAACTCGAACTTCCTTTGTCCTGTCTGCAACAATAAAGTCCAACGGAACTACATTCAACTCAGTGATGACATTGCTTTCCTTGGTCAATTCAGACTCCCGATCAGCTTCACTGGATCTCGATTTTAAGTAACCATTCAAAAAACTATCAAAATCTATACCTCTCATCTGAGCCATCTCTCTGGCTTGAAATTCACTTATTCCTTTGCTTGACAAAGCATTCATAGCAGCTTGTCTAGAATCAACTTCCAGACGGTTTGCCTCAGCGATAATGTCTTGCTCACTTTGTGATTGTGCTGTGCATAGACTCAACAATGCACAACAGGTAATTAACGTTTTACGCACCTTCTTTGTATTTAACATGAATATTGTATTGTATTTTATTATTTTTATCTCGTCCTACGAACGATTTGCAATGGTTTTTTTTAAAAAGGCAGTCATCCCCAAAAAAACAGCGAAAACAAGGATTGTCAAAAGCAACATGATCACACTGTTAAACATCGAGGCACACCAAAGCGTCAGTATCACCACTTTGAAATTTACAAACCCCAAGATCAGCGTCGTTTTCAAATGGGACAAACCTTTGTCAATCAAAACGTGGTGCATGTGGTTTCGATCCGGAAAAAAGGGACTTTTCTTCGCCAACAAACGGACACCGATTACCCGAAAAGTGTCTATCAATGGAATGCACAAAATGGCCGCCAGTACAAAAATTTTGTTTTCCATTTCGAAGCGAAAATGATGGGACTCGTCAGGGGAAAAAGAGAGGAATTTCAAGGCCATAAATGCGATACAAAACCCAATCAAAAGGGAGCCTGTATCTCCCATGAATATTTTTTTTGTCGAGGAAAAATTATAATATATGTAGGCCAATAACATGCCGACAAAACTCAAACAGAGCAAAAAATAAAAGGACATACCCACAGCCCAAAATATCACAGAAAAAATACTAAAGACAACCATTCCAATGGTTGCCGCCAAGCCATCTACCCCATCGATCAAATTGTAAGCATTGACAATCGTCAATACCAAGATCATCAGCAAAGCGTAATACGGTACGACAGGAATCGCATGAATGCCAAATAGGCCGTGTAAAGAAGGTTCTTGCCATCCGCTGTGGTAAAACAAAAACAATGTGGCACAAAACTGGATAAATAATTTTGCCCTCGGAGAAATTCCTACCAAATCGTCTTTCAAACCGGAAATAAAAATAAGTGTCGTGCTCGCAATCAAAGACACACCTACTTGTTCCTGATCAAATTGTTGGGTAAAAAAAACTGTAAGAATCAAAACCACAAAAAAAGAAACGCCCGCCATAGTTGGCGTTGCAGTAGTATGTGAGCTTCGATGACCAGGCTCATCGTTCAACTTCCGTTGAACGATAACCCCTGCAATTTTGGGTACTAGGTAATAGACCAATACAAAGGAATAGATTACCGAAAGCAAGGACATTAGCATAAAATTGGACGTAATTTCAGATAACATTAATCTCATTTATTATTGAACATTCGAAAAAATATTTTTTCCAACAACATCCGCATGGAACTGGATTTTCTCATACATTTTTTAAGCGAGCAGCAACGCTCCAACGATGACAAGCAGTGCACTGGCCACCAAAAAGACGAGGAGGACTTTTGAAGTTTTCTTTAGAAATTCCATGGCTTTTATTTTACAGGTGAACATTTTAAGTAGCCAACGCTTTTGTTTCACTTTGACAAACTTCCAAATGATTTCGCGGAACAGTCAACTCAATCGATTGGTTCAATGCATTGATATGAAGCAAAACACGATGCTTTCCTCTCTCCTCAAGAAATGTAGCAAACATGCCTTGAAAAGCACCTTTGACAACACGTACCAGTGTTCCTTTTGACAAATCCAGATTCTGATGTACCACATGGACATCATTGCCATTGCAAGCAATTTTTAAATACTCGATTTCATGGTCTTGAATCAAAGCGGGGTTTCCCAAATATTTTAGCACAGCAACAACACCTGGAATGCCGAGCACATCGCTCAACTCCTTTTGAGAAACTTTGATAAAAACATAGGATTTGATGAGGGGTATGCGTACCTTCTTCTTCCGATCTGACCATTGTCGAAGTTCGGTTTTCATCGGCAAGAAAGCTTCATAACCAAGCTGTTTCAAGCGATCTAAAACTTTCTTTTCTGTTCTAGACTTGGTATAAATGGCACGCCATTTTTTGGTGTCCGATATAGGGAGTAGGGTACTTTTCATTTTTCTTTTTCACGGCTCCGCCCTCTTCAGTCACAACTATTGCAACTTACTTAGAATGGTGACCTATCGTTCTGATTTCGTTTTGCCTTGTTTGATACACTGATCAAAGACAGCGAAAGAAACCAAGAATATGGGCAAAATTACTTGACATCAATGCACTCATTGTGCACTGTAAAAAAAAAAAAATGCACAAATGAGCGCATGCACAGGGCACAAAACAAAACACTTGAAATACAGTATTTTACAACTGGTAAAAAAGATTTGAAAAAGAAAAAAATTCCGCTGAATTTAACACAGAGGACACTTATAAAAGCTGTACAAATACGGATCAATGATACAAGCGATACAAGGCCGCCACTCGTCGCTTGAAATTCTCACGAAATAGCGCGGGCTCCACGATTTCAATATCCTCACCCAATGCCAGCAAAAGCTTCTCCAATTCGTAATTGGGCAACACTTCTATTGCGAAGATGTTTTCTCCAGAAACATGGGACAACTCTTTTTGAGATCCGTGAATGGGCTTGGTCCGGATGTAAGGTGCCAATGCATCTGAAACACGCAGTTTTATTTGTATTAATTCCGCTGCTTCCGGAACCGTTACACCCACCACATCCTCAAAATACTCCTCAAAATTGAGGGCTGTTTCCTCGTACGTGAGGGCTGTTTCCTCCAAAGAAATAATGCGATCCAAAGCAAGGTTGGTCAAAGTAGTAAATTCAGGACTTTTTCCAAACAAAAACCAACGGTTGTTGAATTGCTTTAAATAGTAAGGAGTAACTTGTAAGGTTTTCGTTTCAATACTGCGAAAAGACTGGTATTTAATTTTAAGCACCCGCTTGTACAAGATCGCGTTGAACAAGGCCCCTAAATATTCTATTCCTTTTAAGTATTCATTGTTATCAAAAGAAATAAACGCGCTGTTCGTTCTTTGAAGTTGAAATTCTTTTTCTAGTTTCAATACCAAAGCGTGCATCCATTTGAACTGAGGAAGTCCTTTGATTCGCTGAAAAACGAGCAAGGCTGCTTTGATTTGCTCTGCTTCTAGCACATTGATCGGTTCATTGCTGATGGAAAAAGAGGGGTCCGCATAGCGATAAAACATTTTTTTACCATCTTTGACACGCTCCAGAGGAATACTCCAACCGTGCGCACTTTCCATGAATTTGATATCGTCAAAAAGTTGTCGCTTACGAATGCCCTCGAGAGCAGCATCGTAATTGAAAAGAGCCGTATTGCAATATTCTAAGAGATCGTCAATGTAAAATTTTCGTGCCGTATTGGAAAAGCAACGGTCCAAAGCTTGGTAACGAATTAGGGCGTTTTTTGTAAGGGGCATCGGATGTTTCTGGTAAAGATACATTTTAAAATGCATTCAATACACTCGGATTTTAAGAATTGTTACCAAAAAACGGAACAGGGAAAAACAGCAGGCCCTGCACTAAAAAAGGCACTTCCAAACGCCTATGCAAAGGGCTACACGAGCACAAAAGCACCGTAAAGAACCCATCAAAAAACATCAGTGATTTCTTTTTGCGGAAATAAAAACTTCAACACCCTGATTATCATCGTAATACTCCATGGATTTGAGCAAACGGTCTCGCAATTTGTAGCGAAAATTTTCTGGCTCCAACAAAATCAAATGCTCTCCATACGACAGAATTTCTTGTTCTAATTCTTCATTGGGAATAAGTTCTAACGAAAATACGAGCCCTTGCTCCGAATCAGAAATAATTTTTTGAGAAGGGTGCATCGGTGTCAAAAGAAACTGTGAACTTACATTTGAAGATGCTTTCAAAACTACTTTTGTCACGCGTGATTTACTTGGAATGGTGATTCCATACACATTTTTATAATAGGCTTCAATGTCTATCTTTGATGAGATGTAGGGAACATTGACTGTTTTGATGGATTGAATACTGCTGAGATCCAAATGAAAAAGCGCGTCGTCCGACGATTTGTACCCCATTAAAAACCAACGGTTTTTAAATTGTTTCAAATAATAAGGATGTATCGTTATTTCTTCTGACACGCCAATCTGATGTGTTTGAAAAGAAATACACAACACCTTTTTTTCGAGAATGTTTTGAAAAATATCACCGATAAAATCGAGTCTTTTCAATGATTCATTGGAATCAAAAGAAATTCCATGATACTCTTCTTTTTGCAAAACAATAGACTCTTCCAGTTTGAGAAACAACTTTCGAATCCAATAAAATTCCGGGATGCCCTTGATTCGTTTGAAGACTTCCATGGCCTCTTTGATCTTGTCAAATCCTGAAATACTAATGGGGTAATTGTTAATGGAAAATTTTGCATCGGAATAACGGTAATAGACCCTTTTACCCAACTTTGTTCTTTTCAAGGGTATTTCCCAACCATTGGAGCTTTCCATAAATTTGATGTCTTCAAAAAGTTGTCTTCGCTGAATTCCTGAGGTGTTTTGATTGTGCGTAAAAATGGCCTCATTACATGCCTCCAAGAGATCTTCAATGAAATAGTTTCTCCCAGGATTGGAAAAACATTTGTCGAGCGCATGGTAACGTATCAATGCATTTTTATTGACCGGCAATTGAATAATTTTAGGGGGTTCAATTGCAAGAATACTGTCAACTAGTGCATCTTATCTGCATTCTAAAAAAAAATCCAACACAATCATAAAACCGACAGACGACCCCACAAATGACCTCTTTCAATCTTTGGTTTGATCGGATGTGACATCAAAACACTTTCGAAGAATGGCAAAAGAAATTCTAAACCGAGTCTATGTGTTGCCAACACCTTTAAAAATGGAATAAAAAAAAGATGAAAACCAAACAGGTTTTCATCTTTTTTGTTTCGGAGGTTTTGTTTCTTGCTTTTTAAAAGCATTATCCCACCGCTGCATTTTCGTTGATGCTTTGAACAATAGAAATTACGGCTCTTTTGTGTTTTTGTTCCGAAAAAACTCCGTGAATGCCATCGCTGTGCACGTCATCAAAAGGAGCTTTGCTCAACATTCGCGGATCAATGGTGCCGTTTTTTTCCAAATAACGAATGATGGTTTCTACAAATTTGATCTGATTGGCCGAGAGTGAATCATCTTGTAAAAAAGACGCAAACGACTTTTGGGCGGCCTCCATGGTAATGCCCACAATGGAACGAATGAATTTGCCCAGAGGTTGGTCGCCATAGGTCTCCTTAAAAGCAGCTCTGGTTTGACCCGTTTCTTCCGAAAACAGAAGCGCTTCCAAACCTTTGATTTCCGACTCAACAATCGGAAGGTTATTTTGGATTTTTCGGATCGTTAAATGGTGCTTGTTTTCCATCACAATGCTTTCCACTCTTTTTTTATACCCCTCAGAAGTGGTGTTGTATGGAATGACTCCTTCCCTAACCTGTGCATCACCCACCAGGTCGTCTTCAAAATCGGTAAAATAAACAGCAGCGGTCGTGTTTTCTTTCAAGTAGACCATCAAATCCCTGATCTCGGTACGGATTTCATCTAATTTTTGTTGACTGATGCCTTTGTAACATGCCGGCAAACTCATGTGTTCGATTAGCTCTTTTCGGCGACTCACTTCTTTGATCGCGTATTTGGTTTTCAATCGTTCGGCGATGCCCATCAAATTGTCGGCACACTTGCGCTCCTTTCCGTCTGAAGTCAAATTGTACAGCTGCATGCGCAAGACAAGGAGGTCAAATCGCCGGGTAATCTCGTCTGTTTTTTCGGGAGGTGGCAGCGAGGCCAACTTGCTTTTGAGCAGGTGTACCTGGTCGCTGTTCAATCCGTTCCACACAGCACGGTCTTCAAAAGCTTGGACAGCTCTGAGTTGCATTTGCACATCAAAACGCTTTGTGTTCAACTGTTGAATTTGACGGTGCAGATGATCCAACAATTTTTTAGACATTGCCAGATGGGCTTCGGTAGGACGTTGCTCCAGAAGGATGGCAAGCTCCAAACGTGCCTCAAATAGCAATTGTGACAACTTGGGCGCTGGAGCAGCCTCGAGTCCTCTCGGATTCTCTTCAAAAAAAGCAAAATTGTCACAGGCATCAAAAATATAAAAGTCTTTTTTGTGCTGACCTGGACCGAAAAGATGCGGACACAAACGCGTTCCGCGTCCGATCATTTGCCAAAACTTGGCATAGGAGCGCACGATTTTAAAAAAGACCAAATTCACCACACGCGGCGCATCGATACCTGTATCCATCATGTCTACAGAAATCACCAATTGCGGAAACACATCCCTGTCTTGCAGGCAAAAATCATCAATGATGGATTGGCTGTGCGAAACTCCGTGGTGCACGACCTTGGCAAAATCGGAATCGCAATCTGGATAGCGTTCTTGAAAACATTCCAAAATAAAAAGGGCGTGTTTTTGGTTGGCCGCAAAAACAATGGTTTTCCCGAGTTTGTCTCCCTGCTCTACCTTTTGTCCTTTCTCCATCAATTGATCAAGAACCTTAAAAACCGTGTCTTTGTTGAATAGTTTTTTGTTCAATTCGCTGGAGCTGATCTGGTCCGGAAAATCACCTGTAACAGCGTCTTCAAAAGTCGCTTCGTAGGCCTTTTTCTCTTTGGCTTTCAGTTGGCTGTAACGAATGCCTTCTCGAATGAATTCGGTGGTTACATCGATGCTGTGATAAGGCACCAAATACTTCCCTTTCACCGCATCCGCCAACTCAAAAGCATAGGTAGGGTTTTCGTCTTCGCGCTGAAACACTTCGTAGGTATTGGCGTCGATGTTTTTCTTGGGCGTTGCTGTGAGTCCCACCAGCAGGGCGTCAAAATAATCAAAAATCGCCTGGTATTTGTTGTATACAGATCGGTGGGCTTCGTCCACAATGATGAGGTCAAAATGCCCTACCCCATAAAGCCGCTCGCCGTTTTGAAAGGCATCAATTCGGTTCATCATGGTGGGATAGGTAGAAAAAACCAAACGCGTGTTTGCCGCTTCCTTGTCTTGGGTCAGATCAATGGAAGTGTATTGTTTCAAATGTTCGCCAAAACTGCGCTTGGCTTGGGTCACCAGCGCATTTCTATCTGCCAAAAACAGTACTTTTTTTGCCCAGCCATTTTTCATCAATACCGAGACCAAAGCCGCTGCCGTTCGGGTTTTTCCGGATCCGGTGGCCATGACCAAAAGGGATTTTCTCCCACTGCCCCGAAAGCCTTTTTCAGAAGCATCGGAAACCAGCCAACTTTCAGCAATTTGCTTGATGGCCTGTTTTTGGTAATGCCGTCCTGCAATGTTTTCATTCACTTTTGCAATGCGTATGTCTTTGCGCTCCGTCCGCTGTTGAATTTTATAAAGGAGTTCTTCTTTGGTCAAAAACCCATACAAACGTCGGGGTGCTGCATAAAAGACATCGTCCCAAAGATAAGTTTCGTAACCGTTGGAATAAAAAATAATCGGACGTTGTTGGTGCATCTGTTCCAGGCAATCGGCATATAGCTTTGCTTGGTGCCGGCCGTTGTCAGCGGCTTTTTGAACGCTTTTGGCCTCTATAATAGCCAAGGGCTTGCCCTCGTCGTCCCAAAGCACGTAATCTGCAAAACCATTGCCCATGGGATTGTCCGGGGTTTTGGGCATGCCTTTGACCGGATACTCCAACTCCACGCCTTCGCGCAAATGGGTCCATCCGGCCTCTGCCAAACTCACGTCGATGATGTGCGTACGCGTTTCTGCCTCGTTGTATTCACAAGGGGGCTTGTTTTGACGTGTGGCTTTTTGATGGGCAATTTTTTCGGCTTGTTCCTGCAGCTGTTTTTGGTAGGCATCAAAGGTGTGCTGGTTTTCTTTGGCCGCCTCTTTGACGGCTTTCAATTCGCGGATCAAGGCTTCTTTTTCCGCTTCAAGGCGTTCCTGTGCTTTTTTGTTTTCTTGCTGAATTTCCTTGAGTTTGCGTTCCCGGTCCCCGATTTTGGGCAGAACCTGCTCGTCAAAGGCACCGGGAAGTTCTAGAAGGGTATCGGAATAGGTATAGGCAAACCACTTGACAAATCCGTACAAATACTTGACAGCTCTGAGCGCATTTTCAGTGGACACCTTGCCTTTGTGGGCCGCATCGTTTCCAATTCTTCGGGTATAGCCCATGACACCCTCGTAATGCCTCGGATCTACCAAGGCCCTGAAATCTTCTTGGGTCATCAGAGAATACAAACCCGTGTCGTGGGGCCAGTCCAAATTTTCGAGGTGGTAGATTTCCTTGACCGTCATTTCAAGTGCCAAACGCGCGTGGAACCCCGCCGTTACAGGCTCGGTGCGTATGCGCTGCTCTGCCAAATAAGCGGACTTGTAAAGCTGGGGAAATTCGGTTTTTAAAAAGGAAAAATTGCTCATAATTTAAAATGTATCGATGGCTGGTGAGGTGTTGGCAGTCAATTCCCCTTTAAAGGCCCTTTG
>ERZ1047472.2669-NODE-2669-length-12391-cov-4.672665_pt1 | contig 12391 bp, 9 predicted proteins | sample MGYA00383095_ERZ1047472 | MGnify/ENA primary metagenome ERZ1047472 (study PRJEB29581, sample SAMEA5548365) | metagenome | biome: marine; feature: coastal; material: water | depth 1 m | study: Short-term variability in the microbial, nano- and picoplankton...
CGTCGTTGTCTGGTTTCGACTTGATGCCGGCAAGTTCAGTCAGAGTCGGAAAGAGGCTCAGCAGATCGACAGGCTTGTCGCAGATTGATCCCGGGGTGGTTCCGGCTGGCAATCCTGGCGCGGCATTTTTCGGAACTCGAATCATCAAGGGGACTCGTGAGACGGCTCTCCAGGCGGTGAATTTCTGCCAATGCTGTTTTTCTCCGAGATGCCACCCGTGATCGCTCCATAGTACAATGATGGTGTTGTCTTTGTTCGGGCCTGACTCAAGGGCATCGAGGACGCGACCGAGCATGGCATCGGCAAAATGAATCGAAGCGAGATATCCCTGGATTCCTTTTTTCCATTGCCCGTGCTCACGGATGTGAGCGAAGTAGCGATTCGGTCCGCGCCGTTTCCCGGAGGGAGGCAGGTCATCGAGATCATTTTCCTGATAGCCGGGAGGGAGTTGAATTTCGTCGAGTGGAAATGGCTCGAAGTATTTTTTCGGAACGAACCAGGGCTCGTGAGGGCGGTAGATTCCGCAGGCGAGAAAGAGCGGTTGCTCGTGCTCTTTGGCGAGCTGTTCGCCAACCCATTTGGAAACGAGCCAGTCTCCGCCGAATTCTTCGTCGGTCGCATCAAGCGCAGCCCAATCCGTTTCGACATATTGCCATGGTCCTCCGCGTGGCAAGTTTACGGGACGTTTGTCAGGATAGAGTGTTCGGGGAAATGGGTTTTCGGTTTCTTTCTCCGGGTAGTATTTGTCCCAGGATCGAGCGTCGATGAAATAGTGGAGCATTTTGCCGGAACCAATTGCCCGGTAGTCGTGATTCCGGAAATGCTGCGGGAGAAGTTCTGTTTCCGGCAGGATTTCACGCATCCTCTGCCCATTTTCGTAGAGTCCTGATGTGGCAGGTGAGAGGCCAGTCATGATGGCAGTTCGAGACGGATTGCAAGCCGCGCCCGGGCAGTGCGCATTGGTGAAGAGAACTCCGCTGGCAGCTAGGCGATCAAGATTCGGGGTGATCGTTTGGGGATGCCCGCCCATGCATCCAATCCAGTCATTGAGATCGTCGAGGGCAATGAAGAGAATGTTAGGGCGCGAATCCTCATCGCACAGCCCAGTCGCAGGGGATGTGAAATATCCGATAAACAAAAGCAGAATGGTGGAAAAACGAAGCATTTTGGGGATGTTACCTGATTCGGTATGGGAAAGACTACTGTGAAAGCGGTCTAGTTGTCTTGATCGAAATTATTTTCCTGCCATGAAAATGAGCACAGCCGGTTTGTCAGATCTTGTCGCCGATGGCGAAAACCTTGCCTTGCGCCTTCCCGTGCTGGAGTTGCTCTTCGATGAGGCATCCGATGTCGCCTTTTTCGTGAAGGATCGCGATGGTCGATACCTGTCGGTCAACCAGTCGCTGGCGGAGCGGCATGGATTCGCGAATAAGCAGGAGATGATCGGGAAGAGGCCTTCCGACGTTTGCCCGGGACCGTTTGGGGTGGTGCCGTCGGAGCAGGATGCGAAGATTCTGCGAACCGGACAGCCTCTGATTAATCACTTGGAGATGCAGTGGCAGCGCCCGCATAAACCGTGCTGGTGTCTCACAACAAAGTTGCTGCTTCGTGACGAAGGTGATGTGGTAGGTTTGGTGGGGTTCTCCCGTGATTTGAGAGAATCCGTTTCGCTCGATGAAATACCTTCCGGTCTTGCTCTGGTTTTGGATCGCTTCGAACAGAATTTTTCCGAACTAACAAGTCCTTCTCTTCTCGCGCGAGAGGCGAGAATGAGTGCCTCCCGTTTTGCCCGGATGATCAAGAGGGTTTTTGGAGTAACTCCCTCCCAGTATATTTCTCGTACGAGGATCAATCAGGCGGCGAGGCTTCTCAGGGAGTCCGATGCGTCAGTTGCTGAGATTGCGCTTCAGGCGGGTTTTACTGACCACAGTGCGTTTACGCGAAAATTCAGAAGTGCGATGGGTGCGACACCATCTGCCTACCGCGAGGTGCTGGGAGGTGGAGAGTAGTGACGAATTCCATGACCCTTCGAATTCTGGCGCGAGTTGTGTGATTCAGGCATTGACGTTGAAAGAGGAGATCGTGAGGATTCCGACATGATTTGGCGAACGTTTTTCTACGCCCTTAAAATTTCCTTTCTCTGTTCTTTCGGAGCTTTCGGTGACGAGTTTCCGGAGCCATACAACACGGAGAAGGAGGAGGCTCCTCCCATGAGCGCGGCGGAGGCAGCGAAATCGGCGAAACTGCCCGATGGGTTTCGTCTCGAGGTGTTTGCGGCGGAGCCGGATGTGCAGCAGCCCATTTCGATTGCGTTTGATGATGCAGGTCGTCTCTGGGTTGCGGAATGCTACACCTTTGCCGAACGGCCGCTGCGATGGGATCTGGAATTGTGTGATCGGGTCCTAGTTCTCGAGGATGCTGATGGTGACGGAACAATGGATAAACGCACGGTTTTCTGGGATGAGGGAAAGCGTCTTACCAGCGCGATACCCGGGCATGGTGGAGTCTGGGTGACCTGTGCGCCGCAGTTGCTCTTCATTCCGGATAAAGACAATGATCTTGTTCCCGATGGTGAGCCAATTGTGATGCTCGATGGATTCGATGCAGAGCACATCGGTCACAACATTGTGAACGGATTGAAGTGGGGGCCGGATGGGTGGCTCTACGGTCGCCATGGAATCACGGCGACCTCACCGGTCGGAAAGCCCGGCACGCCAAAAGCAAGGCGGACTCAGTTGAACTGCTCGATCTGGCGGTTTCATCCGGAGACGCACGAGTTCGAAGTTTTCTGCGATGGGGGAACGAATCCCTGGGGACTCGATTGGGATGAAAACGGTCAGCTCTTTTACACCAACACAGTGATCGGTCATCTCTGGCACGCTATTCCAGGTGCCTACTACACGCGCATGTTCGGCGCTCATCTGAATCCCTATGTCTATGAACTCGTTCCGCATACGGCGGATCATTATCACTGGGACACCGGGGCGGAAAAGTGGAATGACATTCGCAGCGGCGTAACGGGTAGCACGTCCGCGCTTGGAGGCGGACATGCTCATATGGGATGCCTGATTTACCAAGGGGGAGTCTGGCCGGAGGAATACCGCGGTGATCTTTTTGCCTGCAATCTTCACGGTCGTCGAGTGAACCGGGATCATCTGAAGCGCGAGGGAGTTGGCTACGTTGCGACTCACGGAAAAGATTTTCTGATGATGGAGGACCCCTGGTTTCGCGGGCTTGATCTCATCACAGGCCCGGACGGGCAGGTCTGGATGAATGACTGGTCTGACACAGGGGAGTGCCATGATAACGATGCCATTCATCGGACGAGTGGGAGGATCTATCGTATCGTTTATGACGGACCGGAAAAAGGAAATCCAACGATGGACCGTCCATACTGGCTCACTCGTCGAGCGGCAGGTGAATATGATCGCAACGCCCTGACAAAACTACTGTCATCAGATGAAGAAGCGACTGCAGCGATGGCGGTTCGTTGGCTCAGTGAGGATTGGGGGGGTGAAAAAGAGACCGCGGATGTTTTTGCCAACCTAGTTAGTGAGATCACGCCCGGAATGGTGCGGATGGAACTGGCGGCTGCATTGCAGAGACTGCCATTGAAGCATCGGGCGCCTCTTGCCAAACGTCTTGCCGCCCTGGCGCAGGATGCTGATGACAGGCAGCAATCGCTACTGATCTGGTATGGTGTCGAGGAAGTCGTCGCAAGTGATCCGATGCTCGGAGTGGAGATTGCCTTAAGTTCGCGCCAGCCCACTGTGACTCGACTGGTGACACGGAGATTGGCTTCCGAAATGGAGCGATGGGAAAATCCGGTTTCTTCCCTCTTGCGAGGATCTCAAACCGTTCCTGCTGAAATTGCGGAACAAGTCGCGGTCGGAATGTCGCAGGGATTGGAAGGATGGGTCAATGCGAAGGAGCCAAAATTCTGGAAAGAGTTTGCCGAGCGTATCCACCGTAGCGGAGACGAAGATTTGATGGAGAAGGTCCGCAGTCTTGCCGTTCTTTTCGGCGACGGAAGAGTGCGGGAAGATCTGATCGCGGCGGCAAAGGACACGGAACGGGATTCTGAAGTCCGTCGCGCCGCGCTCGCGAGCCTTTTGCGACAGCCCGAAGATGATCTTCTCGAGCTTTTAAAAACCTGGTCGACAGACAAGGTTCTCGCGCGGGATGCCATCCGGGGGCTTGCTTTATACGACGCTCCCGGGGTTTCTCAGAGAATGATCAATTTCTGGAAACGGAATCCTGCGTTTCGATCCATAGCGATTGATTCTCTTGTCGCTCGTCCTTCTTACGCTGGTGACCTCCTCGCCTTTGTGGAGAAAGGGGAGATTCCGGCCAATGCGATTTCTCCTTCGCAGGCTCGTCAGATTGCGAATCTAGGCGATGAGAAATTGTCAGCGAGATTGGTGGAGTTGTTGGGAGCGGTTCGGGAAACCCCCGCAGAGAAAAAGAAAGAACTCGAAAAGTGGAAGTCTCTTTTGACGAAAGAGGCGGTCGCGTCGGCCGATCCCGTTCGAGGAAAGCAGTTCTTCGCACAAAGCTGTGGGGCCTGTCATGTGCTTTACGGGGAGGGCGGAAAAATTGGCCCCGATCTCACCGGAAGTGATCGTCACAATGTAGACTACATTCTCGAGAGCACGCTCAACCCGAGCGATGTGATTCCCGCTGACTACCGACTGACGGTTTTTACGCTGAAAGATGGCCGAGTCGTTTCCGGAGTCATTGCGGCAGAGACTGACAAAGCAATTACGGTTCAGTCAGCCGCCGGTGAGATGATCGTCAGTGCTGCCGAAGTGGACAAGCGGGAGACGCTTCCGATTTCCCTGATGCCCGAAGGTTTGTTCCAGTCTCTGGGTGAAGATGCGGTGAAGGATTTGGTCGCGTATTTGATGACGGACGGACCGGTTGGGGAATGATGAAGACCACGAATGCGATTTCACGTATCTTTGAAGTAGGGCGCGATGAGCAGTTGGAGAAAAATTTAGTCGTTAACATCTGGCTCTCGATTCCTCTGCGATTCTCGTTATGAGGCGGGATCCTACGTGGATTCGGAGGAAGTTGGAGGCTCAAGGGTAGCTTTGTTTCCTGCTTCCGCTACATCGCTCTACTCAACTGCTATCCCCACCTCGCCACAAAGCGCTTCCATTCGCTCGAGACCAACTTTGGCACATTCGAGCGGATCCTTGGCCCACCACGCTTCGCTGAAGAGTTCCAAGCTGAGCCACTTGTCGTAGCCTTTACCCTTCAGGATGTTGAGTTCGGCGTGGAGGTCGATCGCTCCGTCTCCGATCATAACTCGATCGGGATCTTTCTGCTGTCCGCTCGGAATATCGGTAGCAGCATCGTCGATGTGGTAGTGCGCGATTTGCTCGACAGGCAGAGCGCGGAGGTCATCAAGAGTGGTGCGATTGTTCCAGTTGTGGAAAGCGTCGAGAATAGTGACGGGGTTCAGGGAAGCGTCGCAACGTTCCATCACAGTGACCGTATCGGGCACATTGTTGAGGCTTGCGAAGAAACTGATGTATTCGAGCACGGCTTGCACTCCGGTTTCTTTTCCAATCTGGAGAAGGTCGTTGTATCCCTCGTGCAAATGATCGATCTCAGGCTGTTCCATCGGCGGGGTGCAGACCATGAGGGGTGCATTGAGCCGCGCTGCCAGTTCAAAGCGACGCCTCGCTTCATCAAGAGCGAGTTTGTACTCCCAGTCTTTAGTTTCCCCCCAATTTCTGACGGCGATGAAGCAGGGAACTTCGAGTCCGTAATCGGCAAGCGCTTTCTCAACATCGGAGATTTCTCCCCCGCGCCCGACGTGCTCGTAGAGCTCTACTGCCCAAAGTTCGATACCCGTGTATCCCGCCTCTCCTGCGACTTTGATTTTGTCGAGGAGAGGAGTCGGTTTGATCGTAGAGGAATTCAGAGAAAGTCGCATGTTTCGGAGAAGTAGAGAATCAGCTCAAAATCTCAATCACCCGGTCCATCGGCAGAAAGTTTCCGACGAGCGGTTGGCTAAGGTCGTCTTGGCTCTGTTGCCAGTTGGCGAAAATGCCGGCGTCTGTCACGAGGGTCGCGACGTAGCGGGAGCAGCCGGTGCCCTTGGGGGAGACAAATAGCGGGCCTTCGATAGAAATGCTTTCGATGGAACTGAGGTCGCGATCATTTCCGATAGCGATTCCTCCGATCTCTTCGCAGGACCATCCCCGGGGACGGGAGACAGCAGTGGGGTTTTCGTCGAGCTGCCGAAGGCACTCGGCACCGTCGTAGAAATAGAGCGAAAGACCGCCTTCGCCGGCGAAGGCCCCGATGTTGGGAACCTTGAGTCGTTCCGTGACTCGTGCAGCAGAAATGTCCCAGACTGGGCCGCGCTTCAGCATGTCGTCGGTGATTTTTTCGTAATTGTTGCTTCCGGCTTTCCGGAGATAGGCAGCGGTTCCACTGCTGGACCAGGTGAAGGGGTGGGTGCAGTGCCCGAGGACGAGGTCACCATTGTCGAGATTGAAAACCCATGGGTCTTTGCAGTGCAAGCGCTCAGGGTTATCGGAACCAAAAGGAACGATCTCTTCGATGTTCGAAGGGCTCAGGTCCTCGACGCGATCCGCGTAAATGCGATCGATGCTCCAGACCCCGGCACCGGGTTTCTGGAAGTCGATGATGCGCTCGGGATACTTTGCATCTTTCTCTGTTGAGATGAAAAGCTCGATGCCGTCCGGGGTGAGATGCAGGGCGACACCTTCTATCGAGACGATGTCCATTCCGGAATGAGCGAGATCCGCTTTCGAGAAAGAGACGATTTTTTTAAAATCACCGCCTACGTCCGGGGCCCGGAAAATGGCGAGTTCGAGGCCGCGTTCTCCGGCTCCCACTCCGGTTCGCGAGTCGCCGTAGTTTCGGTAGCGGCCACAGATGAGGATGGATCCGTCACGATCTAGGATCACGTTTCCGCCTCCAAACCAGTATCCGGTGCTGCGGTCCTGAGGTTCCACAAGGATGCGGGCGTTTTCCTGGTTCACAAGTTCGCTGGCGAGAGTCGTAAGTTTGGCTTTTTGGTCGTCTGTTATCATGATTTTTATTTAGCGCGGTCCGTGACAAATTCAAACAAGACCTGCTCGAGCGGTTCACCAGTCGAACAGAGGTGATGAGTCACTCCGTGTTTGGCGCACATCGTGCGGACGGCATCCCGATGGGCGCTGAAACGTTCAAGGTAGTCACTGCGAGCGTTTGTCGGGTCGATGAAAAGGTCCTGACCCGTTTCCACATCGCGATAGTGGGTGGCCTGAGAAAAATCGAAATCAATCTCACGGGGGTCGAGAGTTTGGAAAATGGCGAGATCGTGGCCTCCTGCTGCGAGATATCCAATTTGCGTTTCGAGCTCTTCAATTGGTGCGAGCAGGTCGGAAATCAAAGCGATAAAGCTTCGCTTTTTAATCAGCTCATGGAGCCCTTTCATTGCCGCACCAAGGTCGGTCCCATGCCCGGACGGAGCTTGCTCCATTCGCAGCATGAGGCGCCGCAATTGACCGGGCCGATTGCGAGCGGGAATGTGCTGATCGACTTTCTGATCGAAGGTTGTCAGACCAACCGCATCGTTCTGCCCCATGAGAAAGTAGGCGAAGGTCGCAGCAAGCGTGGAGGAGTAGTCGGCTTTCGTATATTCGCCAGAGCCGTAGCTCATCGATTTGCTTCGATCGAGCAGGATGTGGGCGCGGAGATTGGTTTCGTCCTCAAATTTCTTGATGAAGGCGCGATCGCTGCGGGCCATCACCTTCCAATCGAGAAATCGCGGGTCGTCGCCGCGGACGTAGGGACGGTATTCGCTGAACTCGACGGAGAAACCGTGGTAAGGCGATCGGTGCAAGCCCTTCCAGAATCCTTCCATGACCATACGCGCCCGCAATTCGAGTGACTTCACCCGCATCAGAGCGGACGGGTCGAGGTAGGATGTCGAGGTCATGGTCTTCGTCTTTCAAGCCGGTTCCAGACGGATGCTTGACGGTAATTCCTTCACACTTTCTCCGGTGTCATCTCGATCAGCTTCTCAATAACTCTATCGACCGTAATTCCTTCGGCCTCTGCTCGATAGTTTGTCAAAATTCGATGCCGCAGAACCGGAGCTGCCATCGCGCTGATATCGTCATAGGTAACGTGGGACCGGCCATCGAGGAGGGCTTTGGTTTTGGCTCCGAGAACGAGGCTCTGGCCGGCACGCGTTCCGGCTCCCCAGTTGACCCACTCATTGATGTAGTCGCTGGTGCCTTCCTGCCCGGGGCGTGAATTGGATGCGATGCGAACGGCGTATCGAACGACCTCTTCGGCGATGGGAACTTTTCTGACGACCTCGTGGCATTTAAGCAAGTCTTCTCCTGAGAAAATGGCTTCGACTGGCTCGGAACCAACTCCTGTTGTTTGAGAAACCACGGCCACCTCCTCGTCCTCCCCGAGATAGTCGATGAAGATATTGAACATGAAACGATCGAGCTGCGCCTCGGGGAGGGGGTAGGTTCCCTCCATCTCGATCGGGTTCTGCGTGGCGAGAACGAAAAACGGTTTATCCAGCTCGAGGCTCTGCCCGGCTACAGAGACCTGTTTTTCCTGCATGGCTTCGAGAAGAGCAGCCTGCGTTTTGGGAGGAGTTCGGTTGATCTCATCAGCGAGGACGAGATTTGCAAAGATCGGACCCTTGCTGAACATGAGCTCGCGTTTGCCGTCCGGCGTTTCTTCGAGGATTTCCGTTCCTGTAATATCCGAAGGCATCAGGTCCGGTGTGAATTGAATTCGGTGAAAGGAAAGATCGAAGACTTTCGCGAGCGTGCTGACGAGAAGGGTCTTCGCCAGTCCAGGGGCACCAGTAATGAGACAGTGTCCGCCCGATAGAAGTGCGATCAGCATCTGATCCACTACATCTGCCTGACCGATAATTACTTTTCTCAGTTCCTTCCCGATAATGCGTCGGGCATCAGCGAGTTTCTTCACCATTTCTTCCTCGGTATCAGGGGTCTCATCGATCACTTCTTCGACGACCTCCGGCTCTTGGATGTCGGCATCTGGATCTTCTGAATGGTCGGAAACGGAATCTTCGCTCATAATGGGTTAGCGAGTGTAGCGGGTCCAGTCGACCGAGGGAATCGAAAAATATAGCCGGAAAACGCCTGCAACCATCTTCAGGAGGCTGATTCGGAGGGGATTGAGGGTGTGAAAAGAGCCATCTTTCCCCGTTGCATTCGTGAGAATCGCGCTTAATGTCGCCCCGCTATGGCACGAAGAGGTGGAAAAGCAAAAACACGAAAAGGTGTCGCCAAGAGATTCAAGGTGACAGGCACTGGTCGCGTACTGCGTCGGAAACAGGGTAAAAGACACCTGAACCGTCGTAAGAACGCGAAGCGGATGCGTCGTCTCGGACAACCAACATTGGTTTCCAAGGCAGATGAGAAAAACGTCAAGGCAGAGATGCAGTTTGATTGTTGATTCTCAGAGCATTCACAAACCATGCCGGGGTCGATCTTCGGCCCACAATCGAGCTGACTGGCGGCGCGGCAATTTGCCTACCGTCGCCTGAAGAGAGGGTGAGTGAGCCGATTTAATAAAAACAACAACCCGCTCAGAGGAATAACACAATGCCACGTGCAACAAACGCACCAGCCAGTCATAAGCGCAAAAAGCGCATCCTGAAGAAAGCCAAAGGTTTCCGCGGATCCCGCTCGAAACTCTTTCGCACCGCCAAGGACGCGGTTACGAAATCCCAGCAGTGGGCGTATCGCGACCGTAAGAACCGCAAACGCACCTTCCGTCGTCTCTGGATCGCACGGATCAATGCGGGAGCGAAAAGTAATGGCATCAACTACTCCCGATTTATGGAGGGACTCAAGGCAGCCGGAATCGAGCTAGACCGAAAAGTCCTTTCTGACATCGCTATCCACGACGAAGCCGCGTTTACCGCCCTCGTCGAAAAGGCGAAGTCCGCGCTCGAGGAGAAGAACAAAAACGCTGCCTGATTTTTCAGGCATCAACCTTTCTCAAAAAGCCGGTGGGTCGCCAAAGTGGTCCTCCGGCTTTTTTCTTGTCCAAATCATCGACGTAATTCCGGGAAAAACCCGTTGCGCCTCAAAGCCTTTGCGTGAGTCTTTTTGCAATACTTAACCATGTGGGGCACAGCCCTGTTATCCCAGCTATGCTGACCGAACTGGAAGAAATCAAAACCGACGCCCTTGCTGCGATCGGAAACATCGACAACGAACCTGACCTTGAGCAGGCCCGCGTGGGTTTTCTTGGGAAAAAAGGATGTCTCACTGCGGCAAGCGCAGGAATGCGCGATGTGCCAAAAGAGCAGAAGAAGGACGTAGGCCAGAAGTTGAACGAAGTGCGCACGGCAATTACCGAGGCACTCGAAGAAAAACAAGCTGCCTTGATCGCCGTGCGCGATGCCGCTGCTTTTGCTTCGATTGACCCAACCTTGCCATCGCGTTCGCTCCCGGCTGGGGGATTGCATCCGCTCACACACGTTCTCAATGAGGCCGTTGCGGTATTGCGGAGGATGGGATTCGCTCTTGCAGAAGGGCCTGAGATCGAGACGGAGTGGAATTGCTTTGATGCGCTCAACACACCGGAAGATCACCCGGCACGAAATGAAAGTGACACCTTTTACTTCGAAAACGGCAAGCTTCTGCGCACGCATACCTCGTCTGTGCAGATTCAGACCATGCTGAAGGAAGTTCCGCCCGTTCGAATCATTGCTCCGGGAAGCGCCTTTCGCCGTGACGAGATCGATGCAACTCATTTGAGTGCTTTCCACCAACTGGAAGGTCTTTATGTCGATAAAGACGTTTCCCTCGCTGATCTGAAGGGAACTCTGGAATATTTCTTTCGTGAGATCTTCGGATCAAAAACCGAAGTGCGTTTTCGTCCCCACTTCTTTCCGTTCACCGAGCCAAGCTTTGAAGTCGATCTCAAGCTTCACGCTACCGGCAAAGCTGCGAAATGGATCGAAATCGCTGGCTGCGGAATCGTTGATCCAGCCGTCTTCGAAGCCGTCGGAGGAAAACGTGGCGATGCTGCCTACGACCCCGGCGAAATCAGTGGATTCGCCTTCGGAATGGGCCTCGATCGCCTCGCAATGATTATGTACGGGATTCCCGACCTGCGTTTGCTGATTGAGAATGATGTGCGGTTTCTGCAGCAGTTTTCGTAGGCCACCACTTTACCAAATTTCAGTTTTACTACCATGAACGTTTCTCTTCAATGGCTTTCCGACCACGTGGATTTTTCGGAATACTCCATGTCTGAGCTCGATGATCTGCTAACCTTTGCCGGCATCGAAGTCGAAGGTATTCAAAGCCTGCCGGATTATCTTGTTGTCGCTGAGGTCATCTCTTCTGATAAGCATCCAGATGCAGACAAGCTTTCTGTCTGTCAGGTCGATGACGGTTCAGGCACTCCAAGACAAATCGTCTGCGGGGCGAAGAATTACCATGTCGGAGATAAAGTCCCGCTCGCGCTTCCTGGTTGCGTGCTCGATGCAGGAGACGGAAAGACCTTTGAAATCAAAGAAGGAAAGTTACGAGGTGTCGAATCCCTCGGCATGATGTGTGCCGCATCGGAAATTGGACTTACTGACGATGCGGATGGACTGCTGATTCTTTCTCCTGATTTGAAAACAGGGGCTCCTCTTTCGGAAGTGTATCCCGCTGTCTTTGAACTAGAGATCACACCCAATCGCCCCGATTGCCTCAGTCACCTCGGTGTGGCTCGCGCACTCGCTGCTCTTGCGGGTAAGCCACTCAAAGGAGTTGCTCACCATGGCGATTCCGCTACCCCGACCCGAGTGGCGAAGGATGATGAAATCAAGATCTCCACGGATTTCTGTCCTTATTATACAGCGCGGACTATTCGCGGTGTGAAAGTGGGGGAATCTCCTGCCTGGTTGAAGCAGAAGCTGGAATCGATCGGCCTGCGTCCGATCAATAACGTGGTCGATATCACGAACTACGTTCTCATGGAAATGGGGCAGCCGCTTCATGCTTTCGATATGGCCAAGCTCGATGGCGGAATTCATGTTCGCGCTGCCAATAGCGAAGAAGAGTTTGTCTCGCTCGATGGAGAGACATATGTGCTCGACGACACGGACATGGTCATTGCCGATTCAACCAGAGCGGTTGCAATTGGTGGAGTCATGGGTGGAGAAGATTCGGGCGTGACGGAGACGACTACTGACGTGCTGCTCGAGTCGGCTTATTTTACACCTTCCGCGATTCGTCGGACGGCAAGGACCTTGAATCTGCATTCCGATTCCAGTTATCGCTTTGAGCGTGGTGCTGATCCTTACCAGGTGAATGGAGCTTCGGATCTCGCTGTGAAATGGATCCTCGAACTCGCCGGTGGAGAGGCC
>ERZ1047472.2674-NODE-2674-length-12379-cov-4.654495_pt1 | contig 12379 bp, 9 predicted proteins | sample MGYA00383095_ERZ1047472 | MGnify/ENA primary metagenome ERZ1047472 (study PRJEB29581, sample SAMEA5548365) | metagenome | biome: marine; feature: coastal; material: water | depth 1 m | study: Short-term variability in the microbial, nano- and picoplankton...
GAAGGGTGCATAAATCAAAATGCCATCGTCATCTACAAAAACTTCTTCTGCGCCAAAATCAATAAATTCCAATTCTATTTCTTCAGGGTCTAGCCCTTCGGCATTGATTCTGAAATTACATGTATGATCAAACATAAATACAACCGAACCAGAAGTCCCTAAATTCCCATTACATTTATTAAAATAACTGCGTACATTGGCAACCGTTCTTGTATTGTTGTCTGTAGCAGTTTCGACAAGAACTGCAATACCATGAGGAGCATAGCCCTCAAACAAAACTTCTTTGTAATCTCCCTGGCTTTTATCACTAGCACGTTTGATGGCGCGCTCGACATTGTCTTTAGGCATATTAACTGCCTTTGCATTTTGAATTACCGCACGAAGTCTAGAGTTGTTTTCTGGGTCTGGCCCACCTTCTTTGACCGCCATCACAATGTCTTTGCCAATACGTGTAAAGGCCTTGCTCATGGCCGACCAACGTTTCATTTTTCTTGCTTTGCGAAATTCAAATGCTCTTCCCATTAATTCTTGTTTTGATTGTAAAATTACAAATGCTTTTTTTAATTACAAATTAAGCTGCCATTAATACGCTCTTTTAATTTCTTGAAATAGTGAATTACTTTCAAAAAGAAGATGTTTTGGCGGCGTATTGTATTTTGGCATTACAGCGAGATAGCGTTCATCGTTAGTGGTATAAACAAACTTGTATTTAGAATGCTTCAGTCCCATTGCACGTATCAAATCCTTGATGAAATCCTCGTGATGTACTAGATCTGTACTTGCACAATGAAAAATCCCATATTTATTCCTGTTCACGATGTAGTGAAGATGCTGTGTGATTTTTGTATCCCAACTAACATTCATCACCAAATTTGGAAACAATTCGATAAACTCATCCAATTCGTGTAATGCTCTTAATTCTTTAACTCGTGTCGATTGAACACCAAAAACCATAGGCAAACGCATGATGACCACTTGTTTATTAGGCAATTTTAGTAGCTGTTGCTCTACACGTATTTTGAAATGTCCATAAATACTGTTGCTCAATGTGGTATCGTTTTCATAACTCGGATATTTACTGTAAGCATCAAAAACATTAGAGGAAGAAAGGAAGATTATTTTCACATGATTATGCATTTTTGCATATTGAAAAAGGTGTTGATGTGCCACTAATTGGTATGAAAATTCTCCACGTAAAGCCGAAATAATCACATCTGGATTGATGCGTTCAAGATGTTCAACGATATCATCACATTCACAGTCATATTTGAAAAATTGATTGTTTTTTTTAAATTTTTCATTTGAACAATAGGTGCCAAAGGTTTTAAAATAGGGGGAGAACTCCTTGTAAATGGATTGACCCAAAAAACCACTTGCACCCAATATCAATACGCGGTTTTTTTTTTGATGCCATAGAATCAAATTATCCTTTGTAAAAAGGTGTTTTAACTACAGTTGCTGAAATGATTTTTTTTCTAATTTGAATCCCTATTTCTGTTCCAATTTTTGAGTATTCAGTGGATACATATCCCATTCCAATGCCTTTGTTTAGTGAGGGCGACATTGTACCTGAAGTAACCACACCAATAGTTGCTCCATTACTGTCTAAAATTGGATAAGATTTGCGAGGAATACCCCGCTCATTGAGTTCAAAACCAACAAGTTTACGCGCTACACCTTCTGTTTTTTGATCTGAAAGAGTTTCGCTATTGGTAAATGGTTTGGAGAATTTCGTTATCCATCCTAACCCAGCTTCAATAGGTGAGGTAGTATCGTCAATATCATTGCCATATAAGCAATACCCCATTTCCAAGCGTAAAGTGTCACGAGCTGCAAGCCCGATAGGTTTTATATCAAATTGAGCACCTGCATCAAAAACACGTTCCCAAATCTGTTGAACTTCTTCATTCTTACAATAAATTTCGAAACCGCCGCTACCAGTATACCCCGTAGCAGAAATAATAACATTTGGTATTCCCCCAAAATCAGCGATCTCAAAATGATAGAATTTTATGGCTGATAAATCAATGCTTGTCAAAGATTGCGTGGCTTCAACAGCTTTTGGCCCCTGAATAGCTAAAAGCGAATAATCATCACTGATATTTTTCATCTCTGCACCCATGTGGTTTTTTGAACTAATCCAGTTCCAATCTTTTTCGATGTTACTGGCATTTACAACCAACAAATAGGTTTCATTTTTTATACGGTAAATGATAAGGTCATCGACAATTCCACCCACATCGTTGGGTAAACAACTGTATTGTGCTTTTCCAATAGTTAACAATGAAGCATCATTGGAAGATACGGATTGAATAAGGGCTAATGCATTGGGGCCTTCAATTAAAAATTCTCCCATATGAGAAACATCAAAAACGCCTACATTGTGGCGAACAGCAAGGTGTTCGGTATTAACACCTTCGTACTGTACTGGCATATCGAACCCTGCAAAAGGAACCATTTTTGCGCCAAGCGATTGATGGATGTGGTGTAGTGCTGTTTTTTTCATAAGCTGTGATTGAATACAAATTTAGGTAAATTTTTATTCAAAAACGATGCTTATAATTCAAGAAGAAAAGATTTAAATTCAGAGTAGTTTTTTACAAATGTTGCTACTTTTTCTTTGTTTATAACCGCTTGAATTTGAGGCGGTAGCGCAATTTGTTTTGGAATTACTTCCTCAACTACATCCAAAAATTTTGTTGGGTGTGCTGTTTCAAGGAATACGGTGTGCGCCTGTGGATGTTCTTTTTTGTATGATTTACATCCCAAATACCCAACAGCTCCATGCGGATCTGAAACGTACCCTGACTGCTTGTAGATTGTCAGTAAGGCAGCTCTTGTCTCATCGTCCGAAAAACTGTACGCAGATAAATTCTGCTTTAATTCTTCAAAATCGTTGTTGTACAATTCTTGAATTCGGATAAAATTACTCGGATTTCCTACATCCATTGCATTACTAATGGTTTGGACGGAGGGAAGTGGATTATATTGATGAGACTCTATATAACGTTGAACAACATTATTGGCATTGTTTGAAGCAATAAAGTGAGAAAAAGGAAGACCAAGCTTTTGTGCCAACATCCCAGCACAAACATTACCAAAATTTCCGCTAGGTACAGAAAAAACAATAGGTGTATTTTTATGTTTTAATTGCTTGTAGGCAAACATAAAATAAAACATTTGTGGCATCCATCGAGCAACATTGATAGAGTTTGCGGAGGTCAGCGCCATTTGATTGGTTAGATCTGAATCTAAAAAAGCCCTTTTTACAATGTCTTGGCAATCATCAAACGTACCGTCAACTTCAAGTGCTGTGATGTTTTGGCCAAGTGTGGTCAATTGTTTTTCTTGTACATGACTTACTTTTCCACTAGGGTATAAAATCACGACACGAACGCCTTTGACTCCCAAAAAGCCACTCGCTACAGCACCCCCAGTATCACCTGAAGTGGCTACAAGTACAGTTACTTCCTCAGTATTGTCCTGATTGAAATATCCTAAACAACGTGCCATGAATCGTGCTCCAACATCTTTAAAAGCCATTGTCGGCCCATGAAATAATTCGAGTGTAGAAATCCCCTCTTCAATTTCAACGATTGGGAAATCAAAGTTTAATGTATCAGTAATAATTGCTTTCAAATCTCCCTCAGGAATTTCTGGACAAATAAATTGTTTGATGGCATGAAAAGCAATGTCTACATTTGATAACTTTTCTATATTATTTAAAAATGCATCATCAAGGGGACTGATGTTTTCTGGAAAATAAAGTCCTTTGTCAGGTGCTAAACCTTTTCTTACGGCGGTTTCAAACGATGCGTCTGGTGCTTTTTTGTTGAGACTGTAGTAGTTCATTAAATTTTCTTATTTAACAATTGTTACCCCTTTGGTGTTGATTTTTGAGACGTATGTTTCGAGTGGAACACCCATTGAATTCAATATTTTTATTTGTTCTTTATTTACGTTTTCAGCAATATCTTTTCCTTCACACAAACTAAATATTGATGGTCCAGATCCTGAAATAGACGTGCCCAAAGCACCTGCATTCTTGGCCGTTTTCTTAAGCATATCATAGTTTGGTATGGCTTTGCTTCGGTAAGGCTCTGCAACAACATCATTTAAACTCTTACCTATTAGCGTATAATCATTTGTGTGCAACGCATGCACCAAACTTCCCAAGTTAGCCCACTGTGTGGTAGCGTCTTTCAAATCGATTTGCTGTGGTAGTACCGAGCGTGCTTCGGATGTTTTAATTTCAATTTGTGGATGAACAATAACCGCGTACAATTCACTAGGTGTTGGAATTTGTAGAATGTGAACCGGTTTGGTGTTTTTGACTAATGTAAATCCGCCAAAGAGGGCAGGAGCGATGTTGTCGGCGTGTTCTGCGGCGCTTGCTAGTGCTTCCCCTTTCATGGCAAATTCGATAAGTTCGTTTTGACTAAAAGGATTTCCTAAAAGTAAGTTCATCCCAAATACACTTCCAATTGCACTTGCAGCACTGCTGCCTATTCCGCTTCCAGGTTTTATGTGCTTATAGATTTCAAGTTCAAATCCAAAGTCTGGATTGGCTTTTTTGTACAATGCTTGTGCCGAAACACCAGCGATATTTTTTTCTATAGACAATGGAAGATCAAATCCTTCTGAAACAACAATCCGAACTCCTTTTTCTTTAGATTTCCGAATGATCATTTCATCCCCAATACCGTCTAAACAAAATCCGAGTACATCAAACCCACACGCAACATTGGCAACAGTGGCTGGGGAGAAAATTTTGACTTCTTGCATAATTATATATTTGATGCTCTAATGATATCTGCAAATAATCCCGATGCGGTTACAGCCGCTCCAGCACCTGCTCCTTTGATGATTAGGGGCTGATCTTTGTAACGGTTGGTATAAAACATGACTATGTTGTCTTTACCTTCTAGATTATAAAAAGGATGATCTTCAGGAATTTCTTTTAATCCTACACTAGCCAATCCATCTTTATATGTTGCAACATATTTCAGTCGTGCATTTTTTGTTTCTGCAGCATTTAATAATGCTTTGAAAGCGCTATCTTTTGTTTTGATGAGCTCATAAAAAGCCGCAACATTTTTGGCTTCTAATGCACCTTTGGGCAAAAAGCTATCATTTTTGATATCTTCAATTTCTATGGATTCACCAGATTCTCTTATTAAAATCAAAAGTTTTCTAGCGACATCAATACCACTCAAATCTATTCTCGGATCAGGTTCAGTATAGCCCTCAGCTTGAGCTGTTTTGACTACATCATGGAATGTATTTTCTGCGTTAAAATTATTAAAAATAAAATTTAAACTTCCAGACAGAACAGCATTGATTGCGATAATGCGATCACCAGAGGCGATAAGGTGATTCAATGTATCGATTACAGGAAGACCTGCGCCTACATTAGTTTCAAAAAGGAAGGGTGCGTTGTATTTTCTTGACAATGTTTTTAGACGTTCATAATATTGGATGTTACTCGAACAAGCAATCTTATTACATGCAACTACTGCAATACTTTCTTCCAAATAGTGTTCATAGGTTTTTGCTATTGCTTCATTGGCGGTGATGTCTACAAAAACAGAATTTCTAAGGTTTAATTCTTTGGCTTTTTCAAAAAATTCAATAGGGTGAGTTTTTGTTCCGTTGGCTAAAGTTTTGTCCCAAAAATTAAGGTCAATTCCATCGGCATCAAAGGCCATAGTTTTAGAGTTTGAAAGTCCAACAACTTTAATTTTAAGTTTTAGGTTTTCTTTGACATATTCTGTTTGAGTATGAATTTGATCTAGCAACGATTTGCCGACATTTCCAACCCCTGCAATGAATAAGTTGATATGCTTGGTTTCCACTTCAAAAAAGGTTTCATGAAGACAATTCAACGCCTTTTTTACGTCTTTTTCTGTAATAACAGCAGTGATGTTACGTTCTGAAGCTCCTTGTGCAATAGCGCGTATATTTACATTGTTTTTTCCAAGTGTACTGAACATTCTTCCACTAATGCCTTGATGGTTTTTCATTTTCTCACCAACAACAGCAACGATGGATAAATGTTCTTCAAGAACTAACGGATCAATTTTTAGCAGAGAAATTTCATTTTCAAACTCTTGATCTAGGGTCGATTTGGCCAAATGCGCATCCTGATCCGAGACACCAACACATATAGAGTGTTCTGAAGACGCTTGAGTGGTAATCACGACATTTATTTTTTCTCGAGCCAAAGTTTCGAATAACCGCTTGGAAAAACCGGGAATACCGACCATTCCATTCCCTTGTAAGGTAAGTAAAGAAATGCCATTGATGTTGCTGATTCCTTTTATTGGATTTCCATTGCCATTAGCAACAACTTTGGTAATTAAAGTTCCTTCTTCTTCTGGTTTAAGCGTATTTTTTATATGGATTGGAATGTTTTTTGACAATACAGGAAGAACAGTAGGAGGGTAAAGCACTTTTGCACCAAAATGTGACAGTTCGATCGCTTCTTTGTATGATAATTTTTTTATGGGTTGAGCTTGTTTTACTAGTTTTGGATTGGTGGTAAACATTCCACTTACATCCGTCCAAATTTCTAAGGCATCAGCTTCTAAAGCAGCAGCAAGAATAGCGGCTGTATAATCTGAACCACCTCGTCCCAAAGTTGTAATTTCTCCATCTTCAGATTTTGAAATAAAACCCGGAAGAATGGTCACCAATTTTTTATTATGTTCAAAATATGACGTAATATTTGCGTTTGTTTCTTCAAACTGAACCAAAGCATTTGTGAAATTTGAATCTGTAACAATTAGATTTTGACTGTTTTTCAGCTGAACATTGAGGCCATGCTCTTGCATTGCTTCAAAAATAATGAGAGAAGACATGAGTTCTCCAAAACTGAGCAATTTATCAGTAGTTTTTGGTGATAATTCATTGATTAAGAAAATACCGTCCAATAATCTTTCTAATTCAGATAATTTTTCAAGGATAACATCTTTGGTGTCTGTAAGTGTCGATCCCGACAAAAGCCCTTCCATAATCTCAATATGTTGCTCCTTGAGTTTATTGAAATCATTTTTGTAATTGAGATCATTTTCAATGGCCTTCTGAGAAGCACGCATAAGCTTATCGGTAATGCCACCTACTGCAGACACCACGACAGCAACTTGGTCATTTTCTGATGAAGATTTAACAATTTCAATTACTTTTTTAATATTTTCTGCGGAACCAACTGATGTGCCTCCAAACTTTAAAACGTTCATTTTGCGTTATGATTAAATGGAAATAGATGAATCCACATACCAAGAAATGGTGGGTGTGAAAGGAGATTTAATAAAACTAAAATCGCTTATTGTTTTCATCGTTTGTGGTTGAGCTTTCAAAGCTATTGTTTTTAGAGTAATTTTAAAATAATAAGTTTAAGTTTTATCAATTTGTGAATATTAGAGCCGTATATTCTTAAATCAAAAAATAAAAGTCCTCATTATTGAGATTTTTTCAATGTTTTTTTAACAAAAAATATGTTTTCTATTTCGCAGGTAAAAGTTTTGATTTGACTTCCCCAAATCCAATGCGGTAGTTTTTATTTTTACAATGACCACGTAAAATGACAGTGTCGTAGTCGTTAATGAATTTACGTTCTGTTCCATCATCTAGTTGCACTGGCTTTTCACCTTTCCATGATAATTCCAGCATCGACCCATAGGAGTCTGGCGTTGGGCCAGAAATTGTGCCACTCCCCATCATGTCTCCAGAACAAACAGGACATCCATTTACTGTGTGGTGTGTCAGTTGTTGGGCCATATTCCAATACATATATTTGAAATTTGATCGAGAAACAACCGTTTCAATTGAACTTTCAGGTTGAATAGCGACTTCAAGATTAATATCAAAGCTTTTTTTGCCTTTGTATTGTAAGTATTCAAGAGGTTTTGGCTCTTGTTTAGGAGAATCAACGCGAAAAGGTTCTAAAGCATCTAAGGTTACGATCCAAGGCGAAATTGATGACGCAAAATTTTTGCCTAAAAATGGTCCTAATGGAACATACTCCCAGCGTTGAATGTCTCGAGCACTCCAATCGTTAAAGAGTACTAATCCGAATATATACTCTTCGGCTTCATCGATGGAAATAGCATCTCCCAAATCATTGGCATCTGTGGTAATGAAAGCCATCTCCAATTCAAAATCTACGGCCTTACTTGCACCAAATATGGGTGTTTCTGCATTAGGCGGTAGGGTTTGTCCTTTTGGACGTCTTACAGGAATGTCGGAAGGGATAATCGATGAACTTCGACCATGATAACCCACTGGCAAATGCAACCAATTGGGCATTAAGGCATTGTCCTTACCACGAAACATAGTACCCACATTTGTTGCATGCTCACGACTAGCATAAAAATCGGTATAATCACCAACCTGAACAGGCAATTGCATTTCGATTTCATTCAGTTTAAAAAGGACTTTGTCTTTATGTGCAGTGTTAGATTTTAGTGATGTATTGTTAACATCGAAGAGCATTGCGATTTTGTTTCGTACAGCACGCCAAGTTTGACGTCCATCTGCAATAAAATCATTGAGTGTATCTTGCAAAAAGATGTCATCTGTAAGAGGAATTTCATCAAAATACCCCAATTGATGTAGTGCACCCAAGTCAATAGCAGTATCACCAATACGTGTTCCGATCGTAATGATATCATCACGTGTCAAAAATACGCCAAAGGGAATATTCTGGATAGGAAAATCTGAATCGGCATCTACATGTAGCCAAGAGCTTCTATTTGGATCGTTTGCATAATTTGGCATAGCGAGTGTTAATTAATTTTTAATAAAATCTCTATCAAATATATGTTTTTTAATGTATATAATTAATCTTATCATTATTTTTGCGCTTTATAAATTTTATACCAACAACTTATGCAACGCGATGCACAAATTTTTGAACTTATAGAAGCTGAAAAAAACCGTCAGCTCAACGGCATTGAACTCATTGCCTCAGAGAACTTTACAAGCGAACAAGTGATGGAGGCCACAGGTTCTGTCCTTACAAATAAATATGCCGAGGGATACCCTGGTAAACGCTATTATGGTGGTTGCGAGGTTGTAGATGAAGTGGAACAAATTGCCATTGATCGCGCCAAAACTTTGTTTGGAGCAGCTTGGGCCAACGTCCAACCACACTCAGGAAGTCAAGCCAATACTGCTGTTTTTCATGCTTGTTTAAATGTTGGTGACAAAATTTTAGGTTTTGATTTGGCGCATGGCGGTCACCTTACCCATGGATCGCCTGTAAATTTTTCGGGTCGTCTTTACAATCCCGTCTTTTATGGTGTAGAAAAAGAGACTGGAATGCTCAATTATGATACAATCCAAGAGATTGCAACAAAAGAGCAACCCAAACTTATTATTGCAGGAGCTTCGGCATACTCAAGAGATATTGACTACAAGCGTTTTCGTGAAATTGCGGATAGTGTAGGGGCTATACTTTTAGGCGATATTTCACACCCTTCTGGTTTGATTGCCAAAGGCGTTTTGAATGATCCATTACCATATTGTCATATTGTTACCACAACAACCCATAAAACCCTAAGAGGCCCAAGAGGTGGTCTCATCATGATGGGTAAAGATTTTGAAAATCCATTTGGGTTGACTTTCAAGTCTGGAAAACCAAAAATGATGTCTTCATTATTAGATTCAGCAATTTTTCCTGGAAATCAAGGGGGTCCATTAGAGCATGTCATTGCAGGGAAAGCCATTGCCTTTGGCGAAGCACTTACCGATGAATTTATGCACTACATTCTTCAAGTAAAAAAGAATGCCGATGCTATGGCCAAAGCATTTGTAAAACGTGGCTATGATTTAATTTCAGGTGGAACAGATAACCACATGATGCTCATCGACTTACGCAACAAAAACATCACTGGAAAAGATGCAGAACAAGCTTTAGTCAAAGCCGATATTACAGCCAACAAAAACATGGTGCCATTTGATACACAAAGTCCCTTTGTTACGTCTGGTATTCGCGTTGGAACGCCAGCCATTACGACAAGAGGTTTAGTGGAAGAGGATATGGAAACTGTAGTTGCTTTTATTGATGAAGTCATCAATAATCATGAGGATGAGGATGTACTTTCATCTGTTGCAGAACGTGTAAATGCGATGATGAGCCATAGACCTTTGTTTGCTTAATATTAGAGCACTACCATTTTAAATAAAAGTCAGCGAATGCTGGCTTTTTTTAATCCTCAAAATCAGTAGCATTGTAAGCGCCAAGATCAGAAGGCGAGGGGCGAAGTGTTTCTGTAATGTCTGTATTCAAATTACCAGCATTAACGCCGAGCCCTGCAGCAGAAGAATTGAGTGGGATTTGTAATTTGTTTTGTTGTGGGCCTAAAAATTCTGGATCCAAATTTAACACTACATTTTCATACAAGCTAGAATCGCTGAAATTATAGTACGGCCCTGAAAAATTATTATTTGGATCATTGAATAACATCAGACAGTTTTTAAATTTAAAATTAAAATCTGCTTCAGGGACATTATCTAAAAGCAATTCAGGATTGTCATTGCCGTAAATAATACAATTTGTAAAATTCGCCGAAACTAAATCATTTGGAATTATATTTTGGTCTGCATCAACGCTAAAGTTATTCAACAATACTGAAGGAAACTGACGGAAACTATTGCTCCAATAATTTGCTATTGTAGCGTGTGTGATGCTATAATTACCCCCAAAAGTGGCCGCAAAAGACGATTGCCCACTTTTATTGATGACTAGATTTTCAGCGCTAATAGAGGTCGCTCTTCCCAAAATACCAAAATTACTTGAGTTGTATATTTGCGTGTTTGTTATTTGAAGTTTTGAAGCATCATCTTGATTGCCATCTACCAAAATACCAACAGTACTGTTTTTTATGGTGGTATAATTAAATATATTGTTGGTGCTTCCATTGAACAACCACAAGGTTTGCCATTGCCCTGGAATTTCAGCAAAACCAGGTTCTAGACGGTCACCTTCCATAATGATTTCATTTTCCAATAGATCTGAATCCGAACTCGGCAAACCATTGGCATGAATTGAAGCTGAATTTGTAACGAGTAGCCCTGAGTTTGCATGAAAATGCAAACGTGCACCAGCATCAATGGTGAGGATTTTGCCTTCATCAACGGCGGCATAACCATAAATCACATAGGGCTTTTCATTGGTAAATACCAGTTCATTGTCTTCTAAAAAGCGCCCTTGAAGATTGGTTTCATCGTCAATTCCATCACCATCTACATCAAATGTAAGTGTTTCTATTGTTGTTGAGCCATCTGTGCCAACAATTTGTTGCGGGTAAATAAACACAGCGTCTTTGACTAGAGTCACCAGTTCAACCGTTTGTTTGTTATTTACACCAAATTCTATAGCATCGGTGTATAAAAATTGGGTTTGATTTGAAACTAGAGATTGAATATCAATAGTAGTTTCAATAAAAATATACATACTGTCTTTGGCCAACAGTTCTACATTGGAAAATTCTTTTCCTGAAAGTGGAATATCTCCAGTCATTCCATCAACATTGAGGCGATAGTTGGAATTTTGTCCTTCTTGAAGTTTGATTTTTGGAATTGAAATATCACGATCTGATGGGTTGTAGACTTTAAGCGTATATGTACTCGAGCCAATGTTGGAAAAAACAGTGTCCAAATATACAGTGTCTTTAGAAAAGATTAAGTTGCCTTCTGATGGTGTGAATTCAAAATCTTTCCGACAAGAACTCCACATAAGCAAAAAAGAAAAAGTGGCAAAAAAGTAAAAATAACGTTTCATATAGGATCAAACTGTTTGTGTAAAAATATAACTTTTCAAATAAACGTGGCGCATTAATCAAAAATGGTTAAAATATCTACTGGAATACGCTTTGGACGTTTTGATTCAGGATCAGTCAAGCACCATTTTGTTTGGCTTTTCACCAAAAGTTTTTGAGTATCGGCATTATAAATTTCGACGATACGAATACTTGTTACACCCATACATTCAGTTACATAGGTTTTTAGGTGGATGTTTTCTCCGACATAGGCAGAGGCCTTATAATCGATTTCATGGCGCAAAACAACCCAAACATTGGATTGACGTTGTTGGTTGCTAGTGATGGACGTCCAATGGGCTCGAGCAATACCTTGAATCCATTCTAAGTAACGAATGTTGTTCACATGGTTTAAGTGATCAATATCGTCGACGCTTACGGTGCGAAATTGTTCAAAGACCTGCATTAATTGTTGGGAATTATTCTCACTTCAAATAATTTATCCCAACGCTTTCCAGTGACAAATAACGTTTTTGTTTGTGGATTATAGGCCATTCCATTTAAAACATCTAACCCTGGATGATTGGTGACTTTGTTTTTTAAATCTTTAAAATCAA
>ERZ1047472.2678-NODE-2678-length-12363-cov-5.641696_pt1 | contig 12363 bp, 9 predicted proteins | sample MGYA00383095_ERZ1047472 | MGnify/ENA primary metagenome ERZ1047472 (study PRJEB29581, sample SAMEA5548365) | metagenome | biome: marine; feature: coastal; material: water | depth 1 m | study: Short-term variability in the microbial, nano- and picoplankton...
AACTCACTGCTTTCACTTTTGAAAAAAGACGGAGATATCGGCCCTTTGGCGTTAATAACTAAGTTATTTGCTGAACCAGATAACACACGCTTATTAATCCACGCCTTAGTTTTTAATAATTTTTTTGGCATATAAAATGACAGGCGACTTGCATCTACATTTTCAATTTGGGCTTGAAATTCCAGCATCTTCTCTCCTGGCCCATGCGGAAACTTCAGGTAGGCAGCTGCAGCACCGTCAAGATCGGCATTTGAGAAATGTATATCACTCACTTTAATCTGCCAATCGGTCGCTGTTTTAGTACCTGAAACGCTTGACCGAAGTCGAGAAAAATAAAGCGGCTGTGAGAAAATCTTTGGGGCATCGAACGATGCATCATTAGCATCAATATCGAGCAAGAACTCATCACCTTCATATCTTGCCGCACCAGAAAATCCTTGAAACCCAGGAATTTTATCTGAACCGTAAAAACCGACATTCTCGAATTTAACTTGGGCAACAACACTTTCATCAGGATCAAATCCTTCAGATTCACTCCAGGATATGTCGATTAGATTGAGCACTCCTCCCGGCAGAATTTGCTCAACATATTCAAGGTAACCTTGATCATCAATTAAGCCTCTACTGATTGACTTGACCATATCCAATTGCAAGTCACGCGTTACGAATTGGATTTTTCCAGATGGGAAATCTTTGGTTAAACGCACAAAATCGACATGACTCGACAAGCCAGATTCAAACAACAAAAAAACATTTGAGAGCATTACCTCTTGCCCGGTGTCAGAGGCAATCCAATTTGCTTTAAATGACGTCTGAGGAAGGTAGAGAGATTTGACATTTACATTTGACGTCAATCCCAAATCATTCAGTTTGACGTCCATGGAAATCCGGTTTGAGATCAGATCCTCAAAACTTGCAACTCCTTGAGAATTCAAAGTGGCGTTATCAACTTGAAGTGATCTAGGCAGCCACTTAATGAACGGCGACAATCGTAGGGACATAACATCCCAAGCCAAGGTACCCGAAAACTGAGTGTTATCGTCCAGGCTAGATAGAGTAACGTCATCAAGACTCAACCTAACCGATTCATACCAATCACTCTTTCCCTGGCTGACCAAGGTTAAGTTCGCAGTGTCTTCCAAAAATTTCGCACTAATCACGATATCGTTAAACATCATCGAGTAATCCTCTAAAGTTTCATCCAAAAACTTCAGCGATCCTCCTACTATTTCGATCTGTTTTTGCTGTGTCAACCACTGCAGCAAGCGTCCTTCCTGATCCTCCTCATGGGGATATACTTGCTTTCCACTTACCCAAATGGAATTGTCTACTTTTCTCTTGATTGACAACAGCGGACTAGACAATTTTATATTCAATAAATCGATGTTTCCTGTCAATAAAGATAAGGTAGAAATACGCACTTCAAGTTTGTCGATGCTAAAATTTACATCGCCTCGAGAGTCTATAACTCGCAGGTCAAAAAACGTTAAATTTGGGTGTAATCCATCCCAACGGCCCTTCAGGTCGCCGATCTGGACGGTCTCCCCTATGGAATGTGTCAATTTATCAGATACCCAATGCAGGTGGTCACCAGCATTGGGAACAAAATAATATTTGACTATAGAGACGCCGATGATCGATAGAGACACCAATGCGAATAGGAGCGCCCAAATAACCGTGAAGAATTTAAGGGAATTTTTTTTAACAGATTTCAATTTTGTTCTTAATCAGAGTACTGATACGGTAAATACAAAGCTTAGGCCAGTTATATAATGCGGCGATTTAAACAAGATTAAACAAATTATGACCTCAAATCCATCTTGTTTGTCATATATCTCACTAGATTTACGTTTAAGTCACGACGTCAGCGTGAATATGCGCTAAAATTTTGGGTTTTAAATTAAGCATTAATGATTGATTGGGGGATTTGGAATTATGTCCATGGCAGATAGAGATGGAACAATATGGCACGATGGCGAATTTGTCCCGTGGCGAGAGGCCACAACTCACGTCCTCACGCATTCACTACATTATGGCTTAGCGGTTTTCGAAGGACTCCGTGCTTACAGCACTCCTAGGGGTCCGGCAATATTCCGCCTCAAAGAACACGTTGACCGCTTGTTTGCCTCCGCTCACATTTATATGATGCCGATGCCATATGAAAAAGCAGTTATCGAAAAGGCGTGTTTAGACGTCGTTCGTGAGAACAATCTCGAATCGTGCTATGTACGCCCGATCGGATTTTATGGCTCGGAAAAAATGGGGGTTTCCCCTAGAGGAGCCACTGTTCATGTCTCAATCGCCGCTTGGCCATGGGGGGCATATCTTGGGAGTGAAGGGCTCGAGAAAGGAATCCGTGTTAAAACTTCTAGTTTTTCCAGGCACCATGTCAACGTAACTATGTGTCGGGCCAAGTATTCCGGGACCTATGCAAACTCAATCTTAGCGAACCAAGAAGCGTTAGATGAGGGCTACGATGAAGCGTTATTACTAGACGTCGATGGTTTCGTGGCCGAAGGGGCTGGGGAAAATTTGTTTATAGTAAAAAACAATACGATTTACGAACCTGAGCTCACATCGGCATTAATGGGTATAACGCGAGATACAGTCTTGACTGTCGCAGAGGCGGCTGGAATTAAAGTTGAATCGAGGCGCCTGACGCGCGATGACATCTATACGGCTGATGAGGCCTTTTTTACGGGGACAGCAGCTGAGGTCACACCTATCCGAGAATTAGACCGGCGAATGATCGGTCAGGGGTCACGCGGACCGATTACAGAGATTATTCAAAAACAATTCTTTGATATTGTTAACGGTGAATCAGAAAAATACGATAAATGGCTCACATATGTCGAATGAGTTAGAGGTAGAGACTTTAAAAACTAACAAAAATGTTATCGAAATTGCTCGAGGAAACTTGCCGGCCTCGTGTCCGCCTTACTCCACCCAAACGTGGGACCTGCATCCTCGAGTGGTCCTAGCTTTTGATGATAATGACAAAGCTCAATGTCCCTACTGCGGCGCGCAGTATCTGATAGTCTAAGGTCAAACGAGAATGATGACGATTGCCTGATCATCAAACCATAATCCAGATACAACTACTAATGCGAAAATAGTGAACCGGTGAAGACAATCACACGTATAGATCGCATTCTCATCATCGCACCATCCTGGCTCGGTGATGCAACGATGTCACATTCGCTAATTAAAAATCTATCCGAAAGATTTAAGCCAGTAACAATTGATGTCTTTGCATCCGCGGCTCTCCGCGCTGTCTTTGAGCGAATGCCTGAAATAGGTCAGATTATCGCCAACCCTCTGGAACATGGAGAGTTAAAGTTGGCGACTCGATGGCAAATCGGTCAATCTCTTAGATCCACCAACTACGATGCAGCTTATGTTTTGCCTAATAGTTTTAAGAGCGCACTAATACCTTTTTTTGCACGGATTCCGAGGCGCATCGGATACACTGGCGAGGCGAGAGTCGGTCTACTAAACCAAAAAGTAGTGCTCAATAAAACTAGCTTCCCACTTCTTGCTGATCAATATTTACAACTTGCAAAAAAGGAAAATACAAGCTGTATTAAATCTTCAGAGTACCCACATCTAAGTGTTGAAAAAAATGAGGCTCGCCATACATTGAGAAAATATGGTCTCAACAACACAAACCCTTATGTATGTTTATGCCCAGGTGCGGAGTATGGCGCGGCAAAGCGATGGCCTATCAAACACTTTGCCGAACTTGCTGATCAAATATCCCACTGCGATCTTCATCCAGTCATACTAGGAAACAGTAAGGATACGGAAATTGGAAGAGCCATCGATAAATACAGTAAATATTCGACAACGGACCTAACCAGTAAAACGAGTTTAAAAGAAGCCATACACATTATTTCGGGTGCTAGATGTGTCGTAACAAACGACTCTGGGCTTATGCACATAGCAGCAGCTTTAAAAACGCCGTTAATCGCATTATTTGGATCAAGTTCCCCGCAATATACGCCGCCGTTATCGATAAATTCAAAAATCATAAGCCTCACAATGAGTTGCTCACCATGCTTTGAAAGGACCTGCCCTTTTGGGCACACTAAGTGTCTCACAGAGATAGAGCCGGGGGCGGTCATGAAAGAAGTTTTAAAGCTTACGGAAAGAATATAAAGGGTGAGGAGCCGAAAAAATAAACAACTCGAAACTTATCATCCGCCGAAATGGCTTCGAGGAGGGCATGCACAGACCATCCTTCCTTTTCTGAGTCAGATATTTGGAGTGAGGGGATACGATAGGCAGACAATTGACACTCCAGACGGAGATATTATTCATCTTGACTGGCTTAAAAAAAAACCTGTTAGTCCTTTAGTTGTTTTGCTTCATGGCCTCGAGGGAAACTCCAATAGTCACTACGCTAGAGCCCTGATGACAAATGTTGAAAGACTAGGCTGGAACGGTTGTGTCGTGCATTTTAGAGGATGCAGTGGCTCACCTAATCATCTGCCGAGGGCTTATCATTCTGGAGATAGTGATGAATTAGAGTGGCTCATACCCAAAATTAAACAGTTTGCCGAAGGGCCGATATTTATTGCCGGCTTTTCGTTAGGAGGTAATGTGCTCCTCAATTGGCTAGGAAAAGCACAATACGAAGAAACAAGATGTATTACTGCCGCCGCTTCAATATCTGCTCCCTACGACTTAACGACCGCTGGGAACCGCTTGAGCACTGGATTCAACAGAGTCTACGGTAACCACTTCCTTAGAACACTCAAGAAAAAAGCCATACAAAAAATTCAAACGCATCATTTAACACTTTCCGTTAAAACCATAAGAGAATGTGCAACCCTTAAAGACTTCGACAACAACTTCACCGCTCCTGTCCACGGATTCTGTGATGTAGATGATTATTGGTCACGCGCGAGTAGCAAACCATTTTTACCAAACATTGATAAGCCAACACTGATCCTTCATGCGGAGAATGATCCGTTTTTACCTGGAGGTGAACTTACAGAACTAATCGAGACAAATAACAAGATTAGTCTCAACTTGACTGCAACCGGCGGTCACGTTGGCTACATGCATGGGCCATTCCCAGGAAATCTTGCCTGGTTACCAAACCAAATTACTGACTACTTTAAGGACTTTCTATGAAGATTAACCCATCAATTTTTAAGGCTTATGACATCCGAGGTATCGTAGATAGCACCTTAACAATCGAAGGTGTGACATTGATTGGTAAAGCGATTGGAAGTCAGGTCCATAATGGTAAGTCTGTATGCGTAGGTCGTGATGGAAGACTGAGTGGCCCAGCGATCACTAAAGCACTCATTGCGGGTATAGCGTCGACTGGTGTAGATGTCATTGATATCGGTCAAACAAGCTCTCCAGGACTATACTTCGCCACTCACGCACTCAAAACTGGTAATGGCGTCATGGTGACAGGTAGCCATAATCCGCCAGAATATAATGGGTTAAAAATTGTTCTAGATGGTCATGCTATCTACGGAGCACAAATTCGTACCTTACTAAATAGAATTAATAATAAAGAATTTGATATTGGAGACGGATGTGTCACGACTGAGAATATAGGAGACCGTTATATTGATAGAATTCAAAATGACATTCAATTGAGTCGACCAATGAAGATAACAATCGACTGCGGTAACGGCGTAGCAGGCCTGTTTGCGACTGAAATATTCGAATCGATAGGCTGCGAGGTCAGACAACTTTTCTGCGATGTGGACGGTTTATTTCCCAACCACCACCCAGATCCGTCTAAGCCAGAAAACTTACAAGACCTGATTAATGATGTTGTCAATGGTGACTCCGAGTTAGGATTGGCTTTTGATGGTGACGCAGACCGTTTAGGCGTTATCACGAAACAAGGGGAGATCATTTATCCGGACCGTTTAATGATGATGTTTGCGGATGATTTGTTAGCTCGCCATAAGAGTGCAGAAATCATTTATGACGTTAAGTGTTCGAGAGACCTGGGGGACTGGATTTCCCAGCGCGGTGGGAAACCCAAAATGTGGAAAACGGGTCATTCCCTTATTAAGGCTGAAATGAAGAGATCTGAGATTTTATTAGGCGGCGAGATGAGTGGACACTTCTTCTTCAACGAACGGTGGTACGGGTTTGATGATGGAATTTATGCAGGCGCACGTCTTTTAGAATATTTAAGTAAGCAGTTATCTGTAGACTCATCGTTTAACGAATTACCAAAATCAATTTCAACGCCTGAATTACAAATCCAATGCCAAGAAGGCGAGAACTTTACATTGACGGAGAAACTAAAGACTTCTTCCCACTTTGATTCAGCCCTACAAAAAATAACGATAGACGGCATCCGAGTCGAATACCCAAGTGGTTTTGGTTTAGCACGAGCGTCGAACACAACACCCACTATCGTCCTACGTTTCGAGGCCGATACTCAGTCTGGACTGACAAGAATCATGACTGATTTTAAAAACGCCTTAGCAGATGAAGCCCCTCATCTATCGTTCCCGACGCTAGATAAGTCTTAAGTTCAAAATTAATTCTATTTTGTACGCTCAGAGATCCACCCGGGTATTGATCGGATAGCTGCATCTAATTCATCTGGCTTGTCACCACCGGCTTGAGCTAGATCAGGACGACCGCCACCTTTCCCACCAACTTGATTGGCGGCGTAGTTAACTAATTCCCCGGCCTTTATTCTTGCAGTTAGATCATCAGTCACCCCAGCAATCAAAATAACTTTCTCTCCAATCACTGTGCCCAAAACGATCACTGCAGACTTCAACTTGACTTTTAACTGATCAATCGTTTGACGTAATAAAACAGCATCTGAGTCCGTAAGTACAGTTGCCAGCACATTGATTCCATTGATCAATGTAGCCCTAGAGGCAATGTCTGCACCTTGGCCTGAAACCATTTTGGACTTAAGACGACCGAGCTCCTTCTCCACTTGTTTAGCATTTTCTAAAACCTGAATTAACCTATCCGACGTTTCGTCAGGCGAAGTTCTCAAAAGCGAAGCAACGTCCGAAAATTGCTTATCTCGAAGATGGAGATAGTCAAGTGCCACTTGCCCAGTAATTGCCTCTATACGTCTGACTCCCGATGCGACCCCAGTTTCAGCCGTAATTTTAAACAGGCCAATATCTCCCGTTCTTTTCACGTGGGTACCTCCGCAAAGCTCCGTAGAAGCTCCACCCATCGCAATTACACGAACCTCGTCACCATATTTCTCACCAAATAAAGCAACAGCTCCAGTATCGATCGCTTTGTCATAACTCATCACGCGAGCTTGCACAGACTCATTACTTCTTATGCTCTGATTAACTAAATTTTCAATTTTTACGACTTCTTTAGAACTTAAAGGCTTCGGATGCGCAAAATCAAATCGCGTCCTCGATTGATCGACTAAGGAACCTTTTTGTTGAACATGGCTACCAAGAATCTTACGTAATGCCGAATGCAAAAGATGAGTTGCGGAATGATTAAACATTGTAGACGCTCTAACGCCAGCGTTGACCTCCGTCGCCACTGAGTCTCCTAACTTTAAGTCGCCGTTTACCATCTCCCCGTGATGACCGAAAACTTCTGCTCTAATTTTTTGCGTATCTTTTACGTCAAATCTAGAAAAAGGAGATGCCTCAGTCGCGATATACCCTTGATCACCCACCTGCCCTCCCGATTCTGCATAAAAGGTCGTTTTATCGAGAACAACGATACCTTTGTCTCCCTTAGATAACTGATCAACAAGATCACCGTTTTTATACAAGGCAACTACTTTTGATGTCGTTAATAAGGATTCATAACCATGAAACTGAGTATTCAGGCCCTTATATTCGAGTTCCTGGGACGATTGAAATTTTGAGGCCGCACGTGCCCTTAATCGTTGCTCGGCCATTGCCGCTTCGAAACCTGAGAGATCTATTTGAATATTCCGCTCACGCGCGATGTCAGCAGTTAAGTCCACAGGGAATCCGAAAGTATCATACAACCGAAAAACAGTTTCACCATCCAGAACTTTATCCTCTCGGAGTAAAGCTGCCTCCAAGACGATCATCCCCTTTTCCAGAGTCTCCGCAAATCGTCGCTCTTCATCCAAGAGGACCTCAGATACGCGGCCTTGAGCTTCTTCCAGCTCCGGATAAGCTTTGCCCATCACCCGAATAAGATCATGAACTAATTTATAAAAAAACGGTTTTGATTGCCCCAGCTTATACCCATGCCGAATAGCTCGTCGTATAATCCGCCTTAAAACATACCCTCGACCCTCATTACTCGGAATTACTCCGTCTACTATCAAGAAGCCACATGAACGAATATGATCCGCGATCACTCGTAAGGATGCGTTTCCGAGATCCTTACACCCAACCTCGCGAATGACCCCGTCAATTAGAGATTTAAAAAGATCAATTTCATAATTTGAGTGAACGTTTTGGAGCACTGCAGCCATACGTTCAAGTCCCATTCCGGTATCAACAGATGGCCTCGGCAACGGATTCATAACACCAGACTCATCCCTGTTAAACTGCATGAACACTAGGTTCCAAATTTCAATGTAACGATCTCCGTCTTCATCCGGAGAGCCCGGCGGTCCGCCCTCAACATTTGGTCCGTGATCCCAGAAAATTTCCGAACACGGCCCACAAGGCCCTGTCTCACCCATCTGCCAAAAATTATCACTTTGATATTTTTGCCCACCCGGTTTATCTCCAATTTTTACGATTCGGTCGATCGGAATGTTGATTTCGTTAGCCCAAATATCGTAAGCCTCATCGTCGGTTTCATACACCGTGATCCACATCCGACTAGGATCAAGACCAAACTCATCTGTTAATAGACCCCACGCCATACGGATCGCATCTGCTTTAAAATATTGTCCGAAACTAAAGTTTCCAAGCATCTCAAAAAAGGTGTGGTGACGTGCGGTATAACCTACATTCTCTAAATCATTATGTTTCCCGCCAGCTCGCACGCACCGTTGAGAAGTCGTTGCACGAGTGTACGAACGGTTCTCATGCCCTAGGAAAACGTCCTTAAATTGAACCATACCGGCATTTGTAAACAGTAAAGTTGGATCGTTCCCAGGTACGAGAGGGCTACTTTTCACGATAGCGTGGCCGCTTCGCTCAAAATACTTTAGAAATCTCTCTCTTATTTCGTCACTTTTCATTTGCTTGTCTCATTAGATTAATAGTGGTTCATTCATAACAATCAATGGTGTCAACACAGAACTCTGGGTCCGTTAACACTTTACGTATAACGTTGCTATCAAAACCCCGACTGGCAAGAAAGCGTGCTTGTTTAGCCCATTCCATTGGCGTGGTCGGTCGTGCACTATACTTTTTTGCCCACACTAATTTAACGGCATCAAAGTCTCCTCTGAGGACCTCCTCGCGATACTCCAAAATGGTGGACTTTGCCACTCCTTTTACCTCAAGATCCTTGAAAATCTTTCTCATTCCATATCGATGCCTTTTGGTACGGATGAATGCCTCCGTGTACCGTCGATCATCGATCCACTGCTTCTCTTCAAAATCATCCAGCAGTTGCTGAACGTCGCGAGGACTATCAGCTAGGGGCGAGAGCTTTTTGCCTAGTTCATAGCGCGTATATTCTCTGCGGCCTAATAGACGCATAGCTTTTAATGCTAGCGATTCTGCCAACTGAATTCTCCCGAGCGCTATTTCTTTTCAGAACCTTTGGCTTTCTCGCTTGCTGGCGCAGTTGCGAGTCGCACACCGACAATCTCACGAACTCGATTTTCGATATCAATAGCCATTTCAGGGTTCTGCTTTAGGTATTCACGAACATTGTCTTTACCTTGCCCAATACGGTCACCGTTATAGCTGTACCAAGCGCCCGCCTTATCAACAATGTTATGACGGACACCTAAGTCAATGATTTCGCCCTCTCTGGAGATCCCTTGCCCATAAAGAATATCGAACTCAGCCTGCCTAAAAGGAGGAGCGACTTTGTTCTTTACAACCTTGGCTCTGGTTTCATTTCCGATAACTTCATCGGATTTTTTTATCGCTCCGATTCTTCTTATGTCAATTCTTACTGAGGAATAAAATTTTAGCGCATTACCACCAGTCGTCGTTTCAGGACTCCCGAACATTACACCAATTTTCATACGAATTTGGTTAATGAAAATAACTAGGGTATGGGACCGCTTGATATTAGCAGTTAACTTTCTTAGAGCTTGTGACATCAACCGAGCTTGAAGCCCCATTTGGGGCTCACCCATTTCGCCCTCGATCTCTGCTCTCGGGGTTAGCGCCGCTACTGAGTCAACCACCACCACGTCAACAGAACCGGAGCGCACCAACATATCGGCAATTTCCAATGCCTGCTCGCCATTATCGGGTTGGGAGATCAACAAGTCATCGATATTCACACCTAATTTAGTCGCATACTCCGGATCTAGCGCGTGTTCAGCATCAATAAATGCCGCTGACCCACCAATTTTTTGCATCTCTGCAATCACCTGGAGTGTTAACGTTGTTTTGCCCGAGGATTCTGGACCATAAATTTCTACCACTCTTCCCCTAGGTAAACCACCAATTCCTAATGCGATGTCAAGACCAAGAGAACCAGTAGAAACTACTTTTAAATCTGGATTGATCTCCTGTTCACCTAGTAACATGATCGAACCCTTACCAAATTGTTTCTCAATTTGTGAAAGAGCTGCCTCTAGCGCTTTTTGCCTATTTTCATTCATTTTTATTTGAACTCCAGATGTGTAAAGTTAATGGTGTCTTACCTGATTATCTCACAGCCTCGAAAACTCTGGATTAACTGTATAAAAACCCAGCAAACGACAGATTTAAACAATATCATGCACCTACTTACTGAGTAGCAAACACTCTAAAAGTTGAAGCCCCTTGATAACTGTTTGCCTTCGGACAGCATTACGGTCGCCTAAAAAAAGATACCGTTTTGTCTTTATCCCATAGGTTTTGTCGCAAGCACCGATCCAAACTGTACCCACAGGTTTATTATTTGTCCCGCCGCCCGGACCAGCAATACCAGTTGTAGCAATAGCACAATCAGATCTCACGCTAGCCATCACACCGGTCGCCATACTTTCTACGACCATTTCTGAGACTGCTCCATGTTGATCAATCACACCAGGGTCGACACCTAATTGTTTGATTTTTGACAAATTAGAATAGGTAATAATCCCGGAGTGATACCAAGCTGAACTGCCAGGCACCATAGTGATCGCTTGCCCCAGCCATCCTCCAGTACATGACTCAGCTGTCCCAACAACGAGCCCCCTATCTTTCAGTAGGCTACCCAAACGCTGACTAGAAGAGAGAATATCTTTTTCTTTTTCGATATCCATATATTAATTTATTCCATTCCTAACATAGCAGCAAACACTACGAGGATTTGCATTACACCAAGGGTATACACACCAGCCGCTATATCATCGAGCATAACTCCGAACCCTCCTTTGAGGTTCTTATCCAGGTAATCGATACCAAGCGGCTTAAAAATATCAAACAAACGAAGAACTATAAATGCAAGAGCGTACCAATACAGACCACTTGGAATAATGGCCAATATCAATCCAAAAGCAACGATTTCATCGATAACAACTGCCGAATGATCAGATTGACCCAACGATTTACCAGCTAACTCACATAATTTAATTCCCATTAAAAAAATGACTACCCAAACACCTATTAATTGTTGTGTCGAAAGAACGAGAGCCAAACCATAATGAATCGGAAATGCTAGGAGCGTCCCCCAAGTTCCAGGGGCGGGGCGAATAGCGCCCAGACCAAATCCGCAAGCTATAAACACATATGGGTTTTTGAAAATACGATAATCAACGGAGAACATATTAATTTTTAGAAAAATGATCAAACCCTCGTTGAAAACCTTTTTTCACTGCTCCATCACCCGTTACCACGACCCCAGTCCCCTCTGAAACTTTTCCAATTTTAGTTAATGGTAGCCTCAAATCAGATCCGATTTTAATTATATCGGCCTCCCACTCTTTTCGAGCGGTGAATAACAACTCGTAATCGTCCCCTCCACCGAGGATACAATTTTCAATAGACTTGTTACTACGAGTATCCGTCACGGCTGAGTGCACAGGAATATCCTCATATTCTATTTTTATTTGTACGCCTGATCGCTCAGCAATATGTCCTGCATCCGCGATCAAGCCATCTGACACATCGATAGCAGCATTTGCAACCCCTAATAACCTTTGACCAAGCTTTATTCTAGGTTCCGGCTGATGTAATCTACCTAGAAAAACTCTCTCGTACTCATCTTCGTAATTTAATGATCCCTGTTGAATCAAAAGACCTAAGGCTCCCAGCCCGATAAAACCTGAGACCCAGACATCATCTCCCAAAC
>ERZ1047472.2680-NODE-2680-length-12345-cov-6.431408_pt1 | contig 12345 bp, 13 predicted proteins | sample MGYA00383095_ERZ1047472 | MGnify/ENA primary metagenome ERZ1047472 (study PRJEB29581, sample SAMEA5548365) | metagenome | biome: marine; feature: coastal; material: water | depth 1 m | study: Short-term variability in the microbial, nano- and picoplankton...
GACGCCTTGAGCCAGGAGTTGCATCAGCGCATGGCGGGCGCTTTCGAGTTCTACGCGCAAGGCGTTGAGAACGCGTTGACTAATCATGAGTTTATTGCTGGCGATGAGCTGACAATCGCCGACATCGCCTTTGTCTGCGATGTCGGTCAGTTTTTGCGAGAGCGTCTGCTGTCTTCAGCGCTGGAGGCGCAGTCGCTAAGCATGGTGAGCCGGGGCGCGGATCAAGAATTCCCACGGACGTTTGCGCACTTGTTCGCACTCATCGAAAAACCACAATTTCAAAAGTATTTGGGAGATTACACTAAACACCTAAAAGGCTAAGGATTGTTAGCATCCAGCGTTGGATTAAGGCGCAAGGTCTGGCAGGCGTTGCACAATCTGAGCATGGGTTGGTAACGACGATTGGGCGCCCGGCTGCAAGCAGGCCAAGGCACCTGCCACGTTCCCCCAGTTTAGGGCGTCTTCAAATGTCTGGTTTTGATCCAAGGCTGCTGCAAAGGCGCCGGCAAAAGCATCACCAGCCCCAACGGTATCAATCGGTGTGACAGGCAGGGCTGTTACTTCGATAAGACGGTTTTGATGAAACGCTGCACACCCCTTAGCACCCAAGGTGACCACAACACTTTGCCCTGTGAGTTCCGCCACGGCTCGGATCCCATCTTTGTGGCTGAGATTTGTTCTGTCGCCGCTAACCAAGCCCAAGGACTTGCACAGTGCATCCAATTCCCCTTGGTTTATCAGCAAACAGTCCACGTCTTTGAGCACAGCGAGGGGCACCGGCTGCATTGGGGCCAAATTCCAGATGACCCGTGTTCCAGATTGTTTTGCCAAGCTAATGGCTTTCTCGATTTCTGCGCTGGGAATTTCGAATTGCAGTAACAAAATTGCGGTGTCAGCAAAGCCGCAACCTTCCAGCTGGAGATGGGAGGCGCCACCGTTGGCACCGGGAAAAACCACGATACTGTTTTCGCCATCAGCGTCGACGTTGATGGCGGCGGTGCCTGTGGTTTGCTCAAGTTTGGTAACGTGGCTGGTGTCCACGCCGTTAGCGCTAAGGCCTGCCAGAGCGATATTGCCAAGGCCGTCCTTGCCCACCGCACCAATCATGCGTACCCCTGCGCCGGCTTTGGCCGCAGCCAGGGCTTGATTTCCCCCTTTACCACCTGGAAGCACCGTAAGGTTTGATGCCAACAAAGTTTCACCGGGTTGCGGTAAACGATCCATTTGGAACACGTAGTCCACGTTGAGCGAGCCGAATACGGTAATCATAGGCCTTCCTTTTTCGCCGGTTGTCTGTGGATCGCCGCCGACGCGTGTTGCTCAGATTGTACTCTTTGCTGGCACCTTTGGAGCACGCCCGGTAAGGATTTTGCGTTGCCGGATGCCGGCAACGGATATGACGGGTGGGCAACCGTGCGAAAGAGCTAGTGTCTTTCCATTCTGGCATCGAACCTGCAGATTGCGGTGGAGCCGGCCTCATCGTTAGACTGCAGGAAGAGAGGATCAGCGCACCTAGTGCAGAACGTAAGGACATCAGTGATGGCGGAAAACACGACGCAAAATCGAGATTTGGACGGCGTTTCAAACGCGCAAGTGCGAGCGCGCTGGAAAATCGATCCGAAGACCCAGGTCCACGACCGCTCTTTGGCTGAGTTGGATCCGGGTAACGGCGATTGGTTTGAACAAGACAAAGAGCTGGCAGTTTTTGAGCGGCTGCGCCAAGAGGCGCCAGTGCACCTCACCGAAGACAGTCAGTTTGGCCGGTACTGGTCGATTACTCAGTTCGAAGACGTCAAATACGTGGATACCCACCAGCATCTCTTTTCGTCGGATATTATGAACGGTGGGATTCGTTTGGGTGGCCAACCCTTGGATGAACCGCCACCGGACTTATTTCATTTGCCGATGTTTATCATGCAAGACCAGCCGGTCCACGATGTTCAGCGCAAAACCGTTGCGCCCATGTTTACGCCAACACGATTGGCGGCCATGGGGGATCTTATCCGCCAGCGCGCGGGCACTATTCTGGACGGACTGCCCCGGGGAGAGACTTTTAACTGGGTGCGTGAAGTGTCTGTGGAACTGACTGGGCAGATGTTGGCGACGCTCTTTGATGTGCCTCAAGAAGATCGACACAAACTGATTCATTGGTCTGACACAGTGGAACGTATCAGCGATCCCGATTATTTCGACACACCTGCTGAAGGTTTTGCCGAAATCTGGAAGTGCTTCGAGTATTTCAACGAGATATGGCAGCAGCGTCAGGCGGCCTCCACCCCCGGCGAGGACCTCATTTCGTTCCTTGCTCATGGTGAGGCTACGAAAAATATGGCGCCAAACGAGTTTTTGGGCAACGTGCTGCTGTTAATCGTCGGCGGCAACGATACCACCCGAAATTCCATAAGCGCCGGTGTGCAGGCATTAAATCGCTACCCAGAAGAGTACGACAAGTTGCGGGGCAACTTGGATCTAATCCCCAACATGGTGTCAGAAATTGTCCGTTGGCAAAGCCCAGTGGCCCACATGTGCCGGACGGCCATGGAAGACGTTGAAATTGGTGGGCATCAGATACGCAAGATGGACAAGCTGGCTATTTGGTATCTATCCGGTAACCGCGACGAAAGTCACTTTGCCGACGCCAATCGGCTGGTCATCGACCGGCCCAACGTGCGACAGCACTTATCTTTCGGCTACGGCATTCATAGGTGCCTGGGTAATCGCCTAGCAGAAATGCAGCTGCGCATCCTTTGGGAAGAAATCATGGCACGCTTTAGCCAGGTCGAGGTGGTTGGCGATGCCGCCTACCTAAACTCCAGTTTCATCCGGGGTATCACCGATCTGCCGGTGCGAGTGCATGATCGTTAGCTTGTTAGAAAAACAAAAGTAAAACCGATAACGGAGTTGAAGGAGTTGAACATGCTGAATTACGAATTAGTAGACGATGTGGCCGCAATCACGATGGATGATGGCAAAGCCAACGCGGTCAGCCATGGCTTCATCGACAATCTCACAGAGGGTTTAGACCGGGCAGAAACTGAGGCTAAGGCCTTGGTAATCTTTGGTCGCAGTGGCGTGTTCAGCGCTGGATTTGATTTAAAGGAGATTGGCAAGGGCCAAGCCGAGAGCAAGGCCTTGGTGGACCGCGGTGCAGCCCTGCTGTTCCGCTTGTTCACTTACCCGCTGCCGGTCGTGGCTGCCAGCGCAGGCCACGCCATCGCCGCAGGAGCCTTGCTCATGCTGGCGTCGGATACCCGTGTTGGTGTGGCCGGTGATGCCAAATACGGTCTCAACGAGACAGCCATTGGAATGACGCTGCCTCCTTTTGGTTTGCAGCTTGGTCTTTGCCGCCTGTCGAAGCGATACCAAACTGAGGCTATGATTCAGGCCAAGTTGTATGATGGGAACGACGCTTTGAGGGTCGGGTACCTCGATCACGTAGTCTCTCCAGAGCAGTTGCAGGCCTCGGCCATGGCCAAGGCGGCAGAGCTGGCCCAGTTGCCATCAGACGCCTATGGGGCCATGAAGCTCGCCGTGCGCCGGCAGTATATTGAGGTCATTGCAGCAAGCCTTGGATAAACCGCAAGTCGGCAGCCAAAAAATCTTGAGGAATCTGAAGGTTAAGCGTTATTCCGGGTGCAAAAGACACATCAATGAAGTCTTGAAGTGGCATCGGTCTTGGCAGTAAAATGCGCGCCCGCAGAAGTCGACAATAGTCGCTTCGAGGGAGAAGCCCCGAGCAGGCGATAAAAGCTCATTGCGACAAAAACATTGGCAAGCCTTTGTTTTTGTTACTACTTGGAGAAAGTTGGAGACGCCCATTAAGAAAGCAAGCAAGCGAGTTGATCGCTCGTTGTTGAATGACGATATTTCCGCCGCAAACGTGCGCCTAGTCGGTGCCGACGGCAGTCAGCGAGGCATCGTATCGAGAGCCGAAGCGCTGGCAGAAGCGAGAGCAGCCGGACTGGACTTGGTTCTAGTCGCTGTGGATGCGAATCCACCTGTCTGCAAAGTCATGGACTATGGGAAGCATTTGTTCGAGCTGAAGAAGACCAAGGCAGCTCAACGCAAAAAGCAAAAACAGATCCAAGTAAAGGAAATGAAGTTCCGTCCTGGCACGGAAGAAGGCGACTATCAGGTAAAACTACGCAACCTGAAGCGTTTTCTCGAAGAAGGGGACAAGACGAAGGTGTCTTTGCGGTTCCGCGGTCGTGAAGTGGTGCATCCCGAGATCGGTTTGAACCTTATGAAGCGAATTGCGGAAGATCTGGACGATCTCGGCTCTGTGGAATCAGAACCGAAATTCGAAGGCCGCCAAGTTATCATGGTGTTGGCTCCACGAAAAAATAGGAAAGCGCAGGCTCCGAAAGAAGCCTCTTAACAGTAACGCCGAAAGGCGAACTGGGGAAGCGCAGGGTTCTGCTTGCAGATGCCCGCAAGAACATGAGCGAAGGCTCGGTTTTTTAATCGCCTCGATCGGTGCAATAACCGATCTAGAAGGCAAATATGAATCGCGTGGAGAAGGCAAGTGCCAAAAATGAAGACCCACCGGGGTGCAGCGAAGCGTTTTCGTCGTACCAGCACCGGTTTTAAACACAAGCAAGCGAATAAGAATCACATCCTCACGAAGAAGGCGCCCAAGCGAAAGCGTCAGCTGCGTGGTATGGAAGGGGTTGCTGCAGCCGACGTGCCAGCGTTGGTTCGAATGCTACCCACTAAGGCTCGATAGGAGGACTTATGCCTAGAATTAAAAGAGGCGTAGCTTCCCGAGCTCGCAGGAAAAAGATTTTAAAAGCCGCCAAAGGTTATTACGGCGCTCGTAGCCGTACCTTTAAGGTAGCCAAACAAGCCGTTATCAAGGCAGGCCAATACGCCTATCGTGACCGACGGCAGCGTAAGCGTCAGTTCCGCCGTTTGTGGATTGTGCGTATTAACGCTGCGGCTCGTGAACATGGTTTGTCCTATAGCCGCTTTATCGCCGGTCTCAAGGAGGCAGGGATAGAGGTTGATCGTAAAGTGTTGGCGGACATCGCCATGCACGAAAAAGACACCTTTGCAGCGTTGGCCCAGCGGGTTGGTGCAACCGCAGCTAAGGCTGCCTAGCAACGCAAAGAAGTTGCTCGCACCGGCAGCGCCGGTTCCGGGTACCGTCAACGACAAAGCAAACTGCCTTCAGGAGACCTTAATAGAGTGTTCTTCCTGAAGGCGTGCGCTGGACAGAAAGGGAAGAACCTGCGTTCTTCCCTTTTTTTCTGCCCGGTCACAGCCCAGGCGGGTAGAGAAGGAAGGGCAAGAGTCCCAGACCGCTAATGCCAGGAATGAACATGGATATCGAAAACGTATTGAAGCAGGGTTTAGAAGCCGCAGATGCAGCATTGAGCCTGCGTGATCTCGAAGAGGTACGGGTAAGCTTCCTAGGTAAGAAGGGTGGTTTAACCGAGCTACTGAAAGGGCTAGGCAAGCTCGATCCGGAGCAACGCCCCCAAGCGGGTGCCAAGATCAACGAAGCCAAAGTTGCTCTCCAGGACCATTTAGCAGCTCGCAAAGACACGCTAGAGTCGGCGGCCATGATGACCGCGCTGGCAAGCGAAACCGTAGATGTGACCCTGCCGGGTCGGCGTCAGGCCGCTGGTGGTTTGCATCCGGTGACTCAGGCCATGTACCGCATCGAATCCATCTTCACCGGTGCCGCTTACGAAGTGGTTAGCGGGCCAGAGATTGAAAACGACTATTACAACTTCGAAGCCTTGAATATTCCCGCCCATCATCCGGCAAGGGCCATGCACGACACCTTTTACTTTGGCGATGGCACCTTGTTGCGCACACACACGTCGCCGAGCCAAGTGCACACGATGGAGCAACAGCCACCGCCGATTCGGGTGATCTACCCCGGTCGTGTGTATCGTCGAGATTCGGATTTAACCCACAGTCCCATGTTTCATCAGGTCGAAGGCTTGGTGGTGGATCAAGGCATCAGCTTTGCTGACTTAAAAGGTACAGTAATCGACTTTCTGCAGCGGTTTTTTGAAAAAGAGCTGCAAGTACGCTTTCGGCCCTCGTATTTTCCGTTCACCGAACCTTCTGCTGAAGTGGATGTGCAGTGTGTTCACTGTTTGGGTGAGGGGTGCCGGGTCTGTAGTCATACCGGGTGGTTAGAGGTGATGGGCTGCGGCATGGTGCACCCGAATGTGCTGCAAATGTCGAACATCGATACCGAGGTTTACTCAGCCTTCGCCTTTGGTTTTGGTGTCGACCGCCTTGCCATGCTGCTTTACGAAGTAGACGACCTGCGATTGTTTTTTGAAAACGATCTGCGCTTTCTGCGCCAGTTCAACTAACCGAATATCAGGGACAGACGATGAAATTCAGTGAAGCATGGCTCCGTCAGTGGGTGAATCCGGCTCTGGACAGCGATGACCTGTTGTTTCAGATGACCATGGCCGGTTTGGAGGTTGATGGCACCGAGCCTGTGGCTCAAGGTTTTAGCGGCGTGGTGGTGGGGGAAATCCTCAGCGCCGAGCAGCACCCAGACGCGGACAAGCTCAGGGTATGTCAGGTCAGCGCAGGGGCTGAAGCCGTTCAGGTAGTGTGCGGTGCGCCCAATGCGCGAGTAGGCTTAAAGACAGCCTTTGCCCAAGTGGGCGCTGTATTGCCCGGCAACTTCAAGATCAAAAAAGCCAAGCTTCGGGGTGTGGAATCCTTTGGCATGCTTTGCAGTGCACAAGAACTGGGCCTTGGCGAGGATGCCGATGGCATCATGGAACTTTCCCATGCCGTGGGCGCCGACTTGGCAGAGATAGCCGGGGCGGACTTGCCTCTGGATGATCTTACCGTGGACGTCGATTTGACCCCGAATCGGGGGGACTGCTTGTCGTTAAAGGGCCTAGCCCGAGAAGTCGGGGTGCTCAATAACCTCGAAGTGACTTATCCGAAAATCACGCCCGTGCAGGCTGCTAGCGACCGCGGGTTTCCGGTTACCCTAGAAGCAAAGGCCCAATGCCCCCGATACCTAGGGCGGGTTATTGAGGGCGTTGATTTGACTCAACCTTCCCCTGGCTGGCTCACCGAGCGGCTGCGTCGCTGTGGCTTGCGCAGCATCGATCCCGTGGTTGATGTTACTAACTACGTACTGATCGAGTTGGGTCAGCCCATGCACGCCTTTGACCTCGATCGTCTGGATTCAGGTATCACAGTACGTATGGCCCAGGGCGGGGACACGCTGACCTTGCTGGATGGCCAAGAGGTCGCACTAGATCCGCAAACACTGGTTATTGCTGATGCCAAGGGGCCAGTGGCCATGGCAGGTGTCATGGGCGGCAAGGACAGTGGTGTTCAGGGTGACAGCACTAATATCTTCCTTGAGTGCGCGTTTTTCGCACCCATTGCTATCGCTGGAACGGCTAGGCGCTATGGCTTGCACACGGATGCGTCACACCGCTACGAGCGCGGCGTTGACTTTCAGCTTCAGCGAGACGCCATGGAGCGGGCAACTCAGATTTTGCTCGACATTGTTGGTGGACAGACCGGCCCGTTGGTGGAAACGGTAGACGAAGATTCTGTGCCCGCTCAGGCCGAAGTGAGTCTGCGAGAGTGGAAGCTCAATGAGCTCCTCGGTATTACCATCGACGTAGCCCAAGTCGACCAAGCGTTGCAGCGATTAGATTTTAGCGTGGCTCAGCGGCAGCAAACCGATCATGGCGTGATTTGGGAGGTTATTGCCCCCAGCCATCGATTTGATATCGCCATCGAGGCAGACCTGATCGAGGAAGTCTGTCGGATTTATGGGTACAACAACGTACCAGTAACCCAACCTCAAGTTCGTCTGCCGCTTGCTCAGGTGGCGTTACAGCATCACAGCGAACGGCAGCTCCGCGAACGAATCGCAGGGCTTGGATTCCAAGAAGTGATTACTTATAGCTTTGTCGACCCCAAGACAGAGGAGGTGCTCGGTCAGGCCATTGTGCCCAAGGCTCTGGCCAATCCCATGTCATCGGAGCAATCGGTCATGCGCACCAGTTTGCTGCCGGGTTTGATCGATGCAGCCAAGAGAAACAGTGCGCGTCAGCAAGACTCCGGCCGGCTTTTTGAAGTGGGTTTGGTTTTTAGACCCAAGCAGACGCTGGAGCAAGATTTGACCGTTGGCGGTGTTATGTGGGGCAAGCAAAAGCCTGAGGCTTGGCACAGCGATAACGCAGGAACAGATTTCTATGACGTCAAAGGTGTGGTGGAGGAGCTGGCCCAATGGGCGGGTCTCAACCTGACCTATGCGGTGCTGGATGACTCTGCCATGCACCCGGGCCAGAGCGCTGGTGTGCTTCTGGACGGAGAGCAAATCGGTAGGGTTGGACGTCTGCACCCCCAGGTGGAGAATACATTAGACGTAGAGGAGCTTTACGTCTTTGAGTTAGACGCGCTGGCCATCTTGCAGCGGCCAAAGCGGGGCCATGGCAAGGTGTCGCGTTTTCCGGCTGTGCGCCGAGATATTGCGGTGGTGGTTCAACAAGATATCAGCGCCCAAACCGTACTTGAGGTTCTGGCTCAAGGTATGGGCAAACTCTGCACCAACATCACGCTTTTTGACGTGTATCAGGGCGATGGTATTGATTCAGAAGAGAAAAGTTTGGCCATAGGCTTGACCTTACAAAGCCAAGAGAACACCCTAGGCGAAGAGGAAATTAACGCGGCGGCACAGACGGCAATTGGGTTGTTAGAGCAACATTGCGGAGCTCGACTTCGGTAGGTCGATCAAAAAGCGCGACACTATTGGTGCATAAACACGCGCCAACCCGGGTTCAGAAACACGCGGGTATAGCAAAACGCGGTAAAAAAATAAGATGTATCGAGTGAAATTGGATACTGGGGACAGGCATTGAGCGCACTGACAAAAGCCAAGATGGCCGAGCAACTGTTCGATGAGCTAGGGCTGAACAAGCGCGAGGCAAAAGAAATTGTTGAGCTGTTTTTTGACGAGATTTTGGACTCCCTAGAAAACAATGTGCAGGTGAAGCTGTCGGGTTTTGGTAACTTTGATCTGCGCGAGAAAGGCGAACGGCCGGGCCGCAACCCGAAAACTGGTGAGGAAATACCGATCAGCGCCCGCCGGGTGGTGACCTTTCGGCCAGGGCAAAAGCTGAAGTCCCGGGTAGAAGCCTACTCAGGCGATGCCGCCTCGGCTGTGGCAGAGGATTAGATCTGAATGCTGGAGACGACGAACAATAATGAGTTGCCGGCTATTCCGGGCAAGCGTTATTTCACCATTGGCGAGGTCAGCGCCCTGTGCGACGTAAAACCTCACGTGCTGCGTTACTGGGAACAGGAGTTTCCCCAACTAAAGCCCACGAAAAGGCGCGGTAATCGCCGCTATTATCAGCGCCAGGACGTCATCATTGTGCGCCAAATTCGAGGCCTGCTATACGAGCATGGATTTACCATCGGCGGAGCGCGACAGCGCTTGGTAGGTGAAAGCGCCAAAGAAGATCGCACTCAGTCCAGTATTGTAGTTAAACAATTGATTACAGAACTGGAAGATCTGCTGCGTGAATTGAAAGCCTGAGCACAGGCGAAGCGCCTCCAGCCATGGTCGCTAAGTTCTTATCATCAACCTGCTCTCACTTCTCATTTCTTTCGCAACCGTGTCTTCGTCGATCTAGTGTTCGTATGATTGCGTTGCGCTTGGGCGCAGCACTGGTTTTTCTAGCTGGTTCAGCCTTAGCCCAGCCAATAGCTTCAACCTCTCCACTGCAAACCCAACCAGTCGTCCTCGCCTACGAGGCGCGAATGGGTCCCATCGTCGCTGGTGATCTAGATTTGAGCGTTTTTCGCAGCGATGAACGCTACGGCGTGCTTGGTCGATTCCTAACCTCGCAATCGTTAAACGCCTACTACAACTGGGAGGGCACCTTTGCCGCCAGTGGCGTTTGGGTTGATCAGCGACCCCAAACTCAGAGCTACTTGGTTCGTAGCGAGAGTAAGGACGACGACTACAAAGTCGTGATTATGGGCCCGGATAGCACTCAGCTTTTGGAAGGGCGCGACGCTGAATTCGAGACTCTGCCAAAACCCCGAGGTACCGACTTAATCTCTGGGCTGATGTTCACACCACAGTGCTACGCCGGCGCGTTTGTGCACGACGGCGAGGACACTTACCCGATACGACTGCTCAAAACCCGGCCCAGCAAATTGTCTAAACGGCGAGGTTTTTTCTCCGGGCCTGTGACCCGATGTGACTATGAAATCACCACTCGTCGAGGCAAAAAGCGGCGCCTTAGGGTCTCAATGGTTCAACACAATGGTATGTGGGTAGCGGCAGAGGTCCGTGTGCGACTGGCCCTTTTCCCTGATCCAGTATTTCGCCTACGCACGTAAACGAGAAAGCGCTAAATTAATTCGTAAAGAAGGATAATAAAAATGGCAGAGCACACAGAGAGTACTAACCCATGGTTCCTTCGGGGTAATTGGAGCCCCATGATCGAGGAGCGCACTGAAACATCACTGAGCGTGACCGGTAGCATTCCACCCGAGTTGAGCGGTGTGTATTTGCGCACTGGACCAAACCCAAAATCTGGGCAGGGAGATCACTGGTTTTTGGGCGACGGCATGGTTCACGGCATACGGCTCAGTGGTGGCAAAGCCGAGTGGTATCGAAACCGATTCATACAAACCCCGGATATCACAGACCCTTTGGCCGACCCAAGCGGCGGGTTGGGCGACCTAAGGCGGGGTAAGGGTAATACCCACATCGTTGCCCACAACAAAAAAATACTGTGCCTAGAAGAAGCGCATTGGCCTTGGCGCATTGATGGTGAGCTCAATACCGTTGGTTGCGAGAATTATGATCAGGCTCTGACCTGTTCCATGACCGCTCACCCCAAGATCTGCCCGATCACCGGAGAGCTTTTGGCCTTTAGTTACTTCAATTTTGCCCAGCCCTATTTGAACTACATACGCATTGGCGCAGATGGGCAGCTCAAGCAAATCGAAGGTGTTGAGCTGCCGCAAATGGTGATGATGCACGACTTCAACATCACCGAGAATTACGTGATCTTCATGGACTTGCCCTTGGCCTTAGATCTGGAACTGCTGGCCACCGGTATTCCATTTCGTTTTAAACGGGAAAGTGGCGCCCGGCTAGGTGTGATGCCCCGCAATGGCAGCGGCGCCGAAATTCGTTGGTTCGAAATAGACCCTTGTTACGTTTTCCACCAAGTCAACGCATGGGACAATGATGGGGTGATTACGCTTTACGTTTCTCGCCAGAATTCGGCTTTTGGCGCTGATTCCGGCGATTACTCCCAGGTGTCTCGACTGCACCGCTGGCAGATCGATCTTAATCGCGGCACTGTTTCAGAGCAGCCAATAGATGACCGGCCCGCGGATTTCGGACGCGTTAACGATTTCTTGGTGGGCCAAGAGTCCCGCTATGGTTATCTCATGTCACTTGATGGCGAAGGTAATAGTGAGGAACCTGTTTACGGTCCAAAGCTCTACCAATACGACCTGCAAAGCGGCACCTGCGCCGAGCACAATTTAGGGGAGGGCACTCGGGGCGCCGAGCCGGTCTTTGTGCCAGCGGCCAGTGGGTCTGGAGAAGACGAAGGCTGGGTGATGAGCTTGGTGCACAGCGAAACCACCGGCAAGTCGCGCCTGATTATTGTTGATGCTCAGAATTTTTCTGCGTCGCCAGTGGCGACGGTAGAGCTGCCATTCCGGGTGCCCTATGGCGCTCATGGAAATTGGGTGCCAGACAGCGCCCTGCAATAACTGACTTAAGGAACTTTCGAAGGGCAAAGGCATGAGCTATCATGCCGGCCTCTCGGGGCGTAGCGCAGTCTGGTAGCGCACTTGGCTGGGGGCCAAGTGGTCGCAGGTTCAAATCCTGCCGTCCCGACCACTTTCTACATAGATCAGCTTCCAGTCCGCAACGTTCTTGGACGCGACCATTCACTGCGGGTGCCGGTAGTTGGTCTATTCGTATCGGAACGAAAGGCACCGCTGATCCTGCCGGATCAGCGTCCGACCACTTTCTACTTTGATCAGCTTCCAGTCCGCAACGGCTTTGGATGCGACCGCTTATTGCGGATGCGGAAGGCTGATCTACCTGTATCGAAAATGTTCCCGGCATTATTTTAGCTATTTCACGACTCAATTTTGATGACCTGTATCCAAGGCCTCGCTTGCTTAACGAGTTTCTCACCACGGAACACAGTGCAAGAAATCTAAGGCACCCTAGGCGGCTACTCAGTCTCGGAAGGGGACGCATAGAGAGGTATGGGCGAATCGGGGTTCTTATCGGCAAGAACTAGCGCCACTAGCCAGTAACTACGGTAAGCTTAAGAGCTCTCGGGGGGG
>ERZ1047472.2682-NODE-2682-length-12338-cov-7.002117_pt1 | contig 12338 bp, 13 predicted proteins | sample MGYA00383095_ERZ1047472 | MGnify/ENA primary metagenome ERZ1047472 (study PRJEB29581, sample SAMEA5548365) | metagenome | biome: marine; feature: coastal; material: water | depth 1 m | study: Short-term variability in the microbial, nano- and picoplankton...
ATACGAAAGCTCGACTCAGCCCCCCGTTCGCCATCATGCTCAAAAGAAATGTTGAACGCGATGAGATAGCTGATTCGCCAATGGCGTCAAACTGAACAACTGGTCCAGTTCCTCGGAACTCATCACCGCGCCATGGTTGGCAACTGTGACTTTGAGTTGGTCACCATCACAGTGGATCGTGACGGATACGCGACCCTCTTGAGTAGAGGACCAAGCGTAGCGCAGCACATAGCCCAGCAATTGGCTTAGATTCGTCGCATCCACACACACGCTAGATATGGCTGCGTGAGAGGCCGGGTCGCTTTGAACCGCTAAACGAACCGGTTCCTTAGAAAGATGGCCGTTCAATTGATGCGCAATGCGATCCAGCGTTCGTTGTAGGTCAATTTGCTCGGGCCGCATCTTCGGCCCACCGCGGCTCAATGCATCCAAGTGAGTGACGATGCCCAGCATAGAGGTGAACTGACTGACGCGCTCTTGCGCGTTTGTTACCAGTTCCAACCGGCGCTCGCTTCCCACATCTTGATCCGCTTGTTCAGCAAGATCGTGAGCAATTAAATGAAGCGTGCCTTGAAGTTCTCCCAAGGACGCACGAATGTCCGGGCCGAGCATATTAAGCAGTTGGGATAGCAGCGGTGTTTCGCTCATCACCCGCCCCCTCGAGGAGGAGGAAAACAGGCTCGATCATCAAAAGATGACAATGAGAGCGACCCCAAACTCATAGGAAAGAGACCAACGGGGAAAATTACTAGGTAGATCGCAGGGACGAACATGAGGGTGATCCTAAGGAGTTACACCATCAAAAATCGCGCTTGTGGCGCCTTTGGGAAAGACCGCTGGGCATAAACGGTATCTTTTACCGGATCATCGGTAGTTTTGAGCCGGAGCGATAACTGTTTCGGGGCGCAGATTGACGCTTTAAAACTAAACAGCGCTTGCAAAACCAGGGACCAACAGCAGCGCTCAACCCGCTCGTTTTGAAACTAAGACAATAGTCGGGCGTTAACCAGAAACATCCAAGTAATAACCGCCACCTTCTAGATGCTTTACATGGCCGGCCGTTGGTGTGGCAAAGTGCGTACCAATCACCAAAATCGATTCATCGACATAGCGCTCCAGCAACGATTCGCGAGTTTGCCGCCCCTGAGCCTGATCAACGTCTGCCGAAGAACACCAGTCCGTCCGACTCATCTGTACCGGGTGATGAATGCAGTCACCCGTGATTAACGCTTGAGCGCCGCCGGATCGAATGTGGACGCTTACGTGACCGGGAGTGTGCCCCGGGGTGGGTTCTAAGCACACTTCTAGACAGACCTGATGATCCATGTCGACTAGGTCGACTAGCCCCGCTTCCACCACGGGCCGAACCGAATCTGCCAGCACCGGCCCATAAATCGTTTCATCTTCGTTGGCATCCCAATGCTCCCATTCGGTTTTGGCAAACAGATAGCGAGCGTTAGGAAATGTGGGTACCCACTGACCATCCACGAGCATAGTGTTCCACCCCACATGATCCACATGAAGGTGAGTACAAAGCACCGTATCTATGGTTTCAGGAGGGTAACCAGCTGAGGCAAGGTCCTGTAAAAACTGCGTTTGCAGGTTTGCCCAAGCAGGAACGTTGCGCTCTTTGTCGTTGCCTATACAGGTATCAACCAAAATCCGTCTCTCACCGGTATCTACAACAAGAGCCTGGACGCTCATCAGCAGATTGCCCTTGTCGTCCATAAAGTGCGGCTGCATCCAATCGTAGGGCAAACAGGCGTCACGGGTGGCGTCAGGCAGAATAAATCTCGACCCTCCGAGACTCTCCAGCTCCACCACTCGGGTTATCGTAACGTCACCAATTTTCCATTGCAGCATGACAGGTGCTCCTCCCAGTTTGTTCCGCCAGGGCGTTCCCCCGGACGTGTTGTTCCCTCCAACCGATCCTCAGGGCGCCGCGCGATCATGGCTGGGGCGCACCTACATGAAGCTCCGATTTCCACCGTTTTAGGACTTTCCGGACAGCAACGCAAGGACTAAGCTAACTTTTGGATTTAACTGCGAGAGGAGCAACCACGTGCAACTGCTGAAAGACATCGCCACCCTTGGCCAGATACCTGCGCTTTTAAAATTGAAGAAAGGCATGACGCCAAGGCCCGCCGATGTCACCGACTGCTTTGGCGCCCGGGTAGAGGAAAACGCTCGCCAGCACGGCAACCACAGCGCCATCGTCTGCGAGGGGAAGGCAGTGAATTGGTCTCAATTCAACGCCTTAGCGAATCAATACGCCGATGTCATGAGAGATCAAGGGTTGGTCCGCAACGACCGTGTGTGCGTGATGATGGAAAATCGCATCGAGTTTCTGGCGTTGCTGGTTGGATTGAACAAGCTAGGCGTTACCGCAGGCTTGCTGAACACGAATTTAACCGGGCGTTCGCTCATGCACTGCATTAACGTGATCGAGGCTAAGAAGTGTATTTTTGGCGGCGAGTGCGCGGCGGCGGTTGAAGAGGTGCAGGCTGATCTAGCCTTGGCATCCGCCAGCGACTTTTTGTTCATCAGCGATGCACCGAACAACGCTACACCTTGCCCGCCTTGGGCTTTGAATCTGGATGAATTACAGGCCAAAGCTAGCACCGAAAACCCCAGCGAGACCGGGCACAATACCTTGGGTCAGACTGCCTTGTACATTTACACCTCTGGTACCACCGGGCTGCCCAAGGCTGCAGTCATGTCCAATCGCCGCTACCTTATGAGCGCCGACATGTCTGGCACTGCAGGACTGAAAACTAAGCCCGGCAATCGCATCTATCTGTGTTTGCCTCTTTATCACGCTACTGGCCTGCTGTTGGGTGTTGGATCAGCGTTTTCTACAGGGGCCAGCATGTACGTGCGCCGCCGCTTTTCCGCCAGTGCATTTCGTAGTGATATTCGTGACAACCACTGCACGCATATGGTTTACATTGGAGAGCTTTGCCGCTACCTGACCAACATTCCTGAAGAAGACGGCGACGCCAAGATTCCCTTACATTCGATCATGGGCAACGGCATGCGTCCGGATATTTGGATGAGTTTCAAGCAGCGCTACGGCATTCAGCGAATCTGTGAGATCTACGGCGCCTCCGAGGGCAATGTGGCTTTCGCGAACCTCATGAACAAAGACCTCACAGTGGGTATGACATCGGCAGAAGTTGCCCTGGTCCAATACGACGTTGACCAAGATGAGATTATTCGGGACGGCAACGGTCGTTGCGTAGAAGTCCGCCCCGGCGAACCGGGATTACTCCTCGGTAAAATCACCCCAGACACCGTTTTTGAAGGCTATACCGACCCCAGTGCCACCGAGGGCAAAATCTTGCGCAACGCTCTGGCCGAAGGCGACGCTTGGTTCAATACCGGGGATTTGATGCGAGTAGTCGACGTAGGTTATACCCTTGGCTACGACCATTATCAGTTCGTTGACCGAGTAGGTGATACCTTTCGCTGGAAATCCGAGAACGTTTCCACCAACGAGGTTGGTGAAATCATTAACGGCTTCGACCAGATCAAATTCTGTAACGTTTTTGGCGTGGAAATTCCCGGCGCTGACGGGCGCGCAGGCATGGCTTCGCTCACCTTGAATGAGGACGTAAAGGCCTTGGATCTTGAGCGGTTTTCTGCCTTTATCCGAGAGGCTCTCCCAAGTTATGCCGTCCCCGTGTTTTTACGAATCGACGAGGACATCGACGTCACCGGTACGTTTAAAATGTTGAAGGGCGATCTGCGGAAACAAGGTTATGACATCGAGCAGATAGGGGGTCCAGTGTATGTGATGAAAAACGGCGAGACTGGCTATACCCCGCTCCAAGCCGATTACGTGGAAGCACTCAACAGCGCCAATGCCGGCTTCTAGGATAGGGGCCGACTCCCCCACCTTGCTCCTAGACCTAGGCGGTGTTGTTCTTGGCATCGACTTCCACCGAGTTTTTCGCTTTTGGGCCCAAGCCGCAGGAGTTGATGCGTCGCGGTTCTACGATCACTGGAAACTCGACGAAGCATACAAGGAACACGAGGTAGGCAGTCGTGACTTTCTGGCTTACACCCAGCACCTCGGCACGACCCTAGACGTATCAATGAGCCAAACTCAATGGCGGGATGGGTGGAATGCCCTGTGGACCGAACCGCATCGACAGGTAGCCGCTCTTTTCCCGGCGCTAAAAGAGCGCTTTCATCTTTGCGCCTTCAGTAATACCAATGCCATTCATGCCGAAAGTTTTTTGCAGCGCTATCCCGATGTGATGGGACACTTTGATCAACTGTACCTGTCCCACGAGGTTGGATTTCGTAAACCCGGGGCCGATGCGTTCAAACAAGTTTGTGAGTTGATGCAAATAGATCCTCAACAAGTAACCTTTCTTGACGACAGCAAAGAAAACGTCGAGGGCGCTCGGGCTGCCGGACTAACCGCATTTCTTACCCAAGGAGAAACCCAGGTGTTAAAGGTGCTTAACGCGCTTTAGTAAGCCGCCAAAGACACGACCATTCCCTTCACAGACTTTCTCGGTCCAGCAGAGTAATCAGCGCCAAGGCCTCTTCCCGGTGGCTGCCACAGATATCGGGCTCCGGGGCGAAAGCCGCACAGAAATCCGGCCGCAGCGGAGAGCCAAAAAGCCCACAGGCCATGGACTCGTCTAAGTGAATGCAGGCAACGCCCGAAGGCTTGCCCTGGGGCATGCCGGGTATTGGCGACGTGATACTGGGCGCGATGCAGCAGGCTCCGCACCCATGGCGGCACTTCACTGGTTAAATTGATGCGCTAAGGCCGCGTACTTTTCAACCATGGGCAATACTTCATCCGCGGTTCCCGAGGGCAGAGCAAAGATCACCCGATCAAAACCCATTTCCATAAGCGACTCAATGGCACCTACATCTGGACCCACCCCGAAAATGCTGAAGTTTGGTTGCCCCTGTCGACCAGCAGATTCCCAAGCTTCTCGGGTTTGAGCAATGCCCGCTGCATAGTCAACAGCACCGCTTGCCCCAGCCCTGCGGGCATCTTGGTAAATAGGGAACCAGCCATCACCGTATTCGGCAATGCGCTGATAGACGAATCGTGACGATGCGCCTAAAAGAATTGGCGGCCCACCGGTTTGGATCGGCTTAGGATGAGCCCACAACTTATCAAAATCGACAAAGTCACCGTGAAACTCCGCCTCTTCTTCGGTCCAAATCTGGCGCATGGCCAATATCCGCTCTCGTAAAATCTTCCAGCGCTGAGCAAAAGGCGTGCCGTGGTTTTCCATTTCTTCAGCGTTCCAGCCTGCGCCCACACCCAACTGCAAACGTCCGTTGGAGAGAAAATCGAGGCTAGCAGCCTGCTTGGCCATCAAAATAGGGTCCCGTTCGGTGACCAAGGAAATGCCAGTGCCAATTTTCAGCGTCGTGGTTACCGCCGCCGCCACAGACAGCGCAACAAAGGGGTCGTGAGCGTGCCAATACTGTCGAGGCAGCTCTGCACCTCCGGGCCAAGGCGAAAGCCGGCTCGCTGGAATATGGGTATGCTCTGGCAAAAAGAGCGATTCAAAACCTAGGGCCTCGGCTTCTCTGGCCAAGGTGTCTGGTGCGATGGCGTAATCCGTCGCAAAAATGAAGAGTCCAAAATCCATGGTTCGCCTCCCGAGTGTTTGAACGAGAGCTTAAACCAAATTAGACGAGTTGGTTGGTGTCAGAGGTTTGCCGACTGCAGCTGGGCCATGTTGCGGTCTATTTTCGCCACGTAGCGCAAACCAGCAGCGCGTCTTTTTGAATTTATGCCGATGTTGTAGGCGGACAAAGCACACGCCCGATCGCCATCACAGCGTTCCAACAAATAGCCAAGCACTTGAGTACCGCAGTAAATGTTCTGCTCTGGATCATACAAATCCGCGCGGCCGCAAAAATCGCTCCAATAGTGGGGCCTAACTTGGGCAGGACCCACAGCACCCGCGTGGGACTGAACTGCCTTGCGAAAAGAGCTTTCAGCGAATACGAGGCTGGCAACGAGCTCTGGCTGCAGTTGCTGTCGCGCCGCAGCTTCCAAAATCCAGTCTGAAAACTCTAATGCCACACCCGGCCGGAGGCCAAAACCGGCGACTAACTTCCGAGAGAACTCCTTGGCCTGGTCTCGATGGGTTTTGCTCGGTATCTCGGGAAGTGAAAGGCCCCGTGTTTGAACCGGGCCGTGTTGACGCTCTTGGGACTCTTGAGGTTGACGCTCAACTTGCTGGAACCCGGACCGATGTTGCTGGTTAACGTCAGGCTGTCCATGGGAAAACAACGCCACAAGTATCAGAAGCGAGCCCAGTCCTCGTATTTTTTGCAGTCTTTCAAACAGGTTCCCTGCCAGGTTCGAACAACCTGATATGCCAGAACTGGAGCTGTGCTCAGCCATGGTGCTCATTCCGCCACGTTGCGATGTGTCTTGAGGCAGACTGCCCAAGGGAATGTGATGAAAAGGTGAAGAAAAATGGAGAGAATCAGGAGGCGGCCCACGAAATGTGAACCGCATCACAAGGTAAACCCTTGCTCCTAGCCCGCCCGCAGAGCCTCAATAATGGCCGCGCGCTGCTCTTCATTGGATACCGGGAAGGACGCAGATGTGCGGTCCACGTAACCACCGTAACGGCGCAACATTTCTGGGGCAATTTCCTCGGGTTCACCCATAACCCCGAAGGCGTTAATCATGTCATCGGTAATCAGCGTACCCATTTCTTTCCAGCGCCCTTGCTTAGACATGGTGTTCAGCTCGCCCTGCAGATCGCCCATACCAATGGAATCAAGTACGCCCTTATAGGCTGGAGTTGAGCCATAAAAGGCGATTCGCTCTTGGGTTGCTACTTTGCTGGCCGCGAACTCCTCTTCATTGCGCCCTGTCACGACGAAACAGGAGTAAGACAGTTCGAAGCCCTCTCTGCTTTTTCCTGCTTTGGCAAGGCCCGCTTCAATGGCCGGAAGAGTGACGGAATCGATGTAGGCTTGCGTGCTGAACGGGTGAATAATCATCCCGTCGGCCACTTCCCCAGCCACCTCGGTCATCTTAGGACCAACAGCGGCCAGGATCACTTTAGGCGCACCGTACTCGGTATCTCGTGGAGTAAAGGCCGGCGTCATCAGCGTGTGCTGGTAGTGCTCGCCCACAAATTGCAGCGGCTCGCCCTCATACCAGTTCGCCCATATGGCACGCATAGCAAGGATCAGCTCGCGCATTTGGGCTGCAGGGCCGCCCCAAGGCATGCTGAAACGCTTGGTAATGTGGGGTTTGATCTGAGAGCCAAGGCCCATAGTAAACCGGCCTTTTGAATAGGCATTCAGGTCGTGGCCGATATTCGCCAAATTCATCGGGCTTCTTGCAAAGGCCACGGCAATGGAACTGGCGATCTCGAGCTTGTCGCTGTGCTCGGCAGCGAGGAGCAGAGGGAAAAATGGGTCGTGGTTCATCTCGGCCGTGCGAACTCCATCGTACCCCTGAGCTTCGATATCTTTTACCGCTTGTGGGATTTCGTGGAGATCAAGATTTATACCAGTATCTACTTTCATTGTTTGTCCTTGTTGAATCTTAGGTTCTAAAGTGCCGGGCAACTGAAAATCTAGGCAGACAGCTGACGAATAATTTCCAGTCGCTTGTCCTTGGGAATATTGGCGTAAGCTGCGCTTGTGCGGTCGACGATGTCGCCATAGCGCGCTTTCATCTGGCCCGCGATGGTTCCGGGCTCGCCAATAACCGCAAACTCTTTCATGATCTCCGGTGTGATCAGCTCGCCCATTTCGTCCCAGCGGCCTTGCTTGGACATAGTATTGAGTTCGTCCTGCAACTCGCCAACCCCGATACTTTCCAGAACCGGCCGGTAAGCTGGCGTCGAGCCATAAAAGGCGATCTGTTTGCAGGTCGCAATTTCGGCTTCGCGCATTTCCTCTTCGGTTTGCCCTGTAACCACAAATGCTGGATAGCTGATTTCAAAATCCGACCGGGACTTTCCAGCCTTGGCAAAGCCTCGCTCTAGAGCAGGCAAGGTGGTTTCACGCAGGTACTTTTCCGTTGTGAAGGCATGGGCAATCACGCCGTCGGCAACTTCCCCTGCAACCTCAGTCATCTTTGGTCCAACCGCTGCCAAGAAAACCTTCGGCGCACCATAATCATTGTTAGTGGGTGTAAAGAACGGAGTCATGAGGGTGTGAGTATAAAACTGACCGGTAAATTCCAAGGGTTCTTGTTGATGCCAACAATCCCAGATTGCACGCATGGCCATGATGTACTCGCGCATACGGGCGGCAGGGCTGGACCAGGGCATGGAAAAACGCTTGGTGATGTGGGGTTTAATTTGAGAGCCCAAACCCAGAACGAAACGGCCTTTGGAATAGGCGTTTAGATCGTGACCAATATTCGCCAGCGTCATAGGCGAACGCGCAAAAGCCACCGCAATGGAGGTCATTAACTCAACCTTCTCGGTATTCTGGGCCGCGACGAGCAGGGGGAAAAACGGATCGTGGGCTGTTTCCGCTGTCATCACGCCTGCATAACCCATTTCTTCCAGTTCAGATGATTGGGCACCTACGGTACTCAAATTCAGTCCAACGCCACCATCTACTTTCATCGAGTTCTCCTCTCCTCTTTCTTTTCTTGCTCACTTCCCAAGCCGGACACCAGAGCATAACGCAATTTCGCTAGCCTGCTATTCCGATGCTTGAGCCTGCTGGGGTAGTTGCTCGCATAAGCCCGCTACGGACTTACCGCTGTGCTCATAGGTTTGCCCGTCGCTTTGAAGCTCTGCCCAATAGTGGCAAACCGATACCTCGTTGCCCTCAAAGGACAGCTCGTACAATAAGGCATTGGGGTGTTTGATCTGGCCAACCTGATCAGCAGACAAATCCAGAAAGTAGCCTAGGACCGCGCGAGATACGACCCCATGAGTCACAATGCCCAAACATTCCGGTTGTTGCCATTGGTCCAAAAGGGACGTAAACCGCTCAACTAAGTCTGGGATATTTTCGCCGCCTCCTGGACGATGATAATAAGCATCCACATTACGAGCGGCCCAGTCGTCCGGATACTCGCTGCGCACCTCATCCAGTGTTTTACCTGACCACCGACCGCAATCCCTTTCCACCAAGTTGTCCGAATAAAGTAACGGCACACCCAGCGACCGATTTATTAGGTCGGCGGTGTCTCTGGTGCGATTGGCCGAAGACACCCAGCAACATTCCGGCGTCATCAGTTGGGTAACCAGTCGTCCATGGGCAAGAGCCTGCTGCCTGCCTCGGTCGGTAAGAGGTGAATCCAGCCGTCCCTGCATGCGACCAGCCACGTTCCACTGGGTTTCACCATGGCGAAACAGGTAGATCTTCTTCACTGTCATATACGAGAGTCTTCCGCGCTAGACGTCATCTCGACTAGCTAAACTGGAACGCTTTAGCTGTGAAAGCAGCAAAGGTTCGTTCCACATCCTCTCGATTGCCAGCCAAGGGCGCGATGATATGCGTATCAACACCACCGTCGGCATCGGCTTGTATACGTTCTTGTATTTCGCCCTCGTTACCGATTATCGCAATTTCGTCAATCATGGCATCAGACATGGCACTGGCGGTTTTATCGCGATCCTTAGCTGCCCAGCCCTCGGCAATTTGTGCCGCAGCTTCGGTATAGCCTGCCCAAGCGAGGAAATTGTTGTAAACCGGTGTCGCATAGTAGGGACCGAAAGCTGCCCGGAACAAATTGCGACCGTACTCTTTATCATCAGTGCACAGCACCATGGCTCTGTTGACGATTTCCACATCAGCGGGATTTTTACCCGCAGCCTGAGCACCCAAAGCAACGTGTTCCATCATCTTGGGCAACGCCGCCTTGGGCCAGAGGTTAAAGATCACGCCATCACCGACTTCTGCGGCCATCTCAATCATCTTCGGACGCAGAGCCGCCAGATAAATAGGCGGTGCATTTTCCATGGGTGCTTGGCGATACCCGCGGCTGAACACAGTTTCGCCGTCGTAATCGGTTTTCGCACCGGTCAACATGATCTTGACCAGTTCAGCGGTTTCTCTCACTCGGGTCAGCGGTTTTTCCAAAGGAATGCCGTTGAATTGGCCCATGATCGTTTGGCTTGAAGAGCCCAGCCCTAAAATAAAGCGCTCTGGCAATAGTTGGCCTATCACATTGGCGGAGGCAGCCAACACCGACGGCGATCGGGTATATACGGGCGTTACCGCCGTACCAATCCTAATATCGCTGGTTTGGTGGGCAATGGCTGCAACTTGAGTCAGCGTGTCCGGTGCTCCTGAATCACTAAACCACGCATCTGGAATGCCGTTTTCCTCAGCCCAACGAATCCGATCGACAGTGTCGGCAATACGTGGTCCTGCTGGTAACGTGACTGCTATTCGCTTCCTCGACATGAAATCCCCCATCACAAAATATGAAAGAAGAAGCCTCGCACTTTGCCCTCCATGAGATCAAGCCGTATCCTCGGCTTTTTCGTATTAGGTGAGGAAGGCATGAGCGACGTAGAACTAACCCCGGTCAGAGAGGCCCACAAATTCGATACCCAGGCCTTGGAGGGATACATGCAGGAGCATGTGGAAGGCTTTGCGGGCCCCATGGAGATTAAACAGTTCGAGGGCGGGCAGTCGAATCCGACGTTTCAGTTGATCACACCAAACCAGCGCTACGTGCTTCGCAAACAGCCGCCGGGGGAGCTGCTACCGTCGGCTCACCAAGTAGATCGGGAATACCGAGTCATGCATGGACTGTGGGAAACCGAGGTTCCCGTCCCTAAGATGTTTTGTCTGTGCCAGGACCCAGAGGTTATTGGCACCAAGTTCTATGTAATGGAAATGGTCGAAGGCCGTTTGTTTACCGAAACACGTCTCCCCAACGTCAGCGCAGAAGAGCGCAGGGCCATATACCTTGATCTTGCGCGAGTAATGGCCCTATTGCACAGCGTCGACCCCGCTGCAGTTGGTTTGGAAAGCTTCGGGCGCCCGGGCAATTATTACGAACGTCAGATCGGCCGCTGGAGCAAACAATACATCGCCTCGCAAACAGAGGACTTGCCGGCGATGAACAAGCTCATGGAATGGCTGCCCAAAAACATTCCCGACGAAGCTGGATCGGTCATCGTTCACGGCGACTATCGTCTGGGTAATGTACTGATTCATCCAACAGAATCTAGGATCGTTGCGGTGCTGGATTGGGAGCTATCGACCTTGGGCGACGGTTTAGCGGATCTTGGCTATCTCTGTCAGGACTACCATGGAGATGCCTACGACGATGAGGGCTTAGCCGGGGCCGACTTTGAGGCCCTGAACTTGCCTACCGAAGACGAGTTCGTCGCCGAGTACTGCAAGCACGCGGGCCGGGATGGCATCGACAATTGGCACTTCTATTTGATTTACAACATGTTCCGCTCTGCGGGAATTATTCAAGGTGTCTATAAACGGGGGCTCGATGGCAACGCCAGTTCGGCCAAGGCACTGGAATACGCCGACGCTGCGCGCATGAGATCCGAGCGCGGTTGGGCTTTGGTGGAGGCTAGTGCTTAGCGTCCTGGCCCGGCTTATTGAGCAATGGAAAGAAAAAAGGGGCTTAACCGCCCCTTTTTACTGTTTGCTCGTTGTCGGCCTAGCTGGTCGTTAGAGCATTTCCTCCGCCACTACCTGCAATGCAGCCGGGTCTTGGCAGCCCAACAACATGCTAGATACGTGACCGTGACTGCCAGCACTCTTCCAACGTGCCAGACGTTCACGAATGCGCTCGGCTGGGCCGACTAGGGCACAAGCATCAATCAACTCCTTGGGGACTGCAGCCATGGCTTCGTCTTTTTTGCCGGCTAGGTAAAGATCCTGGATTTCCACAGCAGCGTCTTCAAAGCCCAAACGCTTGCAGTAGTCATTGTAGAAGTTCTTATTCCTTGCACCCATGCCGCCGATGTACAAGGCCATCTGGCCACGGACGGGCATCATGCACTGATCCACGTCATCGCCCATAACAACGGTTACAAAGGGGGCAATTTCGAATTGGGTCAAATCCTTGTCACCGGCTTTGTCGAAACCTTTTTCGATGGGTCCTTTGAATACCGAGTACTGCTCTGGATCCATCCACACAGGGAAGAAACCGTCGGCTACTTCTGCGGCAGCCGCAACGCCGTTATCGGTAATCGTGGCAGCGAAAATCGGAATGTCTTCCTCGCAGTGCAAAATACTCTTTAACGGCTTACCCAAGCCTGTCGCACCTTCACCGGTATAAGGGAGGTTGTACATACTGCCCTCAAAGGTCAGTGCACCTTCTCGCGCAAAAATATTTTTCATGATCTGCACGTATTCACGCAGTCGACTTACTGGCTTAC
>ERZ1047472.2687-NODE-2687-length-12320-cov-66.962169_pt1 | contig 12320 bp, 9 predicted proteins | sample MGYA00383095_ERZ1047472 | MGnify/ENA primary metagenome ERZ1047472 (study PRJEB29581, sample SAMEA5548365) | metagenome | biome: marine; feature: coastal; material: water | depth 1 m | study: Short-term variability in the microbial, nano- and picoplankton...
ACGGGAATAAATGCTTCCCATTTCAAGTCCGATTACACCTGCACCTATTACAATCATAGATTTTGGTATTTTTGGTAATGATAAAGCACCTGTAGAATTAACAATGCGATTTTCATCAATTTCCACATTAGGAATTGTAGAAGGCTCTGACCCACTTGCAATTACAATATTTTTTGTATCGTAGGTGTTTTCACCCACAGTTATTTGATTTTTGTTAACTATCTTGGCCCATCCTTTGAGCCAATCAATTTTATTTTTCTTTAATAAGAATTCAATACCTTTTGTATTTTGAGATATTACATCATTTTTGTAATTTTGCATTTTATCAAAATCAATTTTTGGATTATTTATAATTAATCCCATTTTATCAAAATTATGAGTAGCTTCATGATATGAATGAGAAGCGTGCAATAGAGCCTTTGAAGGAATGCAACCCACGTTCAAACATGTTCCTCCTAAAGTATCTCTACCCTCTACAATTGCAGTTTTAAGGCCTAATTGCGCACATCGAATGGCGCTAACATAGCCTCCTGGTCCACTACCAATCACTATTACATCATAGTTTGTCATTGAGGGTTAACCTTTCGCATTTTGAATACAACTTTGAGTTATTTAACATTTATTTATTTGAATATCGTTACTTATTTAAAGATCCATCAATAATCTGCGTGGATCTTCTAACGCTTCTTTTACGCGAACTAGGAAAGTAACTGCACCTTTACCGTCTACAACACGATGATCGTATGATAATGCTAAATACATCATTGGCCTTATAACGATCTCATCGTTGATTACTATTGGTCGTTTTTGAATAGTATGCATACCTAATATGCCTGACTGAGGTGGATTAAGAATTGGAGAGGACATCAGTGAGCCATAAACACCTCCATTTGATATTGTGAATGTACCGCCCTGCATTTCTGCCATAGACAACTTTCCACTTCTTGCCCTTGCACCTTTTTCTGCGATTGATTTCTCGATATCTGCAAAAGACATTTGATCAACGTCATTAATTACGGGCACAACAAGCCCAGTTGGTGTGCCAGCAGCAATCCCCATATTTACATAATTTTTATATACGACATCATTCCCATCAATTTCTGAGTTCACTTCTGGAATTTCGTTAAGAGCATGGCAACATGCTTTTGTAAAAAATGACATAAAGCCAAGCTTCACACCATGTTTTTTTAAAAACATATCTTTATATTCTGATCTGAGGTCCATCACCGCGGACATATCAACTTCATTATATGTGGTTAACATGGCGGCAGTATTTTGACTTTCTTTTAACCTGCGAGCAATGGTTTGGCGCAAGCGTGTCATGGTCACGCGCTCTTCACGTGGATCATCTTTGCGAGGCTTAGCTGGAGCGCCAATGTTTTGTAAAGGAATAGGGTTGGCGATTGCATTTAAAACATCACCCTTCATTATTCTGCCATCTCTTCCAGTGCCAGAAACGTTTGTAATATTATTCTCTTCCATCAATTTTTCAGCGGATGGTGCATTTTTGACGCCACTTTTTTCTTCCAAAGAAGGAGCTTTTACATTTTGTTCAACAGGTGTTTTTTTAGTTTCTGCATTAGAAGTTGCCCCTTCTGAAATTTGTGCAAGGAGAGCGTCAACACCTACGGTTACGCCTTCACCAGCTACGATCTCTGAAAGCGTGCCACTTACAGGAGCTGCAACTTCAACAGTGACTTTATCTGTCTCTAGTTCACATATCATTTCGTCTTGAACTACCAGATCCCCAGCTTTTTTAAACCAAGTGGCTAGTGTCGCCTCTGTCACACTTTCACCTAATGTCGGTACGCGTACTTCAGTCATCGAATTATCCTTTCAATGTTAACGCTTGATCAATCAGCGTCATTTGTTCTTTTTTGTGAGTGCTGGCTAATCCAGTCGCAGGTGCTGCAGCAGCTTTACGGCCAACATATTTTGGCCTAGTTTGTTTTGAATTTATTTCTATAAGGTTGCGCTCAATATGTGGGTTAATAAATGACCACGCACCTTGGTTCTCAGGTTCTTCTTGGCACCATATTATTTCAGCATTTTTAAAACGTTTTAATTCTTTTTGTAATGCAATATTTGCCACTGGATATAGCTGTTCCAGCCTCATTAAATATATGTCATTAATATTGCGATCGTCACGTTCAGATAAAAGGTCATAATAAACTTTGCCTGAACAAATCACTACACGTTTTATATTTTTGTCTGCTTGTAGTTTAGTTTTTGAATTTCCTACTTCTGCATCATCCCATAATACGCGGTGAAAACTAGATTTTCCTACAAAATCGTTAATTTTTGAAACTGCATGTTTGTGTCGTAAGAGAGATTTAGGAGTCATTAAAACAAGTGGTTTTCTGTATGTACGATGCATTTGGCGCCGTAAAATATGAAAGTAATTTGCAGGTGTCGTCACGTTTGCAATCACCCAATTGTCTTCTGCGCAATTTTGCAAGAATCGTTCAGGGCGTGCAGATGAGTGCTCTGGACCCTGACCCTCCATACCATGAGGAAGCAACATAACTAAGCCTGACATTCGTAACCATTTTGACTCACCAGTGCCAATAAATTGATCAAACATAATTTGAGCGCCATTTGCAAAGTCACCAAATTGTGCTTCCCAAAGTGTCAGTGCATTAGGTTCTGCTAATGAATATCCGTATTCATAACCTAATACAGCATATTCTGAGAGCATGCTGTCAATGACTTCATAACTTCCTTCTTGATCACTGCGTATATTATTTAATGGATAGAATTTTTCACCTGTATTTTGATCTAAAATGCCTGAGTGTCGATGGCTGAATGTTCCACGTGTGCAGTCTTGTCCAGACAAACGAATTGGGAATCCTTCAATCTGTAGTGAACCGAAGGCCAAAGCTTCACCAGTTGACCAATCAATATTTTCTCCAGATGAAATCATTTTTGATTTTGCATCTAGAATTCTTGAAATTGTCCTGTGTGTGTTCCAACTATTTGGTAAGCGAGTTAGGGCTGATCCAATTTCATTAAAACGTTTTTTCGTAATTGCTGTTTTACCACGTTGATACTCAGGGTCTTTAGATTGTAAATGTTTCCATCGTCCATCCAACCAGTCAGCTTTATTAGGTTTATATACTTTCCCCGCCTCAAATTCTTCATTCAAGCGCATTTGGAATGCTGCTTTCATATCCTCGATTTCACCTTCAGGTATTAAACCATCTTTTACGAGACGTTCTGTGTATATTGATAATGATGTTTTGTGAGTTTTGATTTTTTTATACATTTGAGGTTGAGTAAACATAGGCTCATCACCTTCGTTATGCCCAAATCTTCTGTAGCAAAATATATCTAGTACAACATCTTTGCGAAATTTTTGCCTAAATTCTGTTGCAACTTTTGCAGCGTGAACCACAGCCTCCGGATCGTCACCATTAACATGGAAAATTGGAGCTTCGACCATCAGTGAAATATCTGTTGGGTAGGGTGATGAGCGACTATCATGTGGTGAAGTTGTAAAACCTATCTGGTTATTTACAACAATATGCATGGTTCCCCCAGTTATATGACCTTTCAGTCCTGATAAGCCAAAACATTCTGCTATTACACCTTGACCAGAAAAAGCTGCGTCACCATGAAGTAGTACAGGCATTACTGCTCCACGATCTCGGCCATGTTGATCACCTTTAGCTCTAGCTTTGCCCAGAACTACAGGATTAACAGCTTCTAAATGTGATGGGTTCGCAGTAAGCGAGAGGTGAACTGAATTTCCATCAAATTCTCTATCTGATGAAGCGCCAAGATGATATTTTACATCTCCGGAACCTTCTACATCGTCAGGTTTGTATGACCCACCTAAGAACTCGTTAAATATAGCGCGATATGGTTTTGACATAACATTAACCAAAACATTTAAACGGCCACGATGTGGCATTCCAACGATGATATCCTTTACGCCTAATGCACCACCTTTTTTGATAATTTGTTCCATTGCTGGAATTAAAGATTCAGCTCCATCTAGACCAAAGCGTTTTGTTCCTGAGTATTTAACATGACAAAACTTTTCAAAACCTTCAGCTTCAACCATTTTATTTAATATTGCTTTTCTGCCTTCTTTTGAGAAAAAATGTTCTTTATCCCAAGACTCTATTCTCTCTTTTAACCATGTGGCTTCATCTGGATTAGATAGGTGCATGTATTGTAATGCAAATGTACCGCAGTAAGTGGCAAGTAATTTATCAACTATTTGACGCATTGTAGCAGATTCAAGACCTAAAACATTATCCAAATAAATAGGCCGATCCATGTCAATTTCATTGAATCCATAAAATCTGGGATCTAGCTCTGGGTGAGGATCTTTTGTACGTAAACTCAATGGATCTAGATTAGCAATTAAATGCCCCCTGATACGATAAGCACGAATGATCATTAAAGCTCTCATACTATCGAGAACCGCTTGCTGAATATCAGAATTTGAAAACGACTTTCCATTTTCTAATGCATTTTGTTGAATTTTCTTTCCTGCAATGTTTGGATCTTCAGCCCATTGACCATCAAGTGCTGAGGTCAAGTCATCATTTGGAACTGGAGGCCAATCAGGGCGTGACCATGAGGGCCCAGATGCTTCTGCTACTACATCAGAAATATCATCGGCTAATTCTGAAAAGAAATCCTGCCAAGATGAGTCAACTGAACTGGGGTTTTCTACATATTGTGCATAAAGCTTTTCTACATATTCAGCATTATGCCCTTGTAGAAATGAAGAAGCATGTAGTTGTTCGTTTGTCAGCCTATCAGTCATTTGTTTCACCTAACCAAAATTAATTTTCTGCAAAATCTATTTGAATACTTGGCCCATAAGGACCAAATAAATTATTTTCATCCAATTGCTTTTAAAACAGCTTCACCTAATCCAGCAGGACTGTCGGCTACGACAATTCCGGCTTGACGCATTGCTTCAATTTTTGAGCCTGCATCACCTTTGCCTCCGGCAACGATTGCTCCCGCATGGCCCATTCTTCGACCTGGAGGTGCAGTGACACCTGCAATAAATCCTGCAATAGGTTTTTTGCGACCTTTTTTTGCTTCATCAATTAGAAATTGGGCAGCCTCTTCTTCCGCACTACCACCAATCTCTCCAATCATGATGATTGATTGTGTTTCTTTGTCAGCTAAAAACAACTCAAGTATGTCAATAAATTCTGTGCCTTTTATTGGGTCGCCGCCAATTCCAACAGCGCTTGATTGGCCTAATCCAGCATTGGTTGTTTGAAAAACTGCTTCATATGTCAAAGTCCCAGAGCGAGATAAGACCCCTACAGACCCTTTTTTGAAAATCGACCCAGGCATAATTCCAATTTTGCATTCATTAGGTGTCATTAGTCCTGGACAATTACCACCTATTAATCGTGAATTTGAATTTTCTAGTTTGTTTTTTACGCGCACCATATCCATCACAGGAATACCTTCGGTTATGCATGTTATCAAATCTATTCCTGCGTCAATGGCTTCTTCTATTGCGGCCGCTGCACCTGCTGGTGGAACATAAATTACTGAAGCTGTTGCGCCTGTTGCGTCTCTACCTTCTTCAACACTTGCAAATATTGGTAATTCTTTTCCATTTGTTGATGTCCAATTAGTACCACCTTTTTTTGGATGAGTTCCACCGACCATTTTTGTGTCAAAATATGATAATGCTTGTTCAGTATGGAAAGTGCCTGTTTTGCCAGTTAAGCCTTGAACAAGAATTTTTGTTTCTTTGTTTATGAGTATAGACATCCGGTTACCCTTTCACGGCTTTGACAATTTTAGCGGCTGCGTCATCAAGGTCATCTGCAGCAATTACGTCAAAAGGGCTGTTGTTGATTATATCCTTGCCTTCTTGAACTTTTGTACCTTCTAGTCGAACAACTAAAGGAACGGTTAAACCCACTTCTTTAACGGCTTCAACTACTCCTTCAGCAATAACATCACAACGCATTATGCCTCCAAAGATATTTACTAGAATGCCTTTTACCTTGGGGTCTGAGGTAATAATTTTAAATGCTGCTGTTACTTTTTCTGCTGTAGCGCCACCTCCAACGTCTAAGAAATTTGCAGGTTCAGCACCTTTTAACTTTATGATATCCATTGTCGCCATAGCTAATCCGGCGCCATTAACCATACATCCAATTTCACCATCTAGTGCAATATAGCTAAGATCATATTTTGATGCCTCTAACTCTTTGGCATCTTCTTCTGTTTCGTCACGCAATGCTAAAATATCTGGTTGGCGAAATAATGCATTTCCATCAAAAGCCATTTTGGCATCAAGGCATTTTAAACCGCCATTTTCCATGACTATTAAGGGATTAATTTCTAGCATATCCATATCTTTTTCAACAAACATACGATACAAATTAGATGTTAATTCAACGCATTCATCAATATTATTACCTGTCAATTTTAAAGCATTTGATACTTCTGTACCGTTTTCTTTTGTAAAGCCAAATGAAGGGTCTATTGTTACTGTAATGATTTTTTCAGGAGTTTTCTCTGCTACCGCTTCAATATCCATACCGCCTTCTGTGGATGCTACAAATGAAATCCTAGAAGTGGTGCGATCTAAGAGTACAGCGAGATAGAGTTCTGTTTCAATATCTGAACCATCTTCAATATAAATTCTATTAACTTGTTTACCAGCTGGGCCTGTTTGATGTGTTACCAATGTATTACCAAGCATTTTTTCAGCTTCTGAAGCTGCTTCATCGATTGAAAATGTTAACCTAACACCTCCTTTTTCTCCTGCAGCTGGTTCTTTAAATGATCCTTTGCCTCGACCCCCAGCGTGAATTTGCGCTTTAACTACCCACAGTGGGCCACCAAGTTCGCTTGCTGCAGATCTCGCTTCTGAAGCCTTATAGACTGGCCGTCCCACAGATACTGGGCATCCGTATGACTTCAATAATTGTTTGGCTTGATATTCATGAATGTTCATCGCAAGTAGCTCCCTAGGGCGGTGAAGTGTTTATTTTTTAATACAGTAAAAAGTGCATTCTAAAAGTTAAAATGTATAATAATGGGTAAATATATTGTTTTTTTACTATTTTGTGATCACATAATAAATTACTGTGATCACAAAATCAAGATCGTACTTTGAAATTATATTATATTTAGACTACTCAAAAAAAAACACGCCTCGCAAGGCGTGTCTTTCAGAATATATTTTGATATTTATGCAAGTGAAGCGTCAATCGCAATGCAAGCCTCAACGAGGCCCTTAACGGCATTCACTGATTTATCAAATCCTGCTTGCTCTTCTTTATTGAGCTTAATTTCAACAACTCGTTCAACACCACCAGCGCCGATGACTGTAGGAACGCCCACATAGGTATCCTTCAGGCCATAACCATTTGAAACGTGAGCTGCACATGGAAGTAATCGTTTTTGATCTTTTAAAAATGCCTCTGCCATTTCAATTGCAGATGCGGCTGGCGCATAATAAGCTGATCCAGTTTTTAATAATCCTACAATTTCTGCTCCACCATCGCGTGTGCGTTGTACTATTTCGTCTAATTTTTGTTGTGAAGTCCAACCCATGTCAATTAAATCAGGTAAAGGAATACCGGCAACTGTTGAGTATCTAGTTAGAGGCACCATTGTATCTCCATGCCCACCTAAAACAAATGCAGTCACGTCTTTAACAGAGACATTAAATTCTTCTGCAAGGAAATGACGGAAGCGTGCACTATCTAATACACCGGCCATGCCACATACCATTTCAGTTGGAAGGCCACTGAATTTTTGAAGCGCCCAGACCATTGCATCAAGAGGGTTAGTAATACAGATCACAAATGCATTTGGAGCGTGTTCTTTGATTCCTTCGCCAACTGATTTCATAACTTTTAGATTTATGCCAAGTAAATCATCGCGTGACATTCCAGGTTTTCTTGCAACTCCTGCAGTTACGATGCAAACATCTGCACCAGCAATATCAGAATAATCCGTTGTACCTGAAATTTTAGCATCATATTTATCTACTGGGCCCGCCTCAGAAATATCTAAAGCCTTACCTTGTGGTATGCCATCAGCAATATCAAATAAAACTACATCGCCTAGTTCTTTTAAGGCCGCAAGATGAGCGAGTGTGCCGCCGATCATACCTGAACCGATAAGTGCAATTTTTGAGCGTGCCATTAGTAATCTCCATTTTGATAAAATTTCGACCTCCTGCTAGTAGGAAAGTCCATCAAGAGCAAGTAACATATTAAGTTTTTTAGATATACAGTCTTATTTTAGTATATTTGTTGTTGAATATGACAGAATTTGTTCTAATTAAACCTTAATTGAAACATGTAAATCTCAATTGGAAAGTACACATCATGATCGCATATCGATTATTAACACATGAAGACACATCGGCTTTTTGTCATAAGGTGACCAAAGCGATCTCTAACGGGTGGGAATTGTATGGTGATCCACAATATACTTATGATGAAAAGTGGTGTGTTATGAGATGTGCACAAGCAGTAATAAAGAAGAATGATATCGAATACAAAAGAGAATTAAAGCTAAGTGAATTGTGATCACAAAAAGAAAAAATATGTTCACATTCCGAATAAAACTAAAAAATGTCCTATTTGTGCTGTGATATTTAAAATAATTAATATAACGAATGACTAATTCTTGATTTTTATGGGAGCAAAACATGTCAAAACGAGTTAAAGGCAATCGGCCTCTATCGCCTCATTTGACTATTTACAGACCTCAAATGAGTTCAATCTCATCAATTTTAGTTCGTATAACAGGTGTATCGCTTGCATTAGGATTTATACTTATAATTACATGGCTTTTAGCAGCTTCAACAAATGTTTACTATTTTGACTGCATAAACAGTATTCTCACAAGCTGGTTTGGTATAATAGTATTGATCGGTTCAGTATGGGCACTTTGTTATCATTCTCTGGGGGGTATAAGGCACCTTATTTGGGACATGGGTTTTGGCTTTGATTTAAAAATTGCAGACCGATTGGGGTGGATGGTAATTATAGGAAGTTTTATCCTAACTATTTTTGTAGTATATTATAGTGGGGTATTATTATGACTTTTAGGACTGACAGAGCCAAGGTGTCAGGTTTAGGATCTGCAAAATCAGGTGCGGATCACTGGTTTGGTGAGCGATTGAAATCTGTGGCGTTAATACCGCTTACTATTATTTTTGTTTTAATAGTTGCACCACTTATTGGCAAAGATCACGCAACAGTTATTGCATCATTTCAAAATCCTTTCGTGAGTATTTCTTTAATCCTCTTCTTTTTGGTTTCATTCAAGCATCTTGAAGAGGGGCTTCAAGTTGTAATTGAAGATTACGTTCACTCAAAAGGAAGCTTATTATTATTGATTATATTTAATAAATTATTTTGTTGGACGTTTGGTCTAGCTGCTGTTTTTGCAATATTAAAAATTACCTTTGCAGGTTAACTGGAGAAGTTTGAATGTCATCATATGAATACATAGACCATGAATATGACGTAGTCGTTGTTGGTGCTGGGGGTGCTGGATTGAGGGCTACCTTGGGTATGGCAGAACAAGGTTTAAAAACAGCCTGTGTGTCTAAAGTGTTTCCAACTCGCTCGCACACAGTTGCTGCTCAAGGTGGAATTGCTGCTTCATTAGCAAATATGGACGTAGGTACATCTCCTAATGATCATTGGCAGTGGCATATGTATGACACTGTTAAAGGATCTGATTGGTTGGGTGATACTGATGCAATGGAATATTTGGTTAGAGAAGCACCAAAGGCTGTTTATGAATTAGAGCATTATGGAGTTCCATTCTCCAGAACAGAAGAAGGAAAAATTTACCAAAGGCCGTTTGGTGGACATACAACACAATTTGGTGAAGGCCCGTCTGTTCAAAGGACGTGTGCAGCCGCAGATAGAACTGGGCATGCAATTTTACATACTTTGTATGGCCAATCATTAAAACATAACGCTGAATTTTACATCGAATACTTTGCTACAGATCTGATCATGACCGAAGATGGCAGGTGCCAAGGTATTATTGCTTGGAAGTTAGATGATGGTACAATCCATAGGTTTAACGCCAAAATGGTTGTATTGGCTACTGGAGGATATGGTAGAGCATATTTCAGTGCTACATCAGCTCATACCTGCACAGGAGATGGTGGTGGTATGGTTGCGCGTCAAGGTTTAGCACTACAAGATATGGAATTTGTGCAATTCCATCCAACTGGAATTTATGGCTCAGGATGTTTGATAACTGAAGGAGCACGTGGAGAAGGTGGTTACTTAACAAATTCAGAAGGTGAACGATTTATGGAGCGCTATGCTCCTACATATAAAGATTTAGCATCTCGAGATGTTGTTTCACGCTGTATGACCATGGAAATTCGAGAAGGTAGGGGCATAGGACCAGATGGAGATCATATACATTTACATTTAAATCATTTACCCCCTGAAACACTTGCTGAAAGATTGCCTGGTATTTCAGAAAGTGCAAAAATATTCGCTGGAGTGGACGTTAATAAAGAACCTATTCCTGTATTGCCTACAGTCCATTATAATATGGGTGGAATTCCAACAAATTATTGGGGTGAAGTCTTAGATCCAACAGATGGTGATCATGATAAAATTTTACCTGGCTTAATGGCTGTTGGGGAAGCTGGTTGTGCTTCTGTTCATGGTGCAAATCGACTTGGTTCTAATAGCCTAATTGATCTAGTTGTATTTGGTCGTGCTGCGGCTATCAGAGCAGCAAAAGTAGTAGACCCTAACACCTCCAATGAACCCCTGAATGAAAAATCTGTTGAGAAATCAATGGCACGTTTTGATGGGATCAGGCATGCTAATGGTTCTGTGCCAACTGCAGAGTTAAGACTTGAAATGCAAAAAAATATGCAAGCTGATGCTGCAGTTTTTCGCACAAATGAAACACTTTCTGAAGGTGTTGATAAAATGGTTGAAGTCGCTAAAAAAGTTGCAGATTTGAATGTTACAGACCGTTCGTTAATATGGAATTCTGACTTAATGGAAACGTTGGAGTTAACTAATTTGATGCCTAATGCATTAGCAACAATTGTTGGTGCTGAAGCTCGCAAAGAAAGTCGAGGTGCACATGCTCATGAAGATTATGCTGAACGTGACGATATTAACTGGCGAAAGCACACGCTGTGTAGAGTTGACAACGAAAAAGTAGATATATCATATAGAAATGTACATCTTGAGCCACTAACAAGCATTGAAGAGGGTGGGATTGATATGAAGAAAATTGCACCAAAAGCGCGAGTTTATTAGTATTCAAAGTATTTTGGTTTTGCATGGCCTGATATAAGATTAAAATCACTGGATATATGATTAAACTAAATGAGTTGAAGAATTAAAACGCTAGTGGTAGATAAAAAAATATAAATAAAACTGTCATTGGCAGAAAAAAAGAATAATATATTAACAAGCAAAATAAATTTGCGAAGGTAACCAAGGAAGGATACAAAATGAACGTTTTGAAAATCACTGCAATCATAGCAGTAGCACTAACATTAACAGCATGTGCGGCAGATCAAGCTGCAAATACTGCTGTAACAACAGACTCAGCGTCTAGCAAACTTTAAGATACAAATTTAAAGTCTCTTAGAGGCCGAAACCCAATAATCGGCCTCTAGAAAAACTGTAATATCTAGATTAATTATAAGACGGTAAAATAATGGTTGAACTTACACTCCCTAAAAATTCTAGAATGACAGTCGGTAAAACATGGCCAAAGCCGGAAGGTGCAACAAATATACGCGCTTTTAAAATATACAGATGGAACCCCGACACAGGTGAAAATCCATCTCTAGACACATATTTTTTAGATATGGATAAATGTGGTCCAATGGTATTGGATGCACTTGTTAAAATAAAAAGTGAAGTAGATCCAACTCTTACGTTTAGACGCTCGTGCCGTGAAGGTATTTGTGGCTCATGTGCTATGAACGTTGATGGTATTAATACTCTTGCATGTATTTATGGCTTAGATGAGATAAAAGGCGATGTGAAGATTTATCCATTGCCACATATGGAAGTTATAAAAGATCTAATTCCTGATTTAACGCATTTTTATGCACAGCATGCTTCAATTATGCCTTGGCTAGAAACTAAGACGAATAAACCTGCTACTGAATGGCGACAATCTATTGAAGATCGTAAAAAATTAGATGGTTTATATGAGTGTGTGATGTGCGCATGTTGTTCAACGTCTTGTCCATCTTATTGGTGGAACGGAGACAGATATTTAGGGCCAGCGGCACTACTTCATGCATATAGATGGATTATAGATTCACGTGACGAAGCTACAGGCGAAAG
>ERZ1047472.2689-NODE-2689-length-12318-cov-6.527685_pt1 | contig 12318 bp, 14 predicted proteins | sample MGYA00383095_ERZ1047472 | MGnify/ENA primary metagenome ERZ1047472 (study PRJEB29581, sample SAMEA5548365) | metagenome | biome: marine; feature: coastal; material: water | depth 1 m | study: Short-term variability in the microbial, nano- and picoplankton...
CGCGTTCACTGTGCTGGCGGATCCTGGTCACAAGAACCCCAGAAAACAGAAAATATGGGAACACGATGATCCGCTTAAAACCAAGACGCACCACATGTCGCAGCCCTGGCTCCACCAACGGGAACGTCACACCGGAGTACACGGTTTCGCCCCAGCCGAAGCCAAATCCTTCCACCAACATCCGCGAGACCTTCGAGACATTGGAATTGGCATCTGGATCGGATGAGCCCCGCCCTACAACCACCAACATGGTGTCGGACAAGGGAACGTCTGGATTGGCATCCAACACCTCTTGGATCCGAGCGCCTGCGGCTGCAATCATCAACCGATCGACACCTAGTTCTCTGCCGTACTCGATCTCCAAGCCCGTCTCAGCGCTGTAGGTGTTCAGCACAGAAGGGATGTCATTTTTGGCGTGGCCTGCCGCAAACAACATGGCCGGAATCGCCAACACCCGCTCCACCCCTTGCTCTCGTAAGCGATCTAAACCATCCCGAAGAATCGGATTGGCAAATTCCAAAAAGCCGTATTCAACAGGGATAGGGCTCATTCGCCGCCGCAGACCGATCGCGAGACGTTCAAATTCTTCAACCGCTAAGCGATTCCTGCTCCCATGACCACAAATCAAAACGCCATAGGGCGAAGGTTGCGACGCAATCGGCTCTGAACTCACTCGGTTCGTTCCACTCCCACGACACTATCCTCGGCGTTGTTGAATCGCGCCTGATGGTCTTGCCGCGACCACCGGCTTGCATAGGAGCTCCAACGTGACAAAGCATGCTGAGCTTTGGAATCCGTTGGCGGATGATTCACACCCAGCCGGTTGGATCTCGTCTGATGCAATCACGCTGTCCAACCTGATACGTCAAGGAATCCAGCCAACCCCATTGATCGTTTGCGCAGGGGGCACCAGCAGTCGCTGTGCTGCAGATGGGCTCTGGACAGTCGATTTAAGAGCGCGTCATCGCCAGCTGATCATCAACGAAGAAAGAGAAGAAGTAGAAATTGGCACCGGGCTAACCATGGCTGAAGTTTTACAAGGTCTGCAACCCCGTGGACGATCTATCCCTGTTGGCCTCTCCACCATCCCAGGCTGCGGTTTTGTTTTAACGGGTGGCATCGGCCCCCTAACCCGATCCCAAGGCCTGGCCTTGGATCACATCGTGGGATTGCGAGGTATCTGGGGAAACGGAAACACCTTCGACCTTTCAGAGCCGCCAAACCAAGCAAGCATTGGAACAGAGCATGAGAACGAAGCGCATCGGCAATGGAGAGGATTGCTTGGTGCCGCTCCGTTCCTGGCGATTGTCACTGCGATCCGGCTGCGAATGCAAAAGGTCACTCCCTTAGCGGTTTGGAGAAGCATCTGCAGCGTTCCGCAACTAGCCGTCGCCATCGAGGCGGCGGAAACATGGGATCACAGCGCCAGCTTGCAGTGGGCCTGGAACGACAACATTGAACTATTCATCACTTGTTGCGCTGACGACCTAGCAGCAATGGAAGCGATGCAGTCTCTGAGAACACATCTTGGCTACTGCCCTGAATCCAGCATGGCGATCGTTGCCGGACAACATGCTCAACCCGCATTCGGAACGATGGCGCGGGCTGCAGAGCCGCAGGAACGCATCCACAGCGAAGTGATCAGCAGGCTCGGGCCAGCTTGGGGCCAGCGATTGCCATCACTCATGGCAGACCTCAAGGAACTCATGAACAATCGTCCTCACGCTGGCTGTCAAATCAGTGCCCAACAACTTGGTGGGGTGAGTGCTCAGATTCCCGTTTCACGCACATCTTTCATCCATCGCAATGCCATCTGGAAGCCATGGATCAACGCAACTTGGATGGCATGTGATGCGAAGGGGCAAGAAAGCGCACTCGCGTGGTTGATGCGCGCCAACAACCTTCTCTCTGATTACTGCCCGGGGGTTCACCTCGCTCAGATCCATCCACATCTGTCTTGCCATCAACAAGAACTCAATGACGCCTTTAAAAACTGGCTTCCAGGCCTCAATCAACTGAAGAGCCAGATGGACCCCTTTGGGTTGCTACCACCGCTCTGAGATACGGTCCCTGAAAAGACAGTGGCACTGACGCCCATGGCTTCCTCTCCCGCAATGGGACTTCAGAACTGGTTCAGCAATCCGAGACGAGATGTTCTCTCGGGTCTGGTCGTGGCCTTCGCCATGATTCCGGAAGCGATTGCATTCTCTGGGATTGCAGGCGTGGATCCAAGAGTTGGCTTATTTGGAGCCTTTTGTCTCTCCATAACAATTGCCTTCGTCGGCGGACGAACGGCGATGATCACCTCCGCGACCGGGTCAACAGCGCTGTTGATGACTGGCTTGGTGGCGACAGGGAATGCACGAGGAGAAGGACTAGGGCTGGCCTACTTGATGGCCGCAGGCATCCTCACAGGCGTGTTCCAAATTCTCTGGGGTTACTTACGCCTTGCTTATCAGATGAGGTTCGTGCCTCTGGGTGTTTTAAGCGGGTTTGTCAATGCTCTGGCTCTATTGATTTTTCAGGCTCAACTTCCTCAATTAGGGATCAATCTTCACTTTGGAGAAGCTGGTAATGACCATGCGATGCACGCCCTAAGCGGAGGTCAAATCCCCGTTGTCTGGGCACTCGTCTTGCTTGGACTTGTCATCATTTATGGGCTACCGCGCATAACACGCGCCCTGCCTTCTCAGCTGGTCGCAATCATTGTGATAACAGCGATCAGTATGGGGCTAGAACTAGACATCCCCAAGGTTATGGACCTAGGAGAGCTTCCTAATGGCCTGCCAATTTTCAACCTTCCCTTTGGCGATATCAGCAATCAAAGGGTTCCCTTTAGTTTGGAAACATTTGGAATAGTCTTACCAACAGCTTTGTCAATCTCACTTGTTGGATTGATGGAAACGTTCCTCACACAAGACATTCTTGACGAGAGAACTGATTCCAATTCAAACAAAAATACAGAGGCCAAAGGCCAGGGGATTGCCAATATCGTGTCCTCCCTATTCGGAGGAATGGCTGGCTGCGCTCTTGTGGGCCAATCCGTCATGAACATCGATAACGGTGGGCGAACACGCCTCTCCACTCTGTCGTCCGGAATCAGCCTATTGGCCATGATTTTGTTGGCCAGTACTTGGCTCAAGCAGATCCCAATGGCAGCGCTGGTTGCCGTCATGATTGGAATTGCGGTCAGCACAGCAGATGTAGCTGGCTTGCGGAATATCCGAAATATCCCCAAAAGTGATACTGCTGTGATGGTGATGACTTTTGCAGTCACCATGCTCACAACACCCCACAATCTTGCTCTTGGCGTCCTAGCGGGTGTGGCTCTTGCAGGTATTTTATTCAGCCGTAAAGTTGCAAAAGTGATTAGCGTCGAAGCGATCAAAATCAGCGACGACGAATGTCGCTATGTCGTCAGAGGGCAATTATTCTTTGTAAGTAAAGTTTATTTCCAACAAGGCTTTGATATTCACGAACATCCAGCACGAATCACGATTGATATGAGTCAGGCACATATTTGGGACCAAAGTGGTGTTGGAGCACTCAACCAACTGATCCGTAAGCTCAGGCTTGGTGGTTCTGTTGTCAACGTGGAGGGGCTAAATAAGGAAAGCTTGAATCTGTTTGAAAGAATTGGAAGCCAACCCGAAGGAAGCCATGGATGATCTTGAGCTAGCTAGACGGCTATTTTTTGTTGTAGAGAAGCGCCAAACAAGCTGTCATATCGTTCCGCATACCATCAAGACGATTAGTGATCTCAACGTCGTTAGGATTCAATTCGACGTAGCGAATCGTCACATCATTACCGATGCTCATAATGAGACATAGCGTTTCTAAATCATTTGTTTCAACGGCCCTCATTCGAGCCCCTTCAAGCATGACTTTTAAAAGGGACATTTTATTGTGATAAGCCTGTTGATCAGTCTCCTCCCAAGCCATGGATGGAGAAACCATTCCAAATAAAATCAATGCCGAAAGCAGGGCTGATCCCGCAAAGGTTCGCATCATCGAATTGTTAGCGAACACTTGCGGAAGCTAAAGCAGTTCTTTGAATTGACAAGAAAGGTGAGTCCAAATAACCGAGCTCTGACACACTTGTCCCCTACCAGAGACAAACAGATGAGAATCCATCTTCTTGCATTGCCGCTGGTTTCTTTCCTGTTCATTTTGAATGGATGTGCCACGCTCGGCGAAGGTGGTGCGTCAAGACTCGATCTCATCAAGCGAAGAACTGAGCTTCGTTGTGGAGTGAGTGGCAAGATCCCAGGTTTTAGTTTTATGAAAAGGGATGGTTCCTTCGCTGGACTTGATGTGGACATCTGTCGAGCGTTTGCCGCCGCAATAACGGGCAGCCCTGATCAGGTGGAATACAGATCCCTAACCGCTCCAGAACGATTCACAGCGCTAAGGACTGGAGAAATTGATCTTTTATCGCGTAACACCACGTTCAACCTCAGCAGAGATGCCGCAGGAGGCAATGGTGTCAGTTTCGCTCCTGTTGTCTTCCATGACGGGCAAGGGCTCTTGGTCAAAACCAGCAGTGGCGTTTCCACTCTCAACAACCTCAAAGGCAAAACCATCTGCGTGGGATCAGGAACCACGACGGAACAAAACCTCAACGATGCTTTTCAGGCCAAAGGGATCGACTACAAACCCATCAAGTATCAAGACCTCAATCAAGTGATCGCCGGCTATCTCCAAGGTCGCTGCAGTGCCATGACATCCGATCGCTCTCAGCTCGCCGCGGCCCGATCTGGGTTTAAAAACCCTGAGCAACATGTCATTTTGCCTGAAGTCTTGAGCAAAGAACCCCTTGCCCCACTGGCAGCGGGGGGGGATCAGCGCCTAACGGACGCCATGCGCTGGGTGATCTATGCGCTGATCACTGCAGAAGAATTGGACATCACACAACAAAATATTGAAGACAAACTTGAAGAGGCCCAACGTCGACCTGAACTCACCCAATTGAGGCGTTTTCTTGGCGTTGAAGGTGATTTAGGCCAAAAACTAGGATTAAACAATGATTTCATTGTGAAGGTGATTCAAGCCGTAGGAAATTACGGTGAGATCTATAATCGACATCTCGGCCCGGAAAGTGCCGTTCCGATTCCAAGGGGGCGCAATAATTTATATAGGAATGGAGGAGTCTTGACCTCACCACCATTTCAATGAATCGTTCAAAACGCTGGTGGTGGCAACTCATCATCGTGCTTGTTCTCCTCACAGTGATGGGGATTTTGATCAACAATCTCGCGGTCAATCTCATAAGAACAGGGCTAGGTCTCAGCTTTGATTGGTTGTGGCGACCAGCGGGTTTCGCGCTCGGTGAGCACCCTCTTCCCTATCAACCTTCAGACAGCACAGCCTGGGCACTGCTGATGGGATGGCTCAACAGCTTGCGCGTGATCGTTGCCGGAATTGTGTTGGCAACCCTGCTGGGCGTCACCACCGGTGCTGCACGCCGCAGCCTGAATCCGTTGTTAAGGCAGCTAGCAGCTCTCTATGTGGGGTTTATTCGTCAGATTCCTCTCCTATTGCAACTTCTGTTCTGGTATTTCGTTGCCTTTCTGGGATTGCCCTCTGAGCCATTTGCACCACTTGGAGCCGTGATCCAGCTGTCTAATCAGGGCATCAACTTTCTCGGTGTCACTCTCAGTGTGGAGTTTGCAGCTGTCCTCCTAGGACTCAGCGTGTTTTCGGGAGCATCCATTGCAGAAGTCGTTCGCGGTGGCCTTGATGCAGTCCCAAGCGGTCAGTGGGAAGCCTTCCGAAGTCTGGGCATGACAGAGGGACTTGGTATGCGCCGAATCGTCCTTCCCCAGGCCCTCCCTGCCATTTTGCCGGCACTCAGCAGTCAATATTTGAATCTGGCCAAAAACAGCACCCTCGCGATTGCCGTTGGCTACGCCGATCTGTACAACGTGAGTGACACCACCATTACGCAAACAGGACGAGCGATCGAAGGATTTTTGCTTCTTTTGCTGAGCTTTCTACTCTTGAACTTGCTCATTAACGGAGGAATGCAACTGCTAAACCGAGTTGTTTTAAGAAACCAGCACCATCATTAAACTGAAGACGTAACAGCCCACTTTCATGAATACTCGCCGTATCGCTGCAGTCCTTTTAATTGTGGCATCTGTTGCAGCAATTTTGCTGCCCTTTGCATCAGCAACCCTTCTCACCATTGGCTTGGGAGGGATTGTGTTCGTAGCTGGCGTAACGCAACTGCTTCGAATCGGTGATATCCCAAACAATCAAGGCAAACTGTTTAAAGGCTTGTCAGGTCTGTTGTACATCGGCGGTGCTGTTTTCATTCTGATCGACCCGATCGATAGTGAAATCAGTCTCACGTTGTTTGCAGGCGTTCTTTTGCTTATTGAAGGGGTAATGGAATTGGCAACAGGTGCCAGTTCCCATGCACCGGCAAGCGGTCTTGTAGTGGTAGATGGAATCGTTACTGCAGTGCTCGGATTGCTGCTGGTGATCGAATGGCCCTCCGACAGCCTTTGGGCATTGGGGACCATCTTTGGAGTGACGCTTTTCCTATCCGCCTTGAATTTGCTCAAGCCCACGGATGCACCACCAGCCGCCAGCTAACGGTGAGCGAATTCAAACCTCGACAAAAGAGCTATCGGCGTTGGCGCCAAAAACCGATTGAGGCCGCATTCAGCGTTCTCGTTCTCGGCTTGATTGCCTGGGCTCTTTGGTCAACGGGATCCTGGCTAATCACCGGAGCTGATTGGAGGGTGGTCACTCAAAACCTTCCACTGTTTGCTTTTGGCAGCTATCCCGCTGATCAACGCTGGAGGCCTTTGGTTTGGATGGTCGTACTCCTTTTTCTAACGATCACCACGTTGGGCAGTGATCGTTTGCCCCAACCACTAAGACGTCTCCAGCCTTTCCTTCCCTGGGCATGGATCCTGATGGTGCCCGCAGGAGTGGTTCTGCTGGCTGGATCCAGCACCCTTCAAACCGTGCCAACTCGCGCTTGGGGGGGGCTCACCCTCACCTTGCTGTTGACATTGGCCAGTGGTTTTTTAGCCCTGCCCTTTGGCATAGGGCTTGCGATCGGCAGAACGTCCAATTTGGGTTTGGTCGCGATGCTCTGTCGTCTCTATATCGACCTCATGCGTGCGGTTCCTCTCATTGCGGTGTTGTTCTTCGGGCAACTGCTCCTGCCTCTCTTCCTCCCCGTTGAAATCGAAGTCAACAGAGTGTTGAGAGCGGTATTGGCCTTTGCACTGTTTGCAGCTGCCTATGTCGCAGAAGATGTCCGAGGAGGACTCCAATCCATCCCACCCACACAAGCGGAAGCGGCAGCGGCACTCGGACTCAATGGGTCTCTCACCATGAGACTGATCATTCTTCCCCAGGCCCTAAAAATCGCAGTTCCAGCTCTCACCAACCAAGCGATCGGATTGCTTCAAAACACGAGCCTGATGGCGATTCTCGGATTGATTGAACTGTTAGGAATTAGCCAAAGCTTGCTGGCAAACCCTGAATACATCGGCCGTCATCTTGAGGTATATGTCTGGCTCGCGGGTGTGTATTGGTTGCTCTGTTCAGGGATGGCCCTTCTAGCGAAGCGAATTGAACGACAAGGCCCCTTATCAACTGGCTCCTAACACCGCTCATACCCACACAACAGCTATGACCATCGCCATTCACGCGCAATCCGTTAGCAAGTCTTACTCCGATGATCATCGAGCTCTTGATGAGGTGAACCTCAGCGTCAACCTTGGCGAAGTTCTCGTGGTCATGGGGCCCTCTGGTTCAGGGAAAAGCACCTTGATCCGCACGTTCAATGGCTTGGAAAGCATTGATGAGGGCCGGTTGGAAATCGTGGGGATTCGCTTGGATTCAAACCACGACGAGCGACAAATCAAACGAATCCGACGCAGGGTTGGAATGGTTTTTCAACAGTTCAATTTGTTTCCCCATCTCTCGATCCTCGACAACATCACCTTGGCGCCTATCCGTGTCAAAAAAACAAAGAAAAAAGAGGCCGAAATCAGGGCAATGTCGCTCCTAACCCAAATGGGGATTGCCGATCAGGCCATGAAACACCCCGCTCAACTCAGTGGCGGGCAGCAGCAACGCGTGGCGATCGCCAGAGCGTTGGCAATGGATCCAGAGGTGATGCTGTTCGACGAACCCACCAGTGCGCTTGATCCAGAGCGGGTGAAAGAAGTTCTCGATGCCATGCGCACGCTTGCTTCAGCAGGAATGACCATGGTGGTCGTCACCCATGAGCTGGGATTTGCTCGTGAGGTTGCTGACCGGGTGTTGTTTATGGATGCGGGAAAAGTAGTGGAATTATCAGATGCAAAAACATTTTTCAGTCATGCCAAAGAGGAGCGCAGCCGGCGCTTTCTCAATCAAATGACTAACTGACAACGTCCATCCAACTGGTGCAGGGCGCGTTCAGCAGCCACGAGCTCCCTTTCGGTTTGCAGCCAGCTTTCATTGCCAACATCAAGGCTATTGACCTGCTCAGCCAACCGCTCTTGTAAGCGCTCACGTTGCGCTTGCAAGGCTTCACTGAGCCGCACAACTCTCTGGGGGATGGAACAGAAAGGAGCCGAAACAGCCACTGAGCACCTGTCGTGGGACAGCTGAAACTTTGGCACATCACCGTGGATGTTCCTAACCTTTGCTGAGATCTGGCAGATAACGCGATTTTTCGCCTCCTGGTTGAACTCATTCCAGGCCTTCTTGGTGGATATCTGCTTGGACGCTTCAAACCAGGGTGGATCAAGCCTCTAGCAACGCCCCTCGTGCGCTACGGCGTTCCCATCAGCCTGATGGGATTGCTGTTGAAAGGTGGATTAAACATCTCCCTTCTCAGCACGGCCGCGACGGCCGCGGCCGCCATCCTGGTCATGCTTTTGGTGCTGGGACGGTGGCGTCGGGACAGCGATCAGCAGCTCTCGCCCACGCTTCAGCTAGGAAGCTGCGTCGGCAATACAGCCTATTTCGGGATTCCGGTCGCTCTGGCCTTGCTCCCTCCGGAAGCCCTATCGATCAGCATCGGCTACGACTTTGGTGCAACCCTGTTGTCTTGGGGGCTTGGACCCATCTGGCTGGCTGGATCTCGTCAGGAAACACATCAGCAGCGTTGGCGTGTGTTGATCCACCACCTCAGTTCAAGTCCTGCATCACGAGGACTGCTGGGAGCCTTACTTGTGATGGCTACGCCATGGCAAACAACGATTACGACCGCACTCTGGATGCCTTCCAGGATTGTGATCGTGCTGGCCTTAATTGTTGTAGGCATGCGACTTGCAGGCCTTTCAGAGGAGAGATCCGAAGCCAAGCACAACACAGCAATGCCGAACACTCAAAGCAACGCCTTAAATGCTGCTCTGGGCTGCAAACTTTTGCTGTTTCCCGCACTCGTCCTAGGACTCAGCCTGGTCCTTCCCATCAGTGCATTCGCTCGTCAGGCCCTTGTCCTACAGGCTGCAGCTCCCACTGCCATTTCCGTTCTCCTCATGGCAGAAACCGAGCAAGCTGACAGCTCTGCGGCAGCACAACTCATTTGGCGCAGCACCCTTTTAGCGATGGTCACGGTGCCAATTTGGGCTGTGCTCCTGAAGACATTGGAAGAAAGACTCGGAACGTGAGGTTCAACCTCGCCGTACGAACCCTCTTGCGGACCGGAAGGGCGTGCATCCAAAACCGTTGACAATCAGGTTCCATCACCAGCAGATCGCCATCGGCAAGTGCGAGTTCCTCTCGGCTCTGGCTCTGGCGATGACGAAACTGCAACGCCCTAGTGGCACCAAAAGAAAGAGACGCGATCGGGCATCTGGCATCAATCTCCGGTTCGTCATCGGCATGCCAACCCATGCGATCGTCTCCATTCCGATAGAGATTGAACAGACAACCATTGAATTGAGCAGAGCAACTCTCATTCACCTGCTCAAGCAGGGGTGCAAACCAGTCAGGCCAACCCTGGCCTTGATGCATCACACCGCTGTAGCGGTATGACACCGAAGCATCAGCGAGAAAAGCCGACAATCTCGGCACACGGTGATACTTGCCATACACCCGAACTTGGGGCTGCTCCCAGGCAATCTGGTTCTGACAGAGGTCAAACCAGTAAGAAGACGCCTGCGGTTCAAGCCAGCCAACATGATGGTTCCAGCTCATCGACTCGGACTCTTGCCTGAAACAAACCGGTAACGAGCCATAGCAGAAAGGAAACTTCGAGGCAACATCCCATACATTCTTCCTATGGCAGCTCGAATCACAGAAGCTGAACCGCTCCTGAGCCCGCTTGGTCGCCCCTTGCGAACCAGAGTGCTATTGAGGTCTTAGAAATCAAAATTTCCGATGAAGACCTACATTCTTCTGGTATTAATGGCATTTGGATGTTCATCAGCGATGGCAAACCTTCGTATTGAACCTAATTATGTGGAAGTGGAATCAGCAGTGATGAAGTGCCTTAAAACAATCGACCATGAAGATCAGGTGACTTACTGGATAGCAGGAAAGGAAGATGCTGATGGCAATCAAACCTTCAATGCAGTTAAACCGAATAAATTCACACTTGTGGAAGATCTAGGTGAGGTCGAAATGGACGAGGAGTTGTCGAATGGAAAAACAATCACTTACAAATCACACGATTATGATGGTATTTGCACCTTCTACTAGGGACGCATTAGATCGGAACTAAAAAGCGGCAGCATTAAATCCAGATACTCCTTAAGGCGCACTTGCAGGAGGGATCCAACGGATCGAAACCTCTTAGTTGCACCTTCGCTAAAAATTTATTGGAGAGGCTCATTGTTCAGAGGGAGCACATCGTTTGATGTGGTGATTGATGGGCGTATTGGTGCCTGCCCTTGCCTTGCCAGCGATGTTTCGAGCCATAACAGAGAGGAAAGCCTCAAGGGAATACCTCATACATTCGTTCCATGGCAGCTCGAATCTCAGAAGCAGAATTCCTCAAACGGGCGCATGAGCGCTTTGGCGATCGCTTCGATTACTCGGAAATCAACTACCGCAGCTACAAGAGCCCGGTCAAAATCCGCTGTAACAAGCATCCGGTACAACTGATCAACATCACTCCGGAGAAGCACCTGCAAACCACAGGAGGCTGTCGGCACTGTTTGAGGGAGAGACGCATTGCCGCCTTAGAGCGTGAACTCAATCGCGATGCAGCTCAGCGGCCAATCCAAACAACCCAGCAAAAACAGCGCTGTCCCTAGGACTGCAGGCTGACGCGGTGGTAGCAGAACCACAACCACTGCTGAAACAACAAGTTCCGATGAGAACGCCACAGCGTTCTCGGATGATCAGCATCAAAATTTTCAGGCGGAGGCACATCGCCACGAGCTCGATCGCGCTCCATTTCCCCCTGCAACCTGCCAACGGTGTATTCGGGATGGCCAAGATGCATGAGCTGACGCTGGTCTGGCGTTTCAAAGATGGTGTAACCCACCTTTTCTCCATGGGCCAAGAGCCGCAGTCGACCCTGGCGTTGAGCCGATTCCATCGCCGCATCCTCTAACCCCGCATGACGGCTTTGGGGACAGAGAAATTGATCATCCTGGGTTCCCATGAGTGGGTGACCAGGCACCAGGCTGCGCATCGGAAACACACCAAACAATTTCCGATCAAACGTGACCTTGTTCACGCCAGCGAGATAAGCCAAAGCAAACCCAGCCCAGCAGAGTCCAAGGGTGCTGGCACAGGAGTGACGAGCCTCATTAATGAGTTGAACCAGTTCTGGCCAGTAGGTGACATCCTCAAACGCCAAGTGCTCTACGGGAGCGCCGGTGATGATTAATCCATCCAATGGACGCTGTGCCTGTGCCTCATCCCAGGTCACATAGTGCTGGTTGAGATGGGCTTGATCCCAGCTTCGGTAGGCATGGGATTGAAGGCGAATCCAGATCGGTTCAATCTGAAGAACCGAAAGGCCCAGAGGGTGCAGCAGGTTGAATTCGTACTGCTTCCCTAAAGGCATGATGTTGAGAATGCCAATGCGCAGGGGCCGAATGTCCTGACGTTCGGCTTGCTCAGGTTCAATCCATGAGATCCGGTTCCGTTCAACAGCGGTGATCTTGTGATAATTCCGAGGAAGGATCAGTGCCATCAGCTCAGATCCCTTCCAGCGACTGAGATTGATTCATCATGCCTGTCATGACGAGCGGCCTTTTCGATGCAAGGTGTCCTCTGTTCAACGTAGCCACGGCTCCTAGCTGTGACTTCAGTCAAAGTGCGTCAAATGATTGGATGTTCGGAGCAGGTTCTGAGCGGTTGATCTCCTCGGATTTGGGCTCCAAGGAACCAACCGCTTCTCCC
>ERZ1047472.2694-NODE-2694-length-12297-cov-18.875102_pt1 | contig 12297 bp, 15 predicted proteins | sample MGYA00383095_ERZ1047472 | MGnify/ENA primary metagenome ERZ1047472 (study PRJEB29581, sample SAMEA5548365) | metagenome | biome: marine; feature: coastal; material: water | depth 1 m | study: Short-term variability in the microbial, nano- and picoplankton...
AATGCCTTATGTGCTATCTATAACTCACCGACTAAATAGAGATGTTTATTATTGGCTTGTTAGAATTAGCAGGCCTACCATCCCAACTAGCCATAAAATAGATATAATCCACCCCTTGATACTTAGTGTATTTGGTTTAAATGCATTTTTAAATCGTCTATCTCTTTTTGAGAACGTGTAATTAATTACTGCAAACCCTACAAACATTAAAATTCCTATATACCCAGCTATATTTTCCATAATTTCTTAATTTAATTTAAACTAAATATACTAAAATTTTAATAAAAAACAACAATTTATGCCAAGACCAAAAGGTTCAGTAAATAAGATTACATCAGAGATAAAAGAAAAAATAGCTGATTTGGTATCAAATGTGTTTGAAACATTAGATCCTAACACTCGTTTTTATTCAGCAGACATTTTACATAATGACTTAACCTCAGACTTTGAAGATACTTCGGTAGGTAGCTATGCAATTAAAGGAGATTACCTAGATAACGATTGTAATTTAACTTTGAGTGTTACACTTTCTGATTATGGGTCACCAGTCTTATCTAATGGCACACATAATGTAACAAGTATCAATCTAATTAGTTCATCTACTAACGAAACTATTTGGAGTATTGAAGGTAATTTTTCTGGAACTTATTCGTCTCAATTTAATGACGAAACAGTAAGCCTATCTGGAAGTTACCGTAATGTTCTTTACACATATCAAGATTAATACTTAGTCCTATAAATTTTTTTGTTTAGCTCCCCTAAATGAACATTACCAAAATCTAACTTCACGAACTGTACACACACTCTTAATCCCTTTGAATACTAGAGTTTAAGGTAAAAAAAAGAGTCACCATTTCTGATGACTCCTTTGTAGCGAGAACGAGACTTGAACTCGTGACCTCCGGGTTATGAATCCGACGCTCTAACCAGCTGAGCTACCTCGCCGTATTTTTCAACCATCTTTTGAATGAATGATGGCTAAAAGAGTTTTATTCGTCTTTTTTAGCGGTGGCAAAGATAACAACAATTTAGAGCAGCACAAACATTCCTATAAATTTTTGCAATATTTATTTTGATTTAATTTACGAATCTTTCAAACATTTATTCTTACTTTCTTTCCCAGTTATTAATTAATATATATATTGGGCTATACAAATTAGTACCCTATGAGCGATAAAATAAAATATGAAATGGAATTTCCCATTCATGCATCCCCGTCACTTTTATTTCAATACATTTCGACGCCTTCTGGTATGCAGGAGTGGTACGCCGACAATGTGAACTCACGAGGAGAGTTTTTTACTTTTATCTGGGAAGGCTCCGAAGAAAAAGCCAAATTGGTTTCAAAAAACAAAGGCCAATCCATTCGCTTTCAATGGGTCGATGATGAAGACACAGATTATTATTTTGAAATGCGAATCCAAGTAGATGCCATTACCAAAGACGTTTCCATTATGGTCACCGATTTTGCAGAGGATGACGAAATTGAGGAAGGCAAAATGCTATGGGAAAATATGATTTCAGAATTAAAACAATTGCTGGGATCTGTTTAAGAACTGTTTAATAGTATTTATATTTGCACCGTCTTCAATAAAAAGACGGTTTTTTTATGATTAATTTAAATGGAACATTATACAGTCAGGAAACAGCTAAGCTATCTATTAAAAACAGAGGGTTATTGTATGGCGATGCAGTTTTTGAAACCATAAAAGGGGTTAATGGGCAACTTTTTTTTTGGGAAGATCATTACTTTAGACTCATGGCTTCCATGCGCATACTTCGAATGGACATTCCCATGTATTTCTCGATGGAGTTTTTGGAAGAAGAAATAAAAAAGACGATTCGAGCTGCAGATTTTAGTAAGCAGTCCCTTAGAATCAAACTTTATGTAAACCGTAAAGCAGGAGGGAAGTACAATCCTACCAACAATGAGGTGGACTATTTTATTGAGCTTGAAACTACTGGAGACCCTTTTTACACCTTTACTGAAGATCGCTATGAAGTCGAACTTTTTAAAGATCACTATATATATGCTAATTTATTGGCGACCCTGAAGTCCAATGCTAAAATAATTAATGTGTTGGGGAGTATTTACGCTACCGAAAATGGCTATCAAAATTGTTTATTATTAAACGATAAAAAGATGGTAGTCGAAGCACTTCAAGGCAATTTGTTTTTAGTGAAAGGAACTACTATTATTACCCCTCCAACAAGTGATGGATGCCTCCGAGGTATTATTAGAAAACAACTCATTGAAATTTGCAAAACCCTTCAAGAATATACGTTAGAAGAAAAATCGATTTCTTCATTCGACCTCCAAAAAGCGGACGAATTATTTATCACTAACGTTATGATTGGGATTCAACCTATTAGTAATTATCGTAAAAAGGTATATAACAATGAGGTAGCTCGAATGTTACTTCAAAAATTGAATGTTAAAGTACGGTTGGCTTCCTAGTTATAAGAAGGGTTTTCTGGAGCATTGGACCAAATTAGGTAATCGCCACCAAATTCGATCATTTTTTCTTTCCAAAAGGTCGCATCAGTCTCCCCTAAAATTCTATTTTTATAGCTATTTTGACTTACCACCCAACTATTTACTTCCAGTTCTTGATCTAATTGCTGATTACTCCAACCCGAGTAGCCTAAGAAAAAGCGAATTTCAGAATTTTTAATTTGATCTTCTTGAAGCAGGCTGGTAATTTCTTTAAAATCGCCACCCCAATAGATTCCATTTGAAATTTCGATGCTGTTGGGAATTAGTTCGGGTATTTTATGAATAAAATACAAATTGTCTTGTTCTACAGGGCCTCCATTGTAAATAGGAATGTCAGAATTTATTTCAGGAATAAAGTCGTTGATGCTATAGGGTAAGGGTTTGTTAAGAATAAAACCTACGGAGCCATTTTCATTATACTCTGCCAACAACACCACCGATCTATTAAAGGAAATGTCTCCAATGATAGAAGGTTCGGCAACTAGTAAAAGTCCTTTAGCAGGTTTTAAAGAGGTCATAATTTTTTATTCAGTAACTAAATCTAAGTATTAATTTTAAAAAATGCAAGTTATTTGTGTAGTTCCATAGATTAAAGACCAAAAAAAAATCCCCATTTCCAAGGAGGAGAGGGGATTTTTTAAAAAATAAAGATAAATCTAGTTTACGCTATTGCTTAAATCTGATCCAGCTTTAAATTTAACTACGTTTTTAGCTTTAATCTTAATAGTAGCACCAGTTTGTGGGTTTCTACCATCTCTTGCAGCTCTTCTAGTAACTGACCAAGAACCAAAACCTACTAAAGAAACTCTATTTCCTTTCTGTAATGCTCCTTCTACTTCGATAAGCATACATTCTAATGCTTTTTTTGCTGCGGCTTTTGTAATTCCAGCATGTTCTGCCATTGCGTCAATTAAATCTGATTTGTTCATAAGTTGTAAAATTAAATTATTGGTTAAACTTTTATATAAATTCTCTTACAAAATTAACGGGATTATCGATTCACGCAAGTAATGACGTGCTAAATAGCGTTTTTTGTTGATAACTTTAGCACTTTGTTAATAAAGTGAAGTGAATTTAGTCAAGTTTTATAAGTTCAATGATAATAAGGCTTTACAACATTTTTGAATTTTCATCAAAAACATAGCCATTTAAAAGCGATTTAATATCCATTTTTCGCTTACCTGGCATCTGTATCTCATAAATAGAGAGAAATCCATTTTTGGCAGCTACTTTTAATTCATTTTTGCTTGCTACGATTTGTCCCAAAGGATACGAATGGTTTTCAATTTTAAAGCCACACAGGTATATTTTAACCGTTCCAATTTCGTCATGGTTCATGAGTTGTGACCATGCTGCAGGGTAGGGATTAAGCCCTCGAATAAAAGCATCAATATTTTCAACACTGGTTGCCCAATCGATTCTAGTATTATTTTTAGTTAATTTGGGAGCTGTTTTTAAAACCCCACTGTTGTTTTGTCGAACAGGAGCTTCCTTTTCGTTTTTTATGAGATCAACAGTTTTAAGGACTAGATTAGCTCCAGTATCCATCAAGATATCGTGAAGACTTCCAACCGTTGCTCCAGTAGGAACAGAAACCTCTTCTTTTAAAATTATTTCTCCAGTATCGATGGCATCATCAATAAAAAAAGTACTGACCCCAGTCTTTTTCTCTCGATTGATGATGGCCCAATTAATAGGAGCAGCTCCCCTGTATTGCGGTAATAAAGAAGCATGCAAATTAAAAGTACCGTAGCTTGGTAAATTCCAAACCAATTTTGGGAGCATTCTAAAGGCAACCACGATTTGAAGATTGGCATTTAAATTTTTTAGTTGCTCTAAAAAGATACCTTCTTTTAAATTGGTGGGTTGTAAAAGGGTTAAATCTTGCGACAAGGCATATTCTTTGACTGCTGATGATTTTATTTTTCGGCCTCGTCCTGCTGGTTTATCGGGAGCGGTTACGACCCCAACAACTTGATAACCACCTTCTACTAACTTTTGAAGTACACCAACTGCAAAGCCTGGGGTTCCCATAAAAACAATTCTTAAATCTCTCATCAATTTAGATAATATTCATTTTTGGTATTTATTTTTATCGTACCCGAGTCCATTAATTTTCTGAGTACGAACACCACCTTTGATTCGGTAAAAGTAAGTTTTTCTGTCATGAATCTGGAAGTCATTTCTTTTTCTTCAAGAAGATGTACTATTTTTTCTGCAATAATCGATAGCTCTGCTTTACTTGGAATTTTCTCTTGGGGAGCACATACAGAGCAAATTCCGCAGTTTTCAGCATTCAGCTCTCCAAAATACTTTAGAAGTTGGACGCTTTTGCAGGTGGTGTCGTTCGCTACAAATTCTAACACTGATTTTACTTCATTTTCTTTTTTATGATTTAAAGCTAACAATTGCTTAGAAACACGATTAATTGTTTTTTTATCCTCTCTTGGAACTATAAAAGTAATGGTCGCATCGGTATGAAACAATGTTAATTCCAAAACACCTTCTTTCTCCATTTTTTCAAGTGCTTTTATGATGGTATTTACAGACTGCCCTGTTTTGGAAGCAATTGATTCAATTCGAATCGATGTAGGGGTTTCGAAAATACCGCCATACATTCTTAAAATAGTTTTACCTATAATAGCAATCGATGGGTGTTGATCTAAATACTTAATGAGTTTTTCAGAACTCATTTCAAATTTCAGAATAGATTTCCTTCCAAATTGCTTTGAGAGCTGAATAATTCCCAATCGTTCCAAAGCGGTGAGACCGTTATACGTAGTCAGCGTATTTAGGTGGTAATGTTTACAAAATTCTAAGTAATTAAAGCTATGACTTGAAAACTCACCTTCTCCATAGGGTATTTGGAAAAAATTACACAAAGACCGATATAAACTTTTTATTTGATCGGTGTTTGGTCTAGAATCTAAGAATTGTTTTTTAATTAAGATTTTATCATAATCATTGTAAAGTATCATAGCAGCCGAATAGTTACCGTCTCTACCTGCTCTTCCGGCTTCTTGAAAATAACTTTCTATACTTTCCGGTAGCTGGAGATGAAAAACATACCGGACTTTTGGATGATCAATCCCCATACCAAAAGCATTCGTAGCAACCATAACAGTTATTTTACCTTGAAGCCAATCGTTCAATCTACTTTTTTTATCCTCCGAACTAATTCCGCCGTGAAAAAAGTGACTTTTAATCTTCAGACTATTTAGTTGGTTACTGATCTCAACTGTTTTTTTACGACTACGGACATAGACAATGGAGGAGTATTCATTGTTTTTAAGAAGTTGTTCGATTTTATAGATTTTATCCTCTTGGTATACTACTTTATAAGCTAGATTTTTACGAGCAAAAGAGCCTTTTATAATGGCTGGATTTTCTAATTTTAACTGTACAACCATATCGGAAACTACCTCTGGAGTTGCTGTAGCAGTTAAAGCAATTACAGGAACTAATGGATGAAAAGTTCTGAGGATATTACAATTTTTATAAGAGGGTCTAAAGTCATTTCCCCATTGCGATATACAGTGAGCCTCATCAATAGCAAAAAGGTTGACATCCATTTGCTTTATATAATTTTGGACTAATTCTTGGTTTAACCGTTCTGGCGATAAGTATAAAAACTTATAATTTCCATAAAGTGCGTTGTCCAACAATATATTTAAATTTTGAAAAGAGATTCCTCCAGGAATAGTCAAGGCTTTAATTCCTTTGTTTTTTAAATTAGTCACTTGGTCTTCCATCAATGCTACCAGTGGCGAAACAACAATACAAATTCCCTCTTTTGCAAGAGCTGGAATCTGAAAACAGACCGATTTGCCTCCACCTGTTGGTAATAAACCAATGGTATCTCTGCCGTTTAGGATCGTAGTTATAATCTCTTCCTGTTTTGGAAGAAATTGTGAGTGCCCCCAATGGTCTTTAAGTATTTGATGCGGGTTTTTCAATAATTAAATTTCTAAATGAGTTATCATAAATTTCATTCGTTCCTCTAAAGTTCCAAAAGGAACCTCAATGACTTCGTATCCATATTTTTGATAACTTTGGGTTAGAAATTTATGAATTTTTTCGGCTTCTTCATACGTTTCATATCGTTCATTATCTTGAATGTAGATATCTTTCCATGGCGGTAAGATAAAAACGGTACCATAGCGATACTTATTACAAGTTGTATGAAAATTTTCGGGATAGGATACATTCGTGAAATCCATATATGCCGTAACGTCTGGCAATCCACGATCATAAAATAGTATTGTTTTTTTAAAACGATCAACTTCCTGATGCTGCTGTAAACGCCCTTTCAATAATAGTTGGCTAAACAAAATTGGATCGGATAAAAATAGTTGATCAATTCCCTTTTTTTTCGCCTCCAGTGTTACTTGTCTTGAAATTTCATGTTGACATTGATATCCATTTTCTTCTAAAAAATCAATTAGAGAAGTTTTTCCAGATCCAGGACCACCGGTAATGACAATTTTTTTGAGCATAATAAAAAAGATAATATGCAAATAACGTAAATAATTATTGATAGCGAAACCCTATATTTGTAATCTGTAATAAATATATGATGCGGAACGAAAAAGATACAGCGGCTTTTTATAAGAAACTAAAGAAAAGTTTAAAGAACGATACCCAATGGCCTGCTCTTTATTTGTATAAATTTATTATTCCCACAAGCGAATCAAAAATTTCAGAAATTGAGGCTATATTTAACAATACCAATGCTGAAATCACAAAAAGAGACTCGTCTAAAGGTACTTATACCAGTATATCGATAAAGGTGAATATGAAATCTCCAGATGCGGTAATTGAAAAATATAAAAAAGTTTCTAAAGTGGAGGGAGTGATTTCTTTATAAAATTAGTATTTTGCATGCATTATTAGAATACTTCACATATTAATTCACCTTGTAGGTTGCTAAACCACATTTTATCCAAAAATTTTGATAGATCACATAGAATACAATTCGGAGAGAGAAAAACTTATTATACCTGAATATGGTAGACATATTCAAAAAATGGTAGATTTTGCTATTTCTAGAGAAACCAAAGAAGAAAGAAATAAAGTTGCGAATAGTATCATTGCAGTGATGGGAAACTTAAATCCACATTTACGCGATGTTCCAGACTTTCAACACAAACTTTGGGATCAATTATTCATTATCTCCGATTTTAAACTGGAGGTAGATTCACCTTATCCAATTCCAAAAAAAGAAGAACTCCAAGAACGACCGGAGTCTTTAAATTACCCTCAAAATTTTCCAAAATATCGTTTTTATGGAAATAACATCAAGCGAATGATTGATGTTGCTAATAGTTGGGAAGAAGGGGATAAAAAAGAGGCATTGGTTTTTACGATTGCCAACCACATGAAGAAATGTTTTTTAAATTGGAATAAGGATACTGTTGAAGATGATGTAATATTTAATCATTTATTTGAACTTTCTGAAGGAAAACTAAACCTCAAAGACTCCGAAGAAAAATTATTAGATTCGATGACTATTCTTAAAAATAAGAAAACCTACGGTCAAAAGAAACATCAAAAAAATTACAAAAACAATAAAGGCAGAGCTAGAAAAAAATATTAATAATTAAACAATAATAACCATAAGCAATTGGTTGTTGTTTAATAAAAGAATCAAAACTAATTATTTTTATGGGATCATTTCGTATTGAAGGAGGTTGTAAATTACAAGGAGAAATTATACCTCAAGGTGCAAAAAACGAAGCGTTGCAAATATTGTGTGCTGTATTACTTACAGACGAGGAAGTTTTAATTAATAATGTGCCTGACATACGAGATGTCAATAAATTAATAGAAATTTTAGGAAACCTTGGTGTTACCGTTCAAAAATTAGGAAAAGGGGCTTATTCGTTTAAATCTGACAATTTAGATTTAGACTATTTAGAATCTGAACGATTTAAAGAAGAGGGTAGTGCTTTAAGAGGATCAATTATGATTGTTGGTCCATTATTAAGTAGATTTGGTAAAGGATTTATACCGCAACCAGGAGGTGATAAAATTGGTAGAAGGAGACTTGACACTCATTTTGAAGGATTTATAAAACTGGGCGCTACTTTTAGATACAATAAGGAAGAATGTTTTTATGGTGTCGAAGCTGCTAACGGTCTCAAAGGTACTTATATGCTTCTAGATCAGGCATCGGTTACTGGAACTGCCAATATTTTAATGGCTGCTGTTTTAGCCGAGGGAACCACCACTATTTATAATGCTGCCTGTGAGCCATATCTTCAACAGTTATGTAAGATGTTAGTTTCTATGGGCGCAAAAATTAATGGAATTGGATCCAATTTACTAACAGTAGAAGGAGTTTCGTCCTTACATGGTTGTCAGCATAGAATCTTACCCGACATGATTGAAATTGGCAGTTGGATTGGGCTTGCAGCAATGACCAGAAGTGAGATTACTATTAAAAATGTAAGCTGGGAAAATCTTGGTTTGATTCCTGAAACTTTCAGAAAGTTGGGGATTACCCTCGAAAAAGTGGGTGATGACATTTATATCCCTCGACAAGAAAGTTATGAAATACAAGGTTATATTGATGGTTCTATTTTAACTGTTTCCGATTCCACTTGGCCAGGTTTTACTCCTGATTTGTTGAGTATTGTGTTGGTTATTGCAACGCAAGCAAAAGGAAGCGTACTTATTCATCAAAAAATGTTTGAGAGTCGTCTTTTCTTTGTAGATAAATTAATCGATATGGGTGCAAAGATTATTCTATGCGACCCACACAGAGCAACAGTTATTGGGCATAACTTTGAATATCCCCTAAAAGCAACCACGATGGTGTCACCCGATATTAGAGCTGGGATTTCTCTATTAATAGCGGCATTATCTGCTAATGGTACTAGTATTATTCAAAATATTGAGCAAATTGATCGTGGATACGAAAATATAGATGAACGTCTGCGAGCTATTGGTGCTAAAATTACAAGACTGGACTAGTTTATTTTTTATGTTTATTTAGTTCGTCTTGAAGCTTTCTTCTAATTTTTTGTTCTCGTTCTAGTGAGCGTTGTCTGAAATTTTCAAATTCATTATCGGTTTCCTCTAATTTTTCTTTGGTGGTTTTAATAATATTGTAGCTATTTTTAAAACGTACAAATAATAAAACTATAATTAGTAATAAAAAACCAAGACTAAAAAATACAAATAAATTGTAGGTAGACTTCTGTATCAATAAACCTAAAACATTAATAACTTTTTCTTTGTTTTTATAAATAGCTAATTCTTTTTTTGTGCTTTCTAGTTCACGAGTAAGCTTACCAATACTAGAGTTTTGAAGTGCTTTTTCCTCACCAAGGGAATTAATTTCTTGTTTAAAGCCTTTGATTGAATCGGATACATTACTGCGCAAAGTGTACAATTTTTCCTTTTTTACTACTTTGTATCCTTGATAATTATTGGATTTTTTGATCAAATCTTGAAATTGTCCTTCAATACTTAGTTCTTGAGCATGGGTACTATTAGTTAAAGCCAACAATAATAGGAGAAAAGGGAAATAAATTTTCATAACAATGGTGTGTCTAAGATGAAATAACCATACGCAAGATGCTAAAAATTGTTTAAAACTGACTTCAATTGCTCAACTATTTTATTTGAATATTTTATTTAAATTAATTCAACGATTTTAATTTTAAAGTTTTGGCTTATTGAAAACATTAATTTGTTATTTTTTTGTGAAAAACACTATAAATTAAATTAATTATGTTGTGTTTGTTTAGCTTTGTATTCTTTAAAATTAATTAAACACTATAAAAATGAAAAAACTTATTTTATTGACTTTTATATGTTCGTTGTCTTTATCAGTAAACGCTCAAATAAAGTCTCCGCAACCTAGTACTTCTCAAACTGTAACTCAAACTGTAGGTCTTACTAATATTGAATTGTCATACTCTAGACCTTCGATGCGAGAAAGAAATATATTTGGCGAATTAGTACCTTACGGAAAAATGTGGAGAACAGGTGCAAATAAAAATACCACTATTACCTTCGATAAGGATGTAATAATTGGTTCTAAAGAGGTAAAAGCAGGTACCTATGCAATATTTACGAAACCTAATGCGCAATCCTGGGAGGTATATTTTTACTCGGATACTTCTAATTGGGGTACTCCAGCTGCTTGGGAAAATGAAAAGGTGGTAGCTTCGATCAAAGCAAATGTAGTAGCTATGCCCATGGAGGTGGAAACTTTTACAATTTCGTTTGATGCCATAACCAATGACTCTACTACTTTAGGATTTCGTTGGGATCATACTTATGTTGCTGTACCCATTTCATTTTTTACAGATACTCAAGTTACAAAAAGTATCGAGTCAGTGATGAGTGGACCGAATGCTGGAGATTACTATACAGCTGCTGTTTACTACCTTAACGCTGATAAAGATATTAAAAAAGCAAAAAACTGGATTGATAAAGCTATCGAAATGAGAGAGAATCCTGCTTTTTGGTATCACAGACAACAGTCTTTAATTTACGCGAAATCGGGAGATAAAAATGGTGCTATAAAAGCAGCAAAAAAATCATTAGCGCTTGCTAAAGAAGCTGGAAACGAGGATTACGTAGCTTTAAATACCAAATCGTTAAAGGCATGGGAAGGTAAAAAATCAGAAGATAAATAAACTACTTTATCTCCTTTAAAAAAGCAGCTAAATTTAAGTTTAGCTGCTTTTTTTTATAGTTCATTGCTATTTTCTTCTTGCCCATTACTCATTAAATACGCTTTTAAAAAACTATCAATATCTCCATTTAGGACTTGGTCAACATTGCCAGTTTCATGAGAAGTTCGAACATCTTTAATTAATTTATAGGGATGCAAAACATAGTTTCTTATTTGCGAACCCCATTCGATGGCCATTTTATTAGCCTCAATTTCATTTCGGTGGCTTTGTTGTTTTCGCAATTCAATTTCATATAACTGCGACTTTAACATTTGCATTGCTTTCTCTCGATTTTCTAGCTGTGACCTGGTTTCAGAATTATGAATCATAATCCCCGTAGGTTCGTGAGTCAAGATGGCTTTAGTCTCGACTTTATTTACATTTTGACCACCAGCACCACCGCTTCTAGCAAAAGACCAGGATATATCTGCGGGATTAATAGCTATTTCAATCGTTTCGTCAGCCAGAGGGTATACATAAACTGAGGCAAAACTAGTATGTCTTTTTGCATTGCTGTCAAAAGGAGAAATACGAACCAATCGATGAACACCATTTTCACCTTTTAACCAACCAAAAGCGTATTCACCCTCAATTTCTAGAGTGACCGTTTTAATTCCTGCCACGTCTCCTGATTGAAAATTAAGTTCTTTTACCTTTAATTGATGTTTTTCGGCCCACATCAAATACATACGCATGAGCATTTCTGCCCAATCACAACTTTCGGTACCTCCAGCCCCTGCGGTTATTTGTAATACAGCGCTAAGATGATCTCCTTCGTCACTCAGCATATTCCTGAACTCAAGAGTTTCAATAGCCTCTAAGGCATCGTTAAAGCGTTTTTCTAGTTGTTCGGCAGTTCCTTCACCTTCTTTAAAAAATTCGAATAATACTTCGGTATCCTCTGTAATAATCAAGGCCTTATTATAGTCTGAAATCCATTTTTTCTTGGTTCGAAGTGACTTCATGAAAATTTCTGCATCTTTTGGATGGTTCCAAAAATTGGGATCGTAGGTTTTTTCTTCGTCGTTCGCTATTTCAATCTTTTTCCCAGCAACGTCAAAGATACCTCCTTAACGCATCCAGGCGCTCCTTAAGATCTTTTATTTGATC
>ERZ1047472.2702-NODE-2702-length-12268-cov-4.089986_pt1 | contig 12268 bp, 11 predicted proteins | sample MGYA00383095_ERZ1047472 | MGnify/ENA primary metagenome ERZ1047472 (study PRJEB29581, sample SAMEA5548365) | metagenome | biome: marine; feature: coastal; material: water | depth 1 m | study: Short-term variability in the microbial, nano- and picoplankton...
GAATCCGCTGCTAAATAGCCCAACCCCACCATGCGGAGGAACGGCGTGACCGCTTTGCAAAACGACATAGCTAGGCAAGTTGTCGTTGGCGGATCCAAGACCATAACTGATCCAGGCACCGGCGCTGGGATAACCAAGAAAAGGAAAGCCAGAATGCATTGCAAAGTTGCCCTGAGCATGTTCGTTCACCGGTGTTGTCATTGAACGAATGACGGTGAGTTCATCTGCCACTTCTCTCAACCGTGGAAATATACTGCTGACCTCCAACCCACTCTGACCACACTTTCTGAATTCAAAGGGTGATGCAAACACGTTGCCGTTCTTGTTGAACTGTGTGCGCTCCACCTTCACAGGCATCGGCTGGCCATGGAGTTCCCGGAGTTTCGGCTTCGGATCAAACGAATCAATATGCGATACACCTCCGGACATGTAGCAGAGAATCACAGTCTTCACCTTCCCAGAAGGCGCGGCACCCAGAGCGTTGCGGGCGTTCAGGCCGGCAAGGGCGAGCAGACCGAATCCGCTTGAACTGCGTCGCAGCCACTCGCGACGCGAAGACAGGTGGTCAGCGAACATAGATGAACTCCTTCATGTTGAAGATGGAGAGAACTAGATCAGCGTAAGCCTGATTGGCCAAAACTGGCTTCCCTAATGACGCAAGTTCGACCTCCCAAGACCGAATCATCTGGTTCAACTCCTCAAGTCGTTGCTTCTGTGCGGGAGTCATGGCAGCAAGCATCATTGCCTTGGACACATAACCATTATTACCCTTTACTGAGGACAGGACCTCTTCGGGTGTCAGGGCCCGATCGTAAAGCGTTGCATCCAGAATTCTGCCATGCAGCATACGGCCTCTTCTAAAGCTGGTTCCATGTCGAATACCGAAGACGACTTGGGTCTTTTCATTGCCAAAGATCTGACGATCGGTTCTATAGGGGTTCCCATAGGGCTTACCATTTCGATACCCTGCGACCATGCCGTCATCTTGATAGACGATGGTGATAGCGACGGGTTTATTGACCGCCTCGAGTTCATCAGTTCCGTCGAAACGTTGGGTACGCTGATGGTGGTCACTGCCGGCCAGCCATCGCTTTGGACGGTTCTCTGCAAAAACGATCGAATCAAACTGTACACCATCGAGCGTCTGAACAGTAATGACACCACCACCCCGCTGCTTTAGATCATTCAGGACGACACGAGCCTGAAGTGTCTTTGCGCTAAGCGTCTTTGGCAGCGGAGGCGTGTTAGCCCAACCATAGCCATCTACAATGAGAGCACCGTTTTCGACACGCGCGCTCTCTCTGGCCTCAGCGTGCAGGGTTCCAATCGAGTCCTTCAGATTGCCTTCAAAATCCCAGTGAGCCATCGGTTTAAGCTGCAACGACTGCTTCTCATTTCGCGTACCTTGAAACTTTACCAATTGTCGGCGAATTCTGTCTTGGATGGCATTCACTTCGCGTCGCTCCTCAGCAAGTTGCGTCTGGATTTCTGTTCTTTGCCGAGCGAGCTCTGTGTACTTACTTTGAAGTGAGTCGATAAGCTGCCCAGCTTGAGTCTGTTCCTGTGGACTCGGGTCACGGCTGAGAAGTCGGCGCCAGGTCTCACGGATAAACCGATCCTTATCGCCAACCGATGACGCAACTTTGTTGGCCAGATCAAGAACAAAAGGATCGTTGAACAGTGTCAGCGATTGGGCTGGCACTGTTGTCACGGCGCGGCGTCCCGTGGTGGAGAACGGAACCGGCGCGTCGAAAGTGGTGAGGAAGGGATCAAGTTGATTGCGAACAACTTGGACGTAGACCGAACGCCGATTGATGCGGCCACTGATGGGCGGCCCATAAAGCCTGCGATCCAGTTTGTCGGCGGCCACCAGCAGGGAATCACGGATCGACTCGGCATCAAGCCGTTGGATATTGAAGTGGGAAAGGAGACTGTTCCCCGGATCGGTCTCACGGGCGGCAGCTGATGGCCTGCTGTCCTGCTGCCATGTCTTGCTGGTGACGATCAGGCGGATCAGCTTTTTGATTGACCAGCCATCTTCAACGAAACGCGTCGCCAGGTAATCCAGCAGCCTCGGATGCGAAGGCTTCTCACCCATGCGACCAAAGTTGTCCGTACTGGGAACAATTCCTTGACCAAAAAGATGATGCCAGACACGATTGACGATGACACGGCGGGTAAACGGATTGTCGTGGCGGAGCAGATCCTCGGCAAGTTCCAACCGACCGCTGAGCTTTGTGTTGTACGGCTTGGCGTCGATGGCCTCGAGGAAACGGCGCGAAACACGTTCGAGTGGCTTCTTATGGTTACCACGATCGAAGAGCGGTTGATCCTCGGCTTGCCACTCTGCTAGCGTCGGCACGCGGGTGGGAATAGGAATCGCATTCTCAAGTTCGCGGTAGCGTTCAATCGACGCCTTTACCGATTCGAGTTCCCGCAGCGTATTGGGTAAAAGTCCGTCTTTGAGGCAACCGTTAAGGAAACTCGCCATACCATCATCTGCTTTACCTTGTTTCCAGGCATTGACGCTGTTCTTTAATACTTCGATATAGATTGCCTCGAGGTCTTGCAATGATTCTGGTGGTGATTCCTTCGCGGCCGCAAAAATTGGCTCAAGGAAGTCACGAGGTTCGACCGGGTGCACTGCACCTTCAGGCACCAGCACGGCGTCAGTGATACCGAACCACGACTGATCAGATTCTTTCGTGAGCAACGGTGCATCGCGTGCGGTGGTCAGTTCGATATGAATATCATCGCCATCCCAGTAGTCGACGTTGAACCGCATCCATTGCCAGTCTTCGTCTCCCAGCTCCTTAACGGGATACACGGTTCCCTGCCGTGGATAATTCTCCACCACATAACGTGCCATCGCCTTGCCACCTCCGATGACACGCAGCCACAGCGTGTTTTTTCCCTTAAGGCGAAAGTCTGGTGAACTGAGACGCGCTGGATGGTTTTGTGAGATCAGGTGCGAGTAGACTCCCGCGGGAAATATGCCAAGCAAGGCATGGTCACCTGCGGGCTCAATCGAAAATTCACCTGACTGGGAAGACGCGGTGGGAAGACCGGTCCCTTCCCGAAACCATTTTGTAAAATCAGCCTGAACTGGATAGTCCGTGCGGCGATAGGCGGCTAGTGACTCCTGATAGGCTCCCCACTCGCGAACGCGTTTCTGCCACGCGACAGCGAAAGCTTCCGAGCCCTTGGTGTCTCGCTTTACCATACCCAAGAGTTGCATAGGCGAGGACGGGTGATCTGGATTCTTCTCAAGGATGCTGACGTTTAAGAGACGGCTCGGCAGATCGTCCGCAGATCCCAACCAGGCATTGGCAATCGCATTGCGAATCTTCTGCTTCAACCCGGTGAGTTCGGTCATATTCGCATTCTGTTTGGCCGGCAGATCGATGGCCGACCGACCGGGCCGGGTCGAACCAAGGATGCCAAACAGCGCGTAATAATCTTCTTGGCTGATCGCGTCGAACTTATGATTGTGGCAGCGAGCACACGAAACGGTCAGGCCAAGGAACGCTTTGGAAAACACATTGATCTGATCGTCGGTGAAGCGAACTTTTTCGTCAAGCGCATCAGTGGGTGCAAAACCGTGGAACACCATCCTCCAATGAGCCGTGCCGACCAGCGATTCATTAATCGCAAGCTCCTGATTGAGTCGGGGCTCTGCAAGCAAGTCGCCTGCGACATGTTCCCGGACCAGCTGGTCATAAGGGATATCATCATTAAGCGCACGAATCAGGTAATCACGATAGAGATGTGCGTTTTCAATCCTCGGATCGCCTTCGGAACCATGGGATTCAGCATACCGAATCCAGTCCATCCAGTGTCGCGCCCAGCGTTCTCCAAAGTGAGGGCTTTTGAGCAGTTCATCGACGAGTTGGTTGATCGCGGCGGTGCGGCCGTGCTGCTGTGTGAACCGGTGGAGTTGCTTTTGGGTCGGCGGTAGGCCGGTCAGTGCAAAGGTTAAACGGCGAACCAAGATCTGCGGTTTAGCGGGCTTCGCCGGCTGGAGCCTGGTATTGGCAAGGTGATGTCGAATGAATCGATCGACCGGATGATTGACGGCATTGATTGCTGGCGGAGAGGGATCACCAATCAGTTGGAAGCTCCACCAACTTTTACGCCGCTCCATCACGGCTGACCACTCGGTATCGGCAGCGAGCTCTGAGTCAGTCGGTGGTTCATCTCGCGGATCAGGCGCACCCATGCGGACCCACTGCTCAAAATCTCGAATGATGGCTGCATCCAGTTTTGGTGCGGCGCTTGGCATCTCCACGTCTTCAACATCGTGACGAATTGCTTGAATGAGCAGGCTTTCATCCGGCTTCCCAGGCGCGATTGCGGGCCCCCGATCACCTCCCTCCAGCAGCCCTTGACGATGGTCGAGAACAAGCCCGCCCTCAGCCCCTCCCTTACTACTGTGACATTCATAGCAGTCCTGCGCAAGAACGGGGCGAATACGCTGTTCGAAGAACTCAACATGCTCCGCTTTGTTTGCCGCGAGCAAGTGCGGGCCCGGGGCTGTCATCAACTGCAAAAGCAGCAATCCAGCAATCAATAGAACCTTTGCCATGCTAAATTTCCCGTAAACGCGTGCCGCTGCCTCCATGCACCACCTGCCGACTCGTGGGGACGTATCGGCGACTCTTATCCTAACGGAGAACACAAGCATTCCCAGCTTACTAAGCAACTGTAAAACGAGGTCCGCCAAGCATCCCGTCTGCTGAATCAGTTCCAACTGAGTCATTCTCTCCGCCTTTCGCCCGACAGCGGCAATGACAATCATTGCCCTGGCGGCAACTGACGCAGAAAATTCTCGCTGAGTTCCGCGGCAGTCTCACCCTCGCCATGAAACCACTTTTCATGCGTGTACATCTATTGTATCTCCAACCATAAATAATGGTGAATTATGTCAGGTGGGGGTAAGCGTCAATTACGTCATGAGATGCGCAACGGCCATCGGAAATGGTTACCCTCCCAAAATGGCAGTAATTTTTTCTCTCCTGCCGATCTTTGCAGTCAGTACGAATCCGGCAGGCGACGGACATACTCGTTTTGTGCTACACATGTGAAATAATCAGTTGGATTAAGTCGATGGTTCTGCTTCGAACTTGACACTCCGTTTAGGATAACGATTTGTGAGACACCTGACTAGAAAAAGTAAAGCAGCCGATGCCTAACACATCACCCATTGCGATAGTGCTCGCAGCAGGAAAAGGCACTCGCATGAATAGCGACCTGCCTAAGGTATTACATGAGGCGGCTGATAAAACTCTGCTTACATGGGTTCTTGATGCACTCAGGGACGCTGGCTGTCACGATCAGATTGTTGTTGTTGGGTTTGGTGGTGAGAAGGTACGCACACATATTGGAGCACGGCCGGGTGTTCAATTCGCTGTTCAGCAAAAGCAGCTTGGAACTGGTGACGCCGTCCGAGCCGCCGCTCCGTTAATAAATTCCACTCTCGCCACGGGTGCCCGCTCTCGGCCTGTTGTCATCGTCTGTGGTGACTCACCTTTGTTACGCCCTTCAAGTATCCGACGTTTACTTGAAGCTTTTCAAAGTACGGGTGCCGCGTGTCTTCTTGGAACCGCAATCACGGACGACCCAACCGGATTGGGCCGCATAGTACGGGACACAAACAAACAGTTTGTCTGTATCACTGAAGAGAAGGATGCAACTGAAAGCGAAAAGCTGATTCAAGAAGTCAACATGAGCACCTACGTTTTCGCCGCCGACCAGTTGCTCAAGGCCTTGGAGCAAATTAACACTGATAACGCAGCTGGAGAGTACTACCTCACCGATTGCCCAAAGGTACTTCTGGACGCAGGTGAGAAAGTCGATGCGGTTGCCTGTCTTGACCCAAGCGAATCACTATCAGTCAACACGCCACAGCAACTCCAGGCTGTGGCCGAAGCTCTTCAAGCAATTCATAAATAGGCATACGTAGCCTAAGACGTCCGTGACATCTGTCTCACCCGACAGAGAGTAGCAATCCTTGAACATCCTTCTTAATACCGTAAAAGAGTGTTCTGACGATCCCCTCCTCTCTTTTTTAGCTCTGAGATCACCACATGAATGACTTGAAGATTTTTAGTGGGCTGGCAAACCCTTCTTTAACTCAGGACATCTGTCGCTATCTCAACCTCCCCATGGGGAAGATGTCTATCGGCCGATTTCCGGACAGAGAAATCTCTTGCAAAATAGACGAAGATGTTCGAGGGCGAGACATTTTTATTGTCCAGCCAACCTGTCCGCCAGTTGACGAACATCTCATGGAACTGCTGGTGATGATCGACAGTTTCAAGCGGGCAAGTTCATATCGAATTACTGCTGTCATTCCTTACTTTGGTTATGCGAGACAAGACCGCAAAGACTCGGGTCGGGTTCCTATTACGGCCAAGCTTGTCGCCAACTTAATCACACGCGCGGGCGCAGATCGAGTTCTTGCAATGGATCTCCACGCCGCACAGATTCAAGGGTTTTTTGATGTACCCGTTGACCATCTTTATGCCGCACCAGTTCTCAATAATCATTTACAGTCAATCGATTTACCAGCAGATGATTTGATTGTTGTGAGTCCTGATGTTGGCGGAATCAAACGAGCGGTTGGCCATGGCCAACGACTCAATGCACCTCTCGCGATTGTTGACAAACGACGCGTAAGCGCTGACACGACCACCAGTGCAAATATCATTGGTGCCAGCGTTGAAGGAAAAGTAGCTCTCATGTTTGATGACATGATAAGTACAGCCGGATCTATCTGCTCAGCAGCCGAAGTCCTCAATAACCACGGCGCAAAACAAATTTTTGCCGCCGCAACCCATGGGCTCCTCGTCGGGCCAGCTGTTGAGAGATTACAGGCGGCTCCCCTCTCGGGAATCATCGTGACTGACTCAATCCCACTTGCACAGGAGAAAACCCTCCCAAATATTACGGTTCTCTCGGTAGCTAGTTTGCTCGGGCAGGCCATCAAGCGGATCCACCGAAATGAGTCGGTGAGCATGATGTTTCAATAATTGAGTATTCGGGCCGTCATTTAGAGTTCCCGCTTGCGAAAAGATCGAAAAATGGCACACTATGGGGCCCAAATAAGGAGTTTCCGATGAGCGATCTACTCGAAGTCACAGCCCGTAGCGTTACTGGCACAAAAGCCTGCAGAAAAATGCGTCAAGAAGGCCACGTCCCTGCGGTTTTATATGGTCATGGCGAGACATGTGTCGATTTAGTTGTGCGACGCGACGCCGTTGAAGCAATGGTTCGGCATGGCAGCAAAACAGTCGAGTTAACTGGAGCAGTGAAATCACCGGCTCTGGTACGCGAACTTCAATGGAACACGTATGGCACAATTCCTCTCCATATCGATTTCCTGCGAATTGATCCGTCAGAAAAAATAAAAGTAGTCGTTCCTGTTGAGTTTCGTGGAGAATCTCCTGGAGCGAAAGCTGGAGGAAAGTTAAAGCAAACTCTCCGAGAAATTGAAGTCGAATGCACGGCGCAAACAATGCCAGAAGTTGCTGTTGCTCACCTTGCTCATCTTGAGGCCGGTAATGTTCTCAAGATAAAGCATCTCGAACTTCCCGAAGGAGTTTTCGCGACCGCAGAAAAAGAAACTGTTGTGGCATCCTGTCTCCTTTCCGGCCAAAAGCTTGAAGACGCATCTGATATTCACGCAGAAATAGTAGAGTCGAATAATGAATGAATCAGACTCAGTGCTTTTTAAAACACTGCAGCGTAAGCAACATGTACTCCCAACGGTGATGCTCTGTGAAATTGTTGGTTGGCTTAGGTAATCCTGGACGGAAATATGAAGGCACTCGACATAATGTCGGATTTGACGTACTCAACCTATTGGCAGAGCGTGGTGGAAATCCAAACCGTAGACAACGCTTTCAGGGAGAGACTTCTCAGACGACCATTCGAGGAACGCCGGCACTGCTTCTCTGGCCACTTACATGGATGAATTTAAGCGGTGGCAGCGTGCTCGCCGCTCGTGACTTTTATAAACTTGACCTAACGGACATTCTTGTGATTTGTGATGACTTCCAATTACCGCTTAGCACCATTCGGATGCGTCTGAGCGGGTCTGCTGGTGGGCAGAAAGGCCTAGCGGATACCATTGCACGTCTCTAAAACACGGCAATTCCAAGGCTCCGAGTAGGTATAGGGCCAGTTCCTAAGCATCAAGACCCGCCCTCTTTCGTACTCGGGAAATTTACAAAATATGAACAAAGTGAACTCAACGAGACGATTCATCGGGCTGCCGATGCTGCTGAATCATGGGTCACCCTCGGCATCGAAACAACTATGAATCGGTACAACTGAACTAATTAAACAACAAGACATAAAAACTTTTTAAAGCACTACTGGAAGGATCATTTACGATGACGGTCTACGAAGGGATGTTTATCCTCGATTCGACGAAGTATTCTCGCGACCCAGAAACTGTCACGAGCCAAATTAATGACCTCGTATCAGAGCATGGAGGCACCGTGCTCGTGTCCCAACTCTGGGACGAAAGAAAACTTGCCTATCCAATTAAAAATCAACGCAAAGGCGCATATTGGCTCATTTATTTCAGCATGGAAGGAACAGGCTTGGTTGCCTTTGAACGACAATGCGAATTGAATGAGAACATTCTCCGACGACTGATTCTAAAAATTGACCCACGGCTTGCTGAACCACTTGTTCAGCACGCACAGGCTGGAGACAGCAGCTCGAAGGCAGCGGCAGCAGGCAAGTAACGACACCGAACTAAAGACAACGCGACAGGCCTTGACATATACTGAACGCTTGTTCACTATATTGACTAAGCCGAGACCCGTCGGACAACATATTTTTTTATCACCCAAACGTTCAGAGCACCAAGCAAAGGGAAATCACTATGGCCAGCAGCATGAACCGTGTATTTCTCATGGGGAACGTAACCCGTGACCCTGAATTGCGGTATATCTCAAATGGCTCAGCGGTCACTGACATCGGCCTTGCGATTAATGATCGAAAGAAATCGTCTTCGGGAGAATGGGTTGAAGAGACAACGTTTGTTGATATCACGCTATGGGGTCGAACCGCTGAAATTGCTGGTGAATATGTCACAAAAGGCGCACCTCTTTTGGTTGAGGGCCGCTTAAAATTGGATTCATGGGAAAAAGACGGTAAGAAAAACTCAAAACTCCGTGTTGTTGGTGACAGAATGCACCTTATTGGATCACGTGGGGGGAATCGTCCAGAAGGCAGTCAGGCGGGTAGCCGTAACCAAGGCAGTGCAGGTGGCAGTAATCAAAACCAGGCAGACCAATCGGCAGGGTATGATACAAGCGGTGGTTTTGGTGCAGCAAATGCAGCAGGTGGTGCCGAAGACGACATTCCTTTCTAAACTTTCAAAAACATTAAGCAACGCAACATTTTAACTTCCAAAGGGTTCTCGCATGTCCACAACAACTATTAAAAAGCCAAAACACCAGCGTCATAAACGTCTTCCAAAAGGCGCCCGTGGCGGGATTGAACTCTTGCTCATTCAGAATGTGGAGCATCTTGGAAAACAAGGTGAAGTCGTTGAAGTTCGACCAGGATACGCCAGCAACTACCTGTTGCCGCAAGGTCTTGCAACCGTTGCTACAGAACACCACAAGAGAATGGTTGAAAAACATAAAGCGAAACTTGCAGCCATTGCTCGTGAAAGACTGGCTGGACTTCGTGGATTGCTTGAAGAATTAGTTCGAACAAGCGTCACGATAGAGTCGAATGCAAACGACGAAGGTCACCTATATGGCTCCGTTGGGGCACCCGAAATTTCACGATCGCTCAAGCAACAAGATCTTGTTGTTCCCCCGGACCAAATCATTCTGCAAGGTCCTCTGAAAGAGGTCGGTCTTTACACGGTAAAAGTACGTCTTGCGAGTGAGGTTGAAGGCGACCTTAAGGTATGGGTTGTACCTGCAAGCAGTGAAGAAAATTGAGTTGAGAATAGCCTCAACAACGCACACTAATTTCGAATCGGGATTGCCGAGTAACTTTCCTCCACTAACTCTTGGTGCATATGTCTAGCCAAGCTGGTCCCGGGGAGTATGAGCAGAAATGGAAAAATATCTGCTTGGGAGTACATCGCGACGAAAAGTTCCAAATGAAGCAGAGGGCCTCTGAATGGTTGAGTCTCGTGGAAATGTGGCGCAGTCTGTTCAAAATTCAACTGGACCCAGAAAGTCCAGCAGAAATGGCAAGCGCACAAGAAACCAAGCGTATAGCCAAGATGAGCATGATATTTCCAAACTTGGTCGACCTGGAAACATTGAGGCTGAAAGAAATGTCCTCGGCAGCATACTTCTCAAACCTGATGTCTGTGATGACGTTGCCCTATCTGTCCGACCAGAGGACTTTGCTGACGAAGCACATCAAATAATTTTTCGACATCTCCTCGACCTTCATGACGGTGGTGCGAGAATTGATGCGACGATATTACTGTAACGATTACGAACCAAGGGTGAACTTGATGCCGTCGGGGGCGCTGCGGCGATTGCCGAATTAATAAGCTCAGTTCCTCATGCTGCTCACGCTTCACACTATGCACATATTATTCGTGACAAAGCAATGCTTCGATCGCTCATCGATGCCAGCACCGATATTCTTCGAGATGCATACGATGCCTACGATGAGCCACGAGAACTACTTTCACAGGCTGAAGAAAAGATTTTTTCAATACTCGAAAACCGCAGTTCTGCTGAAGCAAAACCTATTCAGTCCGTTCTTGAAGATGTGATGGTGCGAATGGATGCTCGTATGAAACACGAGCATGCACTTGGTGGCGTTGAAACTGGCTTCACTGATCTCGATACACTTTGTGGCGGACTCCATAACTCGGAGTTAATCATATTAGCTGCTCGCCCCAGTATGGGCAAAACAGCGCTTGCCATGAATATTGCTGAGCATATTTCAATTAACAGCAACAAGCCGGTCTTATTCGTCAGTCTCGAAATGGCAAGCCTCGAACTCGCAGATCGACTTCTCTGCTCAGCCGCTCAGGTTAATGGACATCGTTTGCGTAATGGAACAATTTCACAAGAAGACAGACGCCGTCTTGTTCAAAAATCATCTGAGATTAGTTCTGCTCCTCTCTACATTGATGATACACCTGGTCGAACTCTCACGGAGATCGCTGCGGTAGCACGTCGATTAAAAAGAAAGCAGGGACTTTCGATTATTGTCATTGATTATTTACAACTCATCGAACCGGACAATCCACGAGATCCACGGCAGGAACAAGTGGCTCGTATTGCACGACGACTAAAGACTATGTCTCGCGAACTTGATATTCCTATTCTCTGTCTCGCTCAGTTGAATAGACAAGCTGAAGCATCACGAGACAACCGACCAAGACTAAATCATCTGCGTGAATCTGGTGCTATTGAGCAAGATGCCGATGTGGTGATGTTCGTCCATCGTGAAGAGTACTATCAAACAACAGATGAAGACCGTGAACGAGTGAAGGGTGAAGCTGAAATCATTGTGTCAAAACAACGAAACGGCCCTATTGGTGACATAAAACTTCTTTGGCAGCACGATTACACACGATTCGTAAATCTTGAGCATCGCCCCTACGATGAGTTTGAGCAATTCTCGGACTTCTAGACTGTGGGTTGGCACAGGCATAGGGAGCTAATTGGTGACACCCGTGCCAGAGATTTTCTCAACCACATATATCGCCAACTTTGTAGTGGGCGACTGATGGTCTTATACTACCTGAGTGGTCCGTTTGTTAGCTTCTATGCATGACATCAACAGCCTTGCAGTAGAACTCACCACAGGGAAAAGGACCTAAGGGGAGACGAAATGGCGTCATCACAAAACCATCGTACCTCACGACGAGGCGTGCTGAGATCAACCGCGGCAACAGCGACCGCGGCACTCATGCAAGGACTCAGCCCATTGGGAGCGGTTCGGCCGGCCGTTGCTGATAACCGCGATGATCTTGGCATTGGCGTGATCGGCTGCCGATATCAAGGCTCGGTGATTGCCGGACTTGCCAAAACCCACGGCCGTCTTCTCGCCATGGCTGATGTCGATGCCTCCGTTCGTGACCTCTCCGCGATCGATCCCTCCGTCGAAAAGCAAACGAGTCTTTCGCCAGAATTGATCTATGAGGGTGTCGATCGACATGAGGACTACCGACGACTCCTCGACGACCACCGAATCCGAGTAATTCTGATTGGTGCCCCAGACCACTGGCATGCCGGCATGTTGATCGATGCGGTGAAGGCTG
>ERZ1047472.2703-NODE-2703-length-12265-cov-50.901474_pt1 | contig 12265 bp, 17 predicted proteins | sample MGYA00383095_ERZ1047472 | MGnify/ENA primary metagenome ERZ1047472 (study PRJEB29581, sample SAMEA5548365) | metagenome | biome: marine; feature: coastal; material: water | depth 1 m | study: Short-term variability in the microbial, nano- and picoplankton...
TCTAGCACATTGTTGAAAGTTCTATCAAAATGCTTTGGTGGTTTTGCCATGATAGTAGAAACTTTTTGGTTAGAATATATCATGATAAAGTTTTTCGGTTTTTCCCTAGTCTTAAAATACTTAGCTATTAAATCATTGCGTTTTGTCCACAAAGCAAAGTTACAATGAGGATTTTTCTTTGCAATCCTTACAAGGTTTTCTAGATGTGTAAGATTTATCAATTCGCCGTGAGCATTGAACCTAAAGAATGCATCTAATATTGTAGGCAAAAACTCTGGATCAATAACCTTGTTAGCTAATGCTTCACTATTTCTTTGCAAAGCTGGTTGCATATTTTTACGATAGCTTTTTAACATTGTATGCGAATAACATTTTGTACAAATATTATCTTTGCGAGTAGATGCATTCTGTTTGATACAATATTCATTAGTCATTGTATTAGTTGAGATAGCTTTAAAACCATCGAGTTTTCCCGTCATTTTAGAGATGTGAACTAATGGAAAGTTTGACATTTCAGTAAATCCTTTTGTTAAAGTTTAGAGTTAATTCTACAAGTAGCACTTGTTAAAATGCTACTACTAAAATTATCATTAGATGCATCTAGCTATATTGATTGCTTTATAAGCTTTAGCACTTGCATCTAATGCTAGACCTAATTGAGAAAGCTTTTTTATTGCTTCAATTTGTTCAAACCTAGATGCAAACTTTGCCTCGTTTAAATTGTTTGAAGCTATCCAATATTGCTGTTGAAGCTTTTGAAGTTGTTCGTTTGCATTATCTGTTAATGCTTTTGCGGTATCTTGTATTTGGTCTGCTGTTTTGTTTGTCATTTTTATATTTCCTTTTCTAAGTTTTTATAGGCGTTAGTAATTGCGTTTGCATCATCAGTTGTCTTGATAATCTTAATATGTTTCTTTTTAGTATCATAATGTGAAAATTCTATTTCCGTTTTTAATGATGCTTTTGTGTAATCGCCAAATTCATCAAACCAAGTTTTAGTATCAGTATCATAAACGAATAATATATAATAAGGTTTAGTTTTCATATTCAAAATTTCCTATATGTTACAATTAATTATCAATACATTTTTCTTAATATTAATTTACACAAAACGCAATGCATTTATTTACACATTATAAAATTATATTAAGCTGCATACACATATGCAAAATATTGAATGTGTTATTTAGGTTTTTTTTTTGTTATACTATATAATGCATTAAAAAAGTATTAGCATTCATGTTGAAAATTAACCCGTGAGAAGCTTTAGGTTCTGCCGTGTGGTTTAGCCTATGGGAATAGCCTAAAGGCCGTCAGTGACGTGTTCACTTTTGTTCCAACTAGATAGTTTAATATTGAACTATATTACTTGATGATAATGGTTTAATGTTGAACTATATATTTAACTGGATAGTTTAATAGTGAATGATATTTATAGGGGTATGGTAAAAATGCAACACTTTATGGGGTAGTGATATTTATGCATCCCTGTTGCAAAAACGACACAGTGTTGTAAATATGTCGCAATTCTGCAGCCAAAACACCATTAATTGAAGCTGTATCAGTGCTTTTATGTAATGATTACAGTAACTTAGCAGTGTTTTGACCTCCAGAAATAACTATTACTATTATTTTTAGAGGGGTAGGGGCGTGAACCATGGGGGGTTGGGGGGTACGTATATATGTATAAACACACAGAAGTGAATTTTAGCTTAGGTCCCCTCGTATACGTACAGGCATAAAAGTACAACAAACTGGAAAAACTTACACAATAATACAAATTAGGGCTTGACTAGGGTGTTTTTATGAGTATAACTGCGGAGCAGGAGCAATACAGTTACACTTAAGTGTTTTAACTCTTAATAAAGTAATATATATTAATAAGTTAAACTAAGATAAAGTTTTTACTTGTAAGTGTTACTGTGTTGCTGTATACTAATACGTATGTAACACACATAAAAGTAACAAACATAAGTGTTACATTACTGTACGTGGCGTATATTGTGTGTATTTCCTCCTCATGTCTCCTCCCTCCTGCATGTAATTGCGTCACGTACCTCTTTCCTTAGAAAAAAGTATTGACAATGCGTAATAAAAGAATACAACTATACGCATCAGAGAATGTTATAGAAGAGTTTTACGATGCTATAGCTAATAATGATGCAAAGAAACTACAGCGTGTACACATTCCTAAGTCTGATGTATTTTATGTAAGAACAGCTATAGAATCAGACACTGGTGTAAGATACACTCTAGATCATGTAGAGAGAGCTATGTACCTTGAGGGTCACCTCACTAGATACGAAGTATTAGATCCTGATAGAAAACGTGACAATGTGGGTTAAGCTAATCCTATTTGTGCTACTAGCAGGATGTACCACTATAACCTATACAGCATCCTGTCGTGTCGATGATGACGTATGCCAGAGAAACCAAAATGCTCAGACACTTGCTATTATCGGACAGGAAGACGCAGCTCTACAGCTACTATGTGAAGATAGTACTATTCGTAACAGTTTTAGGGACGAGTGTAGGAGCGAATGATGTTACTGGTGATTTCAGTAATAACTACCAGGATTCAAACGTTGACAGTAACAACACTGATGAGACTGTAACGAATAACTATAATGCTACGGGCGCTGGTTCAGCTGCACCTGTAATGTCAGCAATAGCCCCTACTATGATGGGTGGCGGTGGTAACGACAGTTGCTTACTACCAAGTTCAACTGGGATACAGGTAAGCATACTAGGTTTATCCTCAGGTACTATGACACAGGATAAGGCTTGTAACCGTAGAAAGAATGCTAGGCTCTTAGGAGCACCACAACAAGTAGGTGGCTTAGGGCTACAGGTGAGTGCCATATCTATTCTATGCCAAGATCCTATAGTGTTTAGAAGTATGATGTTAGCGAATACGCCATGCCCTATAAACGATAGTAAGACAGGGAAGCTGCTCATGGGAAAAGCGGCGATTAAGAAGTACAGAGAGAGTCCGACATTATATATTGTTGGGTATGAGACAGACCAAGAGTTTTGGAACACCCTGTTAAGGGTAGGAGAGGAAGATACAGATGAAGAAACAGTTGAAGATGATGCTCCTAAGCTCAGCCTTAGTGAGCGTTTCCGCACTAGCAAACGCAGAAGAGTATACGCTGACGGGGCAGGAAAAGATTGATGCACTCATAGCTTCTATCAGTGATATACAAGATCGTATAACTGAATCTTCTGTTATGACTGTAGGTGCTGTAGGTTATGCCGCTATTGGTGGTGTTATTAATGATGATACGTTTAACGATGGGCTTATTACATCATCTGAGTTGAATGCTTACCTAGATGCTAAAGAGCTTGTACTGAACCATGACTACGCTATAGCTGAAACAGCTGAGCAGATGTTTATGCAGGAACATGCGGCTAACATGAATAGCTTAGATACAGCAGTAGATAACTTAGCGGCTGCAACATCTATAGTTATGACAGCAGTATCTGTAACCAGTATAGCAGCTGAAGCTGATACTAAGCCTGAGCAAGTTGAATTGCAGGGTATGTTAGAGACAGATGCGTATAGCCTTGACACAGCAGAAGTTAACGAGTATAATGAAGCTGTAGCGGCTGTAGAAACCTTTGCTCAACAGGCTGGTGCTTATATGGCAGCTGCAAACAATGATGATCTAACAGCTACTGTAGATAGTTATGCTTCGGCTAACAACTTTATGGTAGGTAGCTATACAGCTATTACATATACTCAGAACATAGATGAGTTTGTAATAACCTGGGGTGACTCTAGTTTTGGTACAGGTTTCCAAGGATACCTAACACCAGATATGAAAACAGCTTCTGAGATATATGCTGCAGGTGAATACATAAATGAATATGGAGCAATGCCAACACAATGAGTTTTAGTATAGGCGGTTACAATATTAAAGGATGGATGATGGCAGTAGCTGTCCCTGTCCTTTCAACTATATCAGGTGGTATATACTTTGGTTATGATACCCTAAACCGTTTCTATGGTGTAGAATCTGGTGTAGGAGAATCATTAGATAGTATAGATATACTAAACTCTAAGACAGGCACTATGGATAAACGTATAACATCCGTAGAGACTGTAGCCCAGCGCAACCTTACTGAAGTTAATAATGACTTGAGTAGTGAGATTATAACGCTAGACTCTTTAATCCTGACTAATGTACAAGAACTAGAAGGTAAACTCATAGTTCGTATACAGACGTTAGAACAAGCTATAGCTGATAATGATGTGAGAGGTCTAAACCAGAAGCTTGCTCAGTTAACAACTAACATGCAGCAGATACTTGAACAACAGAAGTTACTGTTAGACTTACGTAGTCAAGTAGATAAAGCTACAACTATAACAGATGGACTAGGTAATACTCTTGATACACTACAAACTGAAGTAGATGACATTTGGAAAGCCTATGACGAATTAGCGGATAACCCTTTATAATGGCTATTGAATACAGAGGCGAGAAGTTTGAAGGTTATAACAAACCCAAACGTACACCTAAACATCCTACTAAATCTCACGTAGTATTAGCTAAAGAAGGCGATACTATTAAGATGATTCGCTTTGGTGAGCAGGGTGCATCCACAGCAGGTAAACCTAAAGCTGGTGAATCTGATAGGATGAAAAAGAAACGTGCAAGCTTCAAGGCTAGACACGCTAAGAATATTAAGAGAGGTAAGCTATCAGCGGCTTACTGGGCAAACAAGGTGAAATGGTAATGGCAGCACCCAAACCTACAAACATGAAATTGTATAACCAGAAGAAAGCTCAGGCTAGAAAAAAGTTTAAGAGATGGCCCAGCGCGTATGCGTCTGCTTGGTTAGTAAAGGAATATAAAAAAGCTGGGGGTAAGTATAGTGGCACGACGAAAAACAAAGTCACGTAGTCAGCATGTTCTTGTAGGTCGTAGAGGATTTGCTAAGGGTGGTTTAGGTAAATGGTTCGGAGAGGAATGGACAGATGTTAAAACAGGTAAAAAATGTGGTAGGTCGGGTGTATCGGAAAGTGGTAGACCTTATCCTGCGTGTCGTCCCAAAAAAGTGGCGAGTAAAATAAGTAAAAAGGAAGCAGCTAAGAAGACAGGACCTGCTAAGGTTAAATGGTCTACTACTGCATCTGGTAGAAAAAGGACCACGTAATGGCAAAAGGTGTTCCACACTATTTCAGAGATGGTACTGAACATAAGGGCGGTATGCATAAGATGCCTAATGGTGATATGCATTCTGGCAAAACACATGGTAAAAATAGTAAGAGGTTGTATCACTTTAAAGAATTGAGTGCGACAGCAAAGAAAAAAGCAAGAGGACAATAGAATGGCTAAAGAAGACTACAAAGGACAGTTTAAAAGTCTGGCTAAAAGACTAGGCCCTGGCTACACTGTAAAAAAACTAAAAGATATGTCTGATAAAGATTTAGATAAACTAATAGCAATTGAAGATTATATGGATGAAGAAGTGGCTATTAGAAAAGGACTGAACAAGGGTGGTATGACTAAAATAAATAAAGGTATGAAAGCTCTTAAGAAAAAAGCACCAGCTGCTGCTAAGAAGATGGGTTACAGCTATGGTGGATCAGTTAAGAAGCCTATGAAAATGAACAGAGGCGGTATGTGCGGTGCATCTAACCCAGCGTCTAAACCTATGAAGAGTAAGTAGATGAAGGTTTATGAAAAATATAAATCTGCTCTAGCTAAGCATGGCTACACGGTAGATGTAGATGGTTGTGTTTGGGATGAGCGTGGCAATCAAGCGGCTATAGAAGATAGGTTTGGCAATGCTTTTTGTAATGACCCAAACGTAACAGAAATTTGTAGAGCTGCTGAAGTTACTAAGGATAAGCCTAAGAAAAAGGCTAAAGCTCCTGAGGGTAAGAAACGTGCTCGTACAGCTAAAGGTCACTACGTTAAGGACGATCCTAATACACCAGAGAATGAAGCGTGGGTTGACGAATAGGTTAACGGGTATGCACAAACAGAGGTACTAAGTTACCACTAAATAAGTATAACTATCTCCGCACACAAACAAAGGAGATAGTGATGCTAAACTTTTTACAACGTGGCTTTAGGGCTGTACAAAGAACACAACAAGCAAGAGCTGATCTTTGGTTACTTAACAATATGAGTGACAGAGATTTACACGACATAGGCATTAGCCGTGGCGAGATAAGAGAGCATATATATGGCGAGAAATCTAACCGAAAAACAACAAAAGTTTCTTGAAGTATTATTCGATGAAGCTAACGGTGATGCTGTTGCAGCTAAAAGGTTGGCAGGTTACGGGGACAACAGCAACACTACAGCTATTGTTGAATCCCTAAAGGATGAGATAGGCGAGAAGACTCGTACCTATTTTGCCCGTTCTGCCCCTAGGGCTGCAGTTGCTATGGTGGGTGCTCTTTCTGATCCTACTGAGCTAGGCATAAAAGAAAAAATGGTTGCAGCAAAAGACTTGCTAGACCGCGCTGGACTTGGTAAAGTAGATAAAGTGGATGTTACCTCTAGTGGTGGCATCTTTTATCTACCACCAAAAGAAGGTACAAACGAATAAGCATTCCAACAAGAGACCTAGGATACTGGCAATTACCAAAGCCAACCAAAGGCAAAGAAAAAGAGTGGCACACAATAGTACGTGTAACCTCAAAGATACCGTGGGGGTATGAACTAGATCCAGACAGTGATAAGCTTTTAGTGCCTATTAGTCTGGAACTTGAGGCATTAGATCTTGCAAAGAGACACCTTAAGCAGTATAGTTATCGTGCAGTAGCACAATGGCTAAGCAAAGAAACAGGTCGCTATATATCTCATATGGGACTAAAGAAGAGAATCGAAGTTGAGCAAAGACGTAGAAAAGCATCTGCTATTAAACGCAAGCTTGCCAAGTGGCTCGAAGAAACCCTTGAGGAAATTGAAAAGCTCGAAACCCAAGGGGTCGGGGCATACAGAGATTCCAGTAGAGATAGTTGAACAGATAGAAACTCCTAAGGAGACTGTTCCTGCTCAAGTAGTTTCTCCTGAGTATGACGAGGAGTTAGCACAAGACATAGTGTTCAAGCCTAACCCCGGCCCCCAAACTTCATTCCTGAGTTCCTCAGAGAGAGAAGTACTATATGGTGGCGCAGCTGGAGGAGGTAAATCATATGCTATGTTGGCTGACCCTCTACACGGATTAAATGATCCTAACTTCTCAGGATTACTTGTACGTCATACTACAGAAGAACTTAGAGAGTTAATACAGAAGAGTCAAGAGTTATATCCTAAAGCTATACCGGGTATCAAATGGTCAGAACGTAAGTCACAGTGGACTTCACCTAAGGGTGGTAGGCTGTGGATGTCTTACTTGGATAAAGACACAGACGTTACTAGATACCAAGGACAGGCTTTTAACTGGATAGGCTTCGACGAACTTACACAATGGTCATCGCCTTATGCGTGGGACTACATGCGCAGCCGCTTACGTAGTTCAGCAAAGAACTTAGGTTTGTACATGAGAGCTACTACCAACCCAGGAGGCAGCGGTCACCAGTGGGTTAAGAAAATGTTTATTGATCCTGGACCCTCTAATGAGCCGTTCTGGGCTACTAATGTTGAAACAGGTGATACTATTACATACCCTGTTGGACACAGTAAAGCAGGACAACCCTTGTTCAAACGTAGGTTTATACCTGCATCACTATTTGATAACCCATATCTTTCTGAGGCTGGTGACTATGAAGCAATGCTATTGTCACTACCAGAACATCAAAGAAAACAACTCTTAGAAGGCAACTGGGATATTAATGATGGAGCAGCTTTCCCAGAGTTTGACAGAACCAAACATGTCGTTGACGCTTTTGAAGTTCCCGAAAGCTGGGCTAAGTTTAGAGCTTGTGACTACGGCTACGGATCTTATACAGGAGTTATCTGGTTTGCTGTTGCACCAGACGAGCAACTCATTGTTTATAGAGAGTTATATTGTTCTAAGGTTACAGCTACAGATCTAGCTGATATGATATTAGACTTAGAGAAAAAAGATGGTGGTATGAGATACGGGGTGCTAGACTCTTCTTTGTGGCACAACCGTGGCGACACGGGACCATCACTAGCTGAGCAAATGATTATGAAGGGTTGTCGATGGCGGCCTTCGGATCGCTCTAGGGGTTCGCGTGTCGCAGGTAAAAACGAAATACATAGGCGGTTACAGGTTGATGAGTTTACTGAGAAGCCTAGATTAGTATTTATGAATAACTGCACAAACACTATAGCGCAGATACCAAGCATTCCTCTGGATAAGAGAAACCCAGAAGATGTAGACACTCACGCAGAGGATCATTTATATGATGCTTTACGTTACGGTGTTATGACACGTCCACGCAGCAGCATTTGGGATTTCAACCCAGCAACACAACGCACAGGCTTTCAAGCTAGTGATACAACATTCGGGTATTAATAAATGGCAGAACAAGAAGAAATGTTTGAAACAGATGAAGTCGTAGCTGCAGAAGACAGTACGGATAGTATCTTTGAACAAAAAGATAGTGTAGTAGCTTTTGTACAAGAGCGCTACAAACGAGCAGAAGATGCACGTTACTCAGATGAACAGCGCTGGTTAAAAGCTTACCGAAACTATAGGGGCTTATACGGCAAGGATGTACAGTTTACCGACACTGAGAAGTCACGTGTCTTTGTTAAGGTTACTAAGACTAAGACACTTGCTGCCTATGGTCAGATTGTAGATGTACTATTTGGTAACAACAAGTTCCCACTATCAGTTAACCCTTCTGTATTACCCGATGGTGTAGCAGAAGCAGTACATATTAATATAGACCCTAAGGCTCAAGCTGCAGGTGATGCACTAAAACCTGTAACTGAAGATAAAGCTTCTGGTTCTTATCTTCTCAATGGTGATACTACACTAAAACCTGGTGAGACCCTTATGGACTTACAGGCACGTATGGGTGGTTTAAACAGTAAGCTAGAAGCTGTATCAGATAAGATTATTGAGGGTGATGGCACTACACCATCTACTGTATCGTTCCACCCAGCTATGATTGCAGCTAAGAAGATGGAAAAGAAAATCCATGACCAGCTACAAGAATCAGGTGCATCAACACACTTACGCTCTATGGCGTTTGAGATGGCACTACTAGGCACAGGTGTTATGAAGGGTCCTTTTGCAGTAGATAAAGAATACCCTAACTGGAATGATGATGGTGAGTATGATCCACTAGTTAAGACAGTACCTGAGTGTAGCCATGTTTCTTCTTGGGACTTCTACCCAGACCCAGAAGCTAAGTCTATGAACGATGCAGAATATACTGTTGAACGTCATAAGATGTCCCGTACACAATTACGTTCTTTACGAAGTCGTCCCTACTTCATGTCTGACTCAGTTCAGATGGCTGTAGATAAAGGGCCTGACTACATACAGAAATACTGGGAAATGACTATGGAGGATGATGATACACAACCATCTTCTGAGCGTTGGGAAGTATTAGAGTTCTGGGGTTTTGTAGACATTGAACTACTTGAAGATCATGGCGTTAAGATACCCAGCGAATTAAAAGACTTAGACGAGGTTAACTGTAATGTTTGGGTATGTAACGGTGAAGTACTACGCTTTGTACTAAACCCATTCAAACCTACACGTATTCCTTACTATGCAGTTCCTTACGAGCATAACCCTTACAGCTTCTTTGGTGTAGGTATTGCTGAGAATATGGATGATACACAGACATTGATGAATGGCTTTATGCGTATGGCTATTGACAATGCTGCACTATCTGGTAACCTAATTATAGAAGTAGACGAGACCAACTTAACACCGGGACAAGACTTATCTGTATACCCGGGCAAGGTCTTCCGCAGGGCTGGGGGTGCACCAGGACAAGCCATCTTCGGTACTAAGTTCCCAAATGTTGCTCAAGAGAATATGCAACTATTTGATAAGGCACGAGTACTAGCAGATGAGAGTACTGGCTTCCCTAGCTTTGCACATGGTCAAACAGGAGTATCAGGCGTTGGGCGTACAGCATCAGGGATTAGTATGCTTATGTCTGCTGCTAACGGTTCTATCAGAACAGTAGTTAAAAACGTTGATGACTATTTGCTTCGCCCACTAGGTAAAGCATTCTTCTCTTTCAACATGCAGTTTGACTTTGATGAACAAATACGTGGTGACTTAGAAGTACATGCATCAGGTACTGAAAGCTTAATGGCTAACGAAGTAAGATCCCAGCGCTTAATGCAGTTCTTACAAGTTGCACAGAACCCAGTACTAGCTCCCTTTGCTAAGATGGATTACATCATACGTGAGATTGCTAAGTCTATGGATCTTGATCCTGACAAGGTTACTAACTCTATGGCAGACGCTGCTATCCAAGCTGAGATCCTCAAAGGCTTCCAGCAACCACCACAGCCCCCAGAAGCACCTGAGGGTGTACCTGCACCAGAGGGAGGCCAACAAGCGCCACAGACCCCTCAGGGAGGCGTACAGGACACATCTGGTGGTGGAGGTGGACAGATAGGCATGGGCACAGCACCAGTACCGGGTGAGCAAGGATTTAGTGGCAATGTCGCTTAAGAGCTTTGTAAACAACACAACATCATGGGAGGCGTTCATCTCTGAGTTAGATGAGCGTATTTCTACACAACAACGTAGTATGGAAACAGTTACAGATACGGCTGAATTATACAGGCATCAAGGTGCTATACGCGCTCTGCGTCAACTTCAATACTTGAGGGATAAAGTAAATGGATGAACAAACAAGAATGGCTTTTGCACTGGGTGGTAGCGTAGATTTAGATACAGTACCAGATAACACAAAAGGTATTGACCCTGTTTCGGGTAATGAAGTTCCTATAGGATCTACTCCAAAAGAGGTTCGTGACGATATACCAGCACAACTAAGTGAGGGTGAATATGTCGTACCTGCTGACGTAGTACGCTTCTATGGTGTTAGGTACTTTGAGAACTTACGAGCCAAGGCTAAGTTTGGTTATCAAGATATGGCCGAAAACGGACGTATTGGTGGCGAACCAGTAGATGAACCTGGTATGGATATGATGTTTGATGTATCAGAACTAGAAGTAGAAGATGATGGCGAACCTATGGCAATGGCTGAGGGTGGTTATGCTCTATCTCCTGGTGATGAAGGTTATGAAACTATGGGTGCGCTGGGCTTAGGTATTGAAGGTATTAGTGCAGGTAGTGGATCTGTAGGTACTGCACCTACGGTAGAAGTTCGTACCTATGTTAATGAGTCAGGTCATACTATCTACATTACATTCATCAATGGCGATCCTCAAACGTCTATACCTCCAGGTTATACACTACAAGAAGAGACTACTGCAGACACTACAACGACTTCTACTGCTACTACTACAGCACAACCAGAACCACAGGTTGTAACTCCTAGTGGTCGTGATAGAAGCTCGACACCAATGCCACAACCAAAGGCTATTAACTATAAGACTCTTACTACAGAAGAAATTGCTAAGATGTTAGAAGATCAATCATCTGCTAAGTCTACTGCTATATCTATAGGTGCAGGTGCTATTAATCCTGTATTAGGTCTTTTTGTTAAGGGTGCTATGATGGATAGTGCTAGAAGATTAGAGAAAGAGATAGAACGAAGGATAGCATCAGAAGAGTATGCAGGGGACAAACAAGTTCTAGAAGATATGTTAAAAGCATCTAAGGAAGGCAAACCTGGTTTGATCCAGAAAATATTTGGTGCAGTAAAAGATGCATTCGTACCAGAGACTCAAGAAGAAGCAGAAGCACTTGAAAAAGCAATAGCTATGGATACTGGTGATGTATCACAGTTTGAAGGTGATATAAACTTAGATGTTGATCCTATCATAAAAGAAGAACCAAGGTTAAAAACAGAGGCAGAAACTATAGCTCCTACAACAGGTAAAGTCTCTACTTATATAGATCCTATAACTAGAGAACAAGCAAAGTTTGAATCTTATGGTCAGGTCACTAGAAACGGTGTATATGCTGGTGATGGCTTTGAGTGGTATGAGATGGATGTAAAAGGTAGTGATGGCGCTCCTGTCTTAGGTAGAAGATATACAGGTGAAGGTGAAGATAATAACTTAGGTCAAGATACTATTATAGCAACTGAACTTGGTTATGGAAATCCATCAGACAGAGAAGTATTTGTAAAAATAGCTGATATATCTCTAGAAGAAGGTAGTGAGTTTGCAGCTACACAAGGTTCAGCCAATGACGGAGATTTCTTAGAGTTCTTAAAAACAGGAAG
>ERZ1047472.2718-NODE-2718-length-12238-cov-6.652467_pt1 | contig 12238 bp, 12 predicted proteins | sample MGYA00383095_ERZ1047472 | MGnify/ENA primary metagenome ERZ1047472 (study PRJEB29581, sample SAMEA5548365) | metagenome | biome: marine; feature: coastal; material: water | depth 1 m | study: Short-term variability in the microbial, nano- and picoplankton...
GTTATCCCGAAATATATAGCCGTTAACACAAGCTTTTGTTGGGATATAACTAGTTGTGGCTAATGTAAAAAAAGAGACGAATGGAAATAATATCGAATAACTATGAATGGATTTTTAGTGGAATTGGTGTAGCCGTAATAGGTTGGTTATACATGGCGTTTAGAAAAAATAAAAGCACGAAAACCACAAAGACATCTCAATCAACTAAGAATGTCATTACAATAAATAATGGGAATGCTAATAGCGCCAAAACAACTAGTTCCAAAAATACAGGTGGTTTCAAGTGCAAAGAAGACTATCGAATATTATTCATAGATGATAAGCATACTGATTTCAAAATGGTCTCAATTCTTAAAAAAGCAGGTTGGACAAATACTAAAGCTATTAAAGATTTAACTGACTTTGACGACATTAAAGCACGAGAATCTTCTATAATCTTTGTTGACATCAATGGTGTTGGTAACCAAATGTTTGAAGACCAGGGGTTAGGTTTAGCTGCCGCCTTGAAGGATAAATATCCTGACAAAACAATAATTCTTTATTCAGCAGAGCCAACAGGAAACAGATTTGATAAGAAACTTAAAAAAGTTGATGACTCCCTTCCTAAAAATGCTGAACCTTATGAATTTATTAGCTTGATTGAACAATACAGCAATATTTCAGAGTAATGAAGCACCTTCGAGTTCTTAGTTCTAAAGGAGAAATAATAGTTGACAATTTAACTGACAATTGTTCGGATTGCTTATCCTCTTGTGATTTCGAAGGAAAGGTCATAGAAGAATGTCCAGAATACGGGGGAAAGAGAAGACAAGGAGTTAAATCGACAAATAAGTGTCAAACCTTCTTTTGTTGCGATAAAACTAAAACCACAAAACTTTTCAAGGGTAAGATTGAATCATTGTGTTACTCTTATCCAGATATCCGACTACCAATCGATGAAATAAAAACTGAAGAACAGAAAAAGGTTAATCGTTTAGTTCACAATTTAACATCAATAAATGCTCATAACATTCAAGAAATCTATGACTTAGTGCCTCAAGAAGTATTAGCTCAAAATTGGAAAAGCCAAATAAAGTATATAAAGGAAGAGATTCTCAGAAACCCTGATAAAGCCGCTTTAATGTTTCTACGCATAGCAAAGCACAATACCCACATGAAATCGGAATTTTCCATTTATAAGAAAATTGAAAAAGACGAGAATTCTCAGTTGGAAATTAGACAGCATAAATTAAGGAATGTCCTTCTCAATACTTTGCATACATTCTTTTCAGATTTTTCTAAAAGAGATATTTATGTAGAAGTAACCGACTTCTTCTTTCAATTAAGATTTGACTATGAGACAATCCAAGTTGCTTTTTACCATTTGTTAGAAAATGCCGCAAAATATACCTTCCCAAAATCTAAGGTCACAGTGACAGCGGACGATGACGGTAATTATGTTCGTTTAAGGTTCGACATGAACAGTGCTTATGTTTCGCCTGACGAAAAAGATGAAGTTATGAAAGAAGGAGTTTCAGGGATAATGGCACGTAAAATGAATACTCATGGAGACGGAATTGGAATGTGGCGAATTAACCAAATGCTAGAAATAAATGGAGGACAATTTGAAGTCGATTTTGGTCCAGTCAAAACGAGCAAAATGGGGTTTGACTTTGCTGAAAATTCTTTCATTTTAAAATTTAAAAAAAACTAGCCACAACAACACCTATACGCAATGCCCTTCGGGACACTGCGCATAGCCAGACCGTTGTGTACAATTTGAAAAAATAAACTTTATGAATAAAATAATCACTACAATAGCTTTATGCTTAACATTTGCAACATTAACATTCGGACAAACAGAACATCCAGAAACGTTTGAATATGGAAAAAAAGGCATCAATGACTATGTTGTTACATTAGTCGAAGCGAAAAACACAAGTGAAATCTATAATAAGACAATTAATTGGATTAAAGAAACATACAAAAACCCTGACAAAGTACTTAAAATGGAAATTAAAGATGAAAAAGTGCGAATTAATGGCGTCGCGTCTGACCTTCTTTTCGTTAAGAAAATGAGCTTTGCGCTAGATTACGTTATTGAAATAGCCTTTAAAGACAATAGATATAAGTTTGATTTAATTTCACTCTCTACAACTGATAGCGGAACTGACTACAAAAACATTCCGAATTTTAAGACTGACAAAAAATTAGTGAAAAATTTTGGAGAATCACCACAAAGAATTGAAGCATATCTAAACGAACTAAATCAAAGTTTGAAAAACTACATTGTCGGGAAAAAGAAAAAAGATGATTGGTAAAAAACTGTACACAACAAAGAACTGAGCTAAAAAACAACTCTTTTCTTAATAAATTTTAGACACTCGTATGCCAGGCATAATTTTATAATTAAGCGTTTTTGGTTGCTTATTTTTGTGACTATTTTTTATTTAGAGTTATTTATTTTTCCAAAACGATTTAACAAACAAACTCTTCAGGCTAAACCAGAAAGCCAAAATTCCTGGTAGGTTGGTTTTGGGAGACTTCCCTTTTCCAATACGTTGAATTTGAAGTTCATACCAAGGTAATTCTACCCCCCCAAGTTGATCTAAAAATTTAACACCTATTTGGGGGACCGGAGCTTCAAAACGTTTAACGGACCCGTCAAAAATTTGATTTGCTAAGTTCGGATACAAGCAAAAAGGTCTTGCTAAACCAACGATATCCAAATGCCCATCTTCCAAAGCTTTTTCCATAACTGAAACAGAACGAAAACCGCCTGTGAGTAGCAAGGGTGTTTTAATCAATTTTCGTGCTTTTTCAATATAATCTAAAAAGTATGCTTCCCGCGCCATGGTACTTTTTTTACGATCTCCCTGAATCATAGCGGGCTTTTCATAAGTGCCGCCAGAAATTTCAATCAAATCGATCCCTTCATTGCCTAGGAGGCGAATCACTTCCATAGATGCTTCTTCTGTAAATCCGCCGCGTTGAAAATCTGCAGAATTAATCTTGATGCCTATTGGATAATCTGCTCCTACCTGAGACCGGATTTCTCGATAAATCTCTAAAACAAAACGGGCTCTATTGGATAAAGAACCGCCCCATTGATCCGTTCGAACATTGCTAATAGGAGACAAAAACTGACTGACTAAGTACCCGTGAGCCCCATGAATTTGACAGCCTGTAAACCCCGCTTCTTTTAGGATTCTTGCGGTAGTTCCAAAGCGTTTTATGATGTCCCAAATGGCGTCTTCTGTCAATGCGGTTGGTACTTTAAACATTTTAGAGGCACTGCCCATTTTTAGCGGTATTGCAGAAGGTGCTACGATTTCTCTATTAATTGCCGCAAATGCTTGCCTCCCTGGATGGTTTATTTGAGGCCATATATGTACTCCTGTACCTTCCACAGATTTGGCCCATTCTTTTAACAGCTCAAAATCTTTATAATCTTCAACAACAACATTTCGCGCCTCACCCAATGCCAAAGAATCTACCATCACATTTCCAGTAATAAGCAATCCAGGATTTCCTTTGGCCCAAACTCGATACGCATGTATTAGTCCTTTACTTGGTGCGTGATGTCGTGTCCCAAAATTTTCACTCATTGCAGACTTTGCAATTCTATTTTTTAAAACAGACCCGTTTGGTAAAGTAAAAGAAGATGCGATCATTTTTATTGGTTTTTTTATCAAATATATTTAAAACATTAAACGAAAGGCTAAAGTTCACTCCATTCTTTTTTATTAAAAGTAAATCTAAAGCTAAAGTCTCTGACGTTGAGACACGTATGTATTCTTTATTTATGTTCCCTCGGATCTGATTTAAAAAACGTCGCGGATCAAAAATTCAACTTTAGTACAAGACATTTTACAACGCTTTATTTTAAAAATCATTCTAAAACAGAATTTTATTAAAAATATTCATTAATTTCGTGGCCTGTATTTAGTTTAAAATGTATTTAAAAAATCAAATTGGAAAAAATGTAGTCGCAGTATTGCTTTTATTAGCAGTAATGCTCCCGTCTGCAATTCAGTTTGTCCATATGATTGAAGGGCACGAAGGTATTGCTTGCAATGACCAGAGTACTCATATACATAAATCTGAAAAAGTTTGTGAAGTTTGTGCTTTTAACTTAACATCTCTCAGCTATGATATTGTTAAATATCCGGATTTACTTTTAATACAAATTTCTGTAAAGGTGAGTACAAACTACACACCAACACAGTTATACTTCTCTACCTTAACCAATAAACAGCTTCGCGGCCCCCCAGTTTTTTCTTAATTTTCAAACAGACACGTTTAATTAATTAAGAATTTATATGCGCATCTATGCATTATTGGTACTGCTAATCAGCAGTATTTCAACGATGTCACAAAATTGTGACCACTCACTTTCAGGGATAGTAACCGACATTCACGATGGCCAATTGCTAATCGGAGTGACCGTTATTATTGCAGATTCTGAACAAGCTGTTCAAACAGGTGATGACGGAACGTTTGTGTTTTCAAACCTATGTAATGACACCTATTATTTACAGGTTTCACATCCCTACTGTCTCACAAAAGGATTTACAGTTAAAGTTTCTGGAGATACCACGAAGGTCTTTAAATTGGAACATCATATAGAAGAACTCAATCAAATTACGATTGAAGGAAAAGCCTATACTGACAAAACCAAAACAATTCTTGAAAGTACGATTAACAAAGACGAATTGGAACGTTTTAGTAGTGGTTCACTCGGAGATGTTTTAAAAAATTTGAGTGGGGTCTCTTCTCTAAATACTGGAAACACGGTTGTAAAGCCAATGGTTAACGGACTTCACAGCAGTCGTGTCGTTATCATCAATAATGGCGTGCGGATGGAAGACCAAGAATGGGGTGCAGAACACGCGCCAAACATCGATATAAATACAGTGAGCAACCTTACGGTCATAAAAGGGGCTAGTGCCCTTCAGTTTAGTGGAGATGCGGTCGGAGGCGTTATTATCGCTGAAGCTTCAAAAGTCCCTGTAAAAGATAGCTTGTATGGTAAAACTTTAATGACTACAGCCAGTAATGGACGTGGTTTATCACTAAGCTCACAATTGACCAAAAGTTATCAAAACGGGTGGTATTCATCATTACAAGGAACCTTAAAAAAGTTTGGTGATTTTGAAACTCCCGACTATGTGTTGAGCAATACAGGTGTTTTTGAAAGAAATGCTTCGGTAAAAGTAGGTTTTAACCGTTTTGACTATGGGATAGAGGCCTATTATTCAATCTTTAAGAACGAGATCGGCATTTTAGCAGCGTCTCATTTAGGCGGAGCTCAAGATCAAATTAGAGCCTTAGAAAGCCCTATTCCCTTAATTATAAACGATTTTTCATACACTAACGATGCACCCAAGCAAGATGTCACCCATCATTTGGCCACTATAAAAGGATTTAAAAAATTTGATGACTTTGGGAAACTGAGCTTGCAATATGATTTTCAAAGAAATAATCGCTTGGAGTACGATATCAGGCGTGGTGATGATAAAAACAAGCCTTCATCAGATCTACAATTAGATACGCATACTGTTTTGCTTGATCTAGATGCGCCTTTGTCTGATAAAATTGTATTAAAAACAGGGCTCATGGCGAAGTATCAAAAAAACGTTGCAAATCCAGATACGGGTGTGAGACGGTTGATCCCTGATTTTCAGATGTACGACTTAGGAATGTATTTTGTAATGGACTACCAATTAAATGACCAATGGCTTTTGGAAGCCGGGGGCCGTTTTGATTACTCCTTTATGGATGTTTTTAAATTTTATAGAACCTCCTTTTGGGAATCACGTAATTATGACCAGCTATTTTCTGAAATTGTGCTTGAAGAATTGGAGAATCAAATTTTAACCAATCCAGAACTAAGTTTTAATAATGGTTCTGGAACCTTGGGAGCAAGCTACGCATTTGGAAAAAATTCTAAATTATTTTTCAACTATTCCATTGCATCTCGAGCTCCAAATTCTTCTGAACTATTTAGTGAAGGTTTGCACCACTCGGCCTCCCGAATCGAACTAGGAGATTTACGCTTCAATTCAGAAATAAGTCATAAAGTTTCCTTGACATTTCAGAAGGCTAATGCTGTATTCAGTTTTCAAATAAACCCCTACATTAATACCATTTCTGACTTTATCGTTAATGAACCTGTAGGAACTCAACAAACGATACGAGGAAATTTTCAAGTGTGGGAATACCGCCAAACGAATGCACAATTGTTGGGTATCGATATAGATGCATCCTATAAATTTGCTAAAAACTATCGTTTGAATACACAGTTCTCTCTGATCAAAGGAAATGACCGTACCAATGACGCGCCTTTAATTGGTATGCCTCCTGCCAACCTAAGCAATCAGATTGTCTATCAAAATGCCAAATTTAATAACATTCGCTTGGCTTTGCAAAGCGCGTATCATTTTAAACAAAACAACTATCCCGATACTAATTTTGAAGTGTTCAATCCAGAAACTGAGCGATCCCAGATTGTTGATTTCAGTACTTCTCCGGATGCTTACCACTTACTCAATTTTAGTTCGAGTATAGATCTTAATATAAATCAAAAATCGAAATTTACAGTAGGATTTACAATTACAAACCTATTGAATACTTCGTATCGAAACTACCTGAATCGTTTGCGTTTTTATGCCGATGATTTGGGGAGAAATTTTTCACTTAATCTTAAAATCAATTATTAATTTAAAACAACAAAAACATGAAAAACATGAAATTTTTAACTGCCGCATTATTTATAAGTTCATTATTTATCGGATGCTCAAAAGATGATGCTCCTGCTCCCGTCAACGAAGAAGAAGTGATCACCACACTAACGGTTACACTCGTCCCAAATGACGGTGGCACAGCGATTACCTTACAGAGCCGTGACTTGGATGGAGATGGATCAGATGCTCCTGTCATCACTACTGGTGATTTAGCCGCTGGCGTCACATACAGTGGTCGTATTGTGTTACTTAACGAAACTGTAGATCCGGCTGAAGACATTACGGAAGAAGTTGAAGAGGAAAACTTAGAGCACCAATTTTTCCATACATCAGGGGGTGACTTAGACATCACTATTAGCAATGAAAACCTTGATACAGATGGAAATAAATTGGGAACTGAGTTTACACTCGTCGCAGGAGCTGCTAGTACTGGAACATTAACATTTACATTGCGTCATGAGCCTACGAAACCAAATACAGGTCTTGAAGATGCAGGTGGAGAAACAGATATTTCCGCTACCTTTAGTGTATCCGTAGAATAGAGTTAAATTAGTCACGACTCACTTCATTTGGGGGAAATAAAACAGGTATTTAATTACTGATAAATAAAATACTTTAAGTTTATTTCCATCATACGGAAGTAAAACCCACATCTCATAAAGGTGTGGGTTTTTTATTTTAGTTAAATCCGCCTCAACATAGTGCGACTTTAGCCTTTCTACATGCCATCCCGCAAAGTGAAACGGCCGTTGCTGTCCATTTTCAAATACTCACTTTAACATCTGCTTATTCATGAGTTAGTTGCTATAATTTCGGACTCTAAAAACGGTTCGGCGTTTGGAAATACTAAATTCCAATACCTCATAGCATCGGCGGTGCACCCCTCGGCTTCTGAATATTCTTTTTTGGAATACGGATCGGCATTTGGAAGGCACTCATTCCAATATCTCATTGCATCGGCGGTACATCCCTCGGCTTCTGAGTATTCTTTTTTTGTGTATGGTAACTTTCTTCTAGTGTTGAAGGCTTCTATATTGGCCTGATAAATTTCATCTACCGTTAATTTTTTGTTTTTCATATTTCACTTAATATATTATTTTTTTCGGCCCAATTTATCCTATTGTTCCTGTCAGTTGTAATAATTGCGGTAACTCAGTTATGATTAATGCAATCCAATCGGGAGCAATAGAAAAGCCAAAAGTTGAACCTAAAAAAACTGAGGAATAATGAGCGGAGAACAAAGTAATTTTAACGTTTCACAAGAATTTGAAATAATCCCTCATCAAAAAGGTCAAGCATATCCGATAGGTGTCAAAGAATGGGAGTATTTAAAAGAAAAAATTAAAGAAGTTAATATTGATATAAACAGTTTTCATACAATTGGATACTTACTTTTAGGTGCTAGTGCCTCTTGTTTGATTACAATAATAGCCACTAATTTTACTGATGATAAGTCAAAATATCTGACTTGGGCTGTATTTGGAGTAACACTTATTTGTGGTCTATTAGCAATTTACTTTGCAAAAGACAAGCATAAACAAGAAAGTGCTAAACCAACTGAAATTGTAAATCAAATGGAATTAATAGAATCTCGATTTGAGAATAAGAAACAAGAATAAAGCCAGTGCATAACAATGGCTATAAGTAATTGCTTGTTCTCACCTACATCTGAAAATCCGCGAGGATTTTCAGCTTGGTGTGCACTTGCAAAGTTTAACGCTAAACCACGCAACTACTCATAGCCGAGACGTTTGGCAATAATGCTGAACTCGAACGGTTGAAAAAAACATATTTATTAAAAATAAAAAAACACTAACTAAAATGAAAACAAAAATTCTATTCTTATTATTTACTTCAATACTGTTTTCTTGTAAAACAACCTATGGACAAACTGGTGGGAAAAATATTAAAGCTAGACTAATTGTATGCTCTGGGTTATCTGAAAAGAATGTACCATTAGATGATTTGAAAGAAATTTATGTAAAAGAGGGAGAAAAAGTCACTTTATATGTCAAATGGTTTAATCTTGAGAAAAAAAGTTATGTGACATCAATGGACTTCCTTGATACTAATGAAAATTACCTAGCGCAATCAAGTGAATATAAATTTAAGCCTAAAAAGAAAACTCATAACACTTGGAATAAAAGAAAATTCAGAAAAGTTATTGTACCTGAAGGCGTTATGATAATTAGAATAAATTTAGAGGATGAAATAATTTTAGAGCGTGAAATTGAAATTAAATACAGGTCGAAATAAAATAAATACAACTGTGTTATCAGTTTTCGGAATTGTGAAACAAAGCACGTATTGCCAACAAAGAACTGAGCTAAAAAACAACTCTTTTCTTAATAATTTTTTGACACTAGTATGCCAGGCATAATTTTATAATTAAGCGATTTTGTTTCATTATTTTTAGGTTTTACTTACGACTTAATCCCGCTGTGCAAAGTTTCTGACTTTGAGCCACGTATTAATTCTTTTTTGAGATTCCCACAACTAGCGCCAAACTCTTCTGCTCGGCCTGTATGAAAAATAAAAAAGCACGCGTAGAGCCATGTAAAAATTATAGGGTTAAAATCACGTAACTCTTTTGAGGTTCATGATTTTTTTATACATTTAGATGAGATTAATACCCTCAAGTCAAAATCTTCAAAGGCACTCCCCCGCTAGCGTGAGCGACTTTAGGCTAATGATATCTAATTTGACTAAATTTAACAAACGAATCACTAAACTATAAAATGAAAATTACATCTATATTCCTTGGAGTTTTACTCATCGCTTTTATCATTATACAACTTTTTGCCATAAGAAGCCAATGGAACATTGAAACGTACCCTTATGAAGTCACTAAAACATATGACCAATTTGAAATACGGCGTTACGAGTCCACTTTATTTACTTCTGTCAAACTATCTACTAAAACATATAAAAAGGCATCAAGTAAAGGGTTCTCTATTTTGGCAGGCTATATTTTTGGTGATAATGATCGAAACGAAAAAATAGCGATGACCTCACCCGTGGCTATGACATTAGAAGACTCAATGACAATGTTATTTATGGTTCCAAAGAAATTTGACAAAGAAACACTCCCTCAACCCAACCAATCTCAAATAAAATTGAGAACTGAGCCTGCAAAAACGGTTGCAGCCATTCAATTTAAGGGCTGGGCGAATGATGCGAAAATTGAAACGTATAAACAAAAATTGATAGCTGCCTTAGACAAGCTTGGCCTATCCTATACAAACCGTTTTTACTTTTTAGGATATAATGCCCCATACGAAGTTTTTAATCGCAAAAATGAAGTGATCGTTGAACTGAAAAAATAGAGACCGTTTCAGGCTTAAAGTTTACCCAATTTTTTACTAAACAGTAAATCAGCATTTTTTAAAACCCTAATAGTTTTACTTTTTTTTAATGCTTTGTTTTTCTAATTTATTAATTTTTAATACGTCTTCTTTTGAGAATTTTTCGAGAAGTCGTTTTTTAGCCGTTGCGGCTCCTTTTTTGAATATTTCTTTTTTAGCAGCTGCAGGTAAATTTTTTCCTTTAATTTTCAATGAATTTTCTGAATATTTAGCATACAGCGTTTCCTGAACAAATTGAGCCTGACTCTCTGTCAAATCCATTTCAGAAGAAATAACCGAAACAGCATTGGCCGCTCGTTTCGTAGCAAATTTATTCTCTTGTGAATTAATGTAGGAGAATGTGATTAAGAACGTAAAAAGAAGGATTGATTTTTTCATAATTGTTTTGTTTAATTGTTTTTATTTAGTTTAAAATATTGATCATTTATTGTGGATTCACCGGACAGATATCCTAATGAGGTTAGAAATTTATCAATTTCATGAGTTGTATCTACAAAGTATTTAATTGGTTTTTTAGCAAAAAAAGCATGGCCTTGATCTTTATAAAATATGAGACCTCTTGCCCGTTTTAGTAAGTTACAAAACCAACATGATAATCTGTATCTAAAAAAGCGGATTCCACAACTAAAGCTTCTGTAATTTGAATGTATTTTAAAACAAAAAAAGGTCCACAATTGTAGACCTTTTTTTAATAAAATTTAAGTATGATTTACTTTAGTACAATCTTAAACATTCTAGAATTATTTTTATTGTTAATGACTTTAACAAAATAAACTCCTGTTTGATACGATGACAAGCTTATTTGACGCTCAGTAGATTCAAATAACTTTCTGCTATTTATATCATAAACTTCCAGGCGTTTTAGGTTGTCTATCTTCACATAAACCATGTCAAAAGTTGGATTTGGATAGAGTTTTACATTCTCCATCTTACTCAAATCATCCAATCCTAGAGTAGGAATGACATTGACCGTTCTAGAGACCTGAATGGCTGCATTTCCTTCTGCATCTGTAACATTGTAATAAAGAGGATAAATATCTTCAATTGATGTATCTACAGACCCTGTAAGCACTATGGATCCAGAAATATCATTCCCAAGATAATCCGTGGCTACGGCTCCTAGTTCCACGTACTCAGTACCAATTTCTAAAGTCATCTCAGCAGCTCCGTTAAGGACTAGAGTTGGAATAAAGAAAGCTTGTGGTCTTACATATACTATTCTTTCAACTTGAATCGCTTCTGTTCCATTCGCATCAGTGACATCGTAGGTGACTGTATAGTCCCCTTCAACAGAAGTATCAACGTTCGTGGCGTCGATCACAATAGCAGATGTTAAATCAACACCTTCTGAATCTTCAGCAGTTGCATTTTCTTCAACATAGTCAGTACCTACGAGAAGGTATACTTCTGCAGCACCAACTAATGTAATTTCTGGACGCACATAAACCGTATTATCAACCACTGAAACGGTTCTAATAACCTGATCTGCAATGTTACCTTCTGCATCGGTTACATTATAATACAGTGCATACGTTCCTACTGTTGTTGTATCCAATGTTCCCGTCACTACAATAGCGTCTGATATGTAAGCTCCTAGATAGTTAGTTGCAATCGCACCTGGATCATTAAAATCTACATTAATATCTAATTGTAAAGGATTACTTCCTAATAGATTAATTACTGGCTTGTAAAACGATGCTGGTTTTACATACACTCTTCTAATAACTTGTTCAGCAACATTTCCTGCGCTGTCAGTAACATTATAAGTAACATTATAAACACCTTCAACAGAAGTAATCACGTTGGTGTTGTCAGTAACAATATCAGCTGTTATATCAACTCCAGTATAATCAACTGCGGTCGCGCCTTCTTCTGTATAAGTTTCATCTAGTAATAAATATACATTTGCATCTCCGATAAGTGTAATTATTGGTACAAAATAAGAATCAATAATATCATTAAAATAAGGATATCCTCCGTTTAGTTCAGCGTTAATTCCCCAAATGGTTGACGAAGAAATATTGGTGCTTATGTCCCATAATGCAGCTTCATAAATTGTGGATACTGTCATCTCTGTAGTGGTTTTACCAACCGCATTGACTAGCGCAAGTCGTGGATTGCTATCCGTGTAATCACTAGGCCCTACGG